>JAABUP010005608.1_pt1 | contig 18839 bp, 13 predicted proteins | sample 5559201 | NCBI WGS metagenome assembly JAABUP01 (sample SAMN10711887, study PRJNA513373) | rock metagenome | isolation source: Antarctica rocks | place: Antarctica
GGAGGGCTTTGCACCCGACGACTGACACAGGGCCGTCCTCGCCGACCGATATGGACCGGGTAGGGTAAGATATCTCATGAGGCAACGACCCGCTCATGGGTAAGATTCTCTCGTGAGGCAATACGCCATAACTACATGACTCCACGTATCGACCGGCACGGCACACGTGTCTTCGTGCGCGACCAACGCGCCTCACGCATCGCGGATTCCGAGCGGGATCTTCAGTGGCACTTGCTCAAACTCGATGCCCCATTCGTCTTTACGGTTGTGTCCGAGTCTGTGGCGTGCCCTCAGGGGTCAGCCAATCCTGCACGCACGGACGTTTATGTTAGCCGGACAGAGTTTCCGACGGCCAGACTCTACATCAACAACATGCTGGTCTCCAGCCAGCCCCAGCGGGTCGGACAGGGGCAACTTGCAGACTTTATCGTACATGGTGGAACTACGTACCATGCTACAGGGCATGGTCTGCTGGCACCGCGTGGGGACGGCCTCTCCTGGATACAATCTGGAGCCACAACCATGGTTGTGCCGCGGCTTGGGGCTCAGGACAGAATTGCCACCCGAATTACTCGTGCGCATCACGCGTACCCAGTCTCTAAGGGCGTGGTATCGCTGATACGTAACCAACAGGTCTTGCACAGACCAGCCAGTTGGCTACGGCCCTCTTTCAGTGTGGATCGGGCGCGTCTCCTGACCGCATCCGCGACAGGGCCTACACAGGGCCAATCTGTCCTGGCGCCGAACGGGACCCGCCTGGATTACCACTTTAAGCTCAGGCAACAAGTCACCTATAAGCGACAGTCAACGCTGCGTATGGTGACCGGAGGCGGTCCTACGTTGATCGTCCGTGAAACGGACACCATCACGGATCGGGTCGTTCATGTGGACCAACGGGGATGGGTGACACTGGACGAAACGGGACGTATCGCGACCATAGATGGATTGAAGCGTTCGCCTACGGCAACAAACAGCGTCATTCTCGCGCGTCGGCGTGTCATGATGAGCACAGCAGGAGGGGTGGATACCGTGCATCCGAATACCCCTTTTATCCTGGGAGACCTGCTGCTTGGAACCCTGCCTGGCTATCCCCTGCGCACCGGGACAACATGGTCGACCCAACTCGGGCACGCCTCGGTGCAGCATGTGCTCACAGGATATACAACGCAGCAGGGCCAACGTATTGCCCTGATCCGTAGCACGCTGCATAATCACGCGGTCGATAACTTGCGCGGTTCACAGCGTCGTACGACGGTAGACGAAACGGAGGTGGTGCGCTTCGCTGTTGCGGCGGGACGACTGCTGATGGCTGAGACGTCCGCAACAGTCGACCTGGAGATACGTATTGGAACGGCAACGGCGCTCCACTCGCACTCTACGGAACTCGCAACGGTGCGTCTCGTTCCCATTCCATTGTCACATCTGTAAACGCCGGTTTGCAAGACAAGATGCTGCTGGCGAACTCAAAATGTTGGGTAACAAAACTGGCAAACCAAGGGCTGCAACGCGAGTAATAAACGAGGACTTAGTGGTCCATTTCAGTATTAGTCGTAGGGTTAGGTGCCAGTCGTTAGCCCCAACCGGACCAGGCGAATGCCACCGGCATCCCTACAAGAGATTGTGAAATGGACCACTTAGAGGATGGATTGTACGTTGTCATAAAGGTTGATATTGGTGGCGAAGTCGGCGAGACGCTAACGAGCTAGCGGGTGCTCTAATCCTGAAAACGATCCCCCCTTCATTTGTTACGCTAGTTTCGACAAAACTAGCGTAACAAATGAAGGGGCGGGAACTGGAGCGTCCAAAACACGCCAGGTGAGGGGGTGACCGCATGCTGCACGGAGGCCGTCTGTAAGGCGTCACATTAAGTGCGCCTAACGTCACAGTAGCTGCGCCAGAAACGTCACAGTTGCTGCGCCATCCTCGACACTCCGCCACTATTAGGTTGACACATACGTGCAGTCCATGATGAGACGGAAAACACCAGTTTGACCTGCCGGTTAGAGCGATTTCACGCGTGGTAGGGCCGCGTCAGGGGCCACTCACGGCCCAAAACCGTCTCACCGTCCACTGCAAATATGTGTAAAGGGAATCGTGGCGGAGCGTGCCATCCTCCACCCCGTCCCTCTGCACGCCCCTATGACCCTCTTTTTGGTGGCTGAGTCCACCACGAGTCCACTCGCCTCGCCTACACGTAGCCACGCCCCCCGTGGCCGTGCGCAACCCCACCCGCCCCCGCAGCTCGGCTGAGTGCCGATGACAGCGCGGCTCACGAGCGCACCGACGGCGCGGCGAGGAGCGCGCGAACGCGCCGATAGCCCTGCGGCACGCCCACAGCGCCGTAGCGAGGCGATAGTCGCCTCAGAGGACTCTACCCCCTCCCCTAGACCCGCCCACAGCGCCCCTCAGCGCGTCGCCTAGGCCGGCGCGTCGTCCCGGCGCCAGGACGCCGGCGACGTGACGTGACCTATGGCGGCCGCTCGTGGATCTATGGTGTGAGGTTGCGACACGAGGTCGCATACATGGCTGTCGGGCTGCGCGCGGCGTAGACCCGACCGGGGGTCCTGCCCCCTGATCCTACCGGGACATGCGTCGGGAGTAATCCCGAGGTGTGAAGCTCCCGGGACAATGCCCCCTCACCCACCATGGGTGGCGGCCCGACCGTGAGGTCAACCCGCGACTGCCAGCATCAAGGCGGTCGGAGGGCTAGGATTGGATAGCACGGCTAGCACAAGCGAACCGCTGATAAACGTCATAACGTGGAAGCGAGCCAAAGATGCTGACAGGCTCGGCCCAAAACGGGATGTGGCCCGGCACAAGGGTCTTTTCACGCCCTTGTCGCAGGCAATAGCGGCCACCGGCGAACAGGCGGAGCCTACCTTATCCATGGCATGTATGCGGAACGTGGTAAGCCCATAGCCCTCCCGCGAGGGACAGCGACCCGCGAGGGGAGCCTACGGGGCTGTGGGTATGAGAATGCGGAAAAAGCGAACGCCTCCCCGTAATCGGGAGGATAGGGGTTGCGCCCGGCGAATGTGCCGGGCAAGATCACCCCGCGCGAAAGCGTGCAGACTTCCGCGCGGTCTCGTCGCACGAGAAAGTCTGACCAACCGAAGAAGGAGGGAAAGCAGATGACGGGAGAGATCGCCGCGTCCAGCGACGCGGACAGAGCTACTGGTGCGCCCTCCCACGAGGAGGGCGACTGGCACGGCACCGACTGGTACCGGGTCGCCCGCAACGTGAAGCGGCTTCAGGCGCGTATCGTGAAGGCAACCGAAGAGGGCAGGTGGGGCAAGGTCAAGGCCCTGCAACACTTGCTCACGCACTCGCACAGCGGCAAGACCCTTGCCGTCAGGCGAGTCACGGAAAACCAAGGTAAACGGACCGCCGGCGTGGACAGGATAGTCTGGGACACGCCGACGAAGAAAGCGCAGGCCGTGCGCACGCTCACGCAAAGGGGCTATCGGCCCCAACCGCTGCGGCGTGTGCATATCCCAAAAAGCAACGGGACATCCCGACCGCTTGGCATCCCCACCATGAAGGACAGGGCCATGCAGGCGCTCTACCTGCTGGCCCTGGCCCCGGTCGCGGAGACCACGGGAGACACCAACTCCTATGGCTTCAGGCCGGAACGCTCGACAGCGGACGCCATGGGCCAATGCTTCATCGTATTGGCGCCGCGACGATCCGCTGACTGGGTCCTGGAGGGAGACATAGCGGCGTGCTTCGACAGGATTAGCCATGACTGGCTCCTGGCCAACATCCCCATGGAGAAGGTCATCCTCAGGAAATGGCTAAAGGCCGGCTACATGGAGAAAGGGGTCCTCCATCCCACGGAAGAGGGTACGCCGCAAGGCGGCATCATCTCTCCCGTGATCGCGACTATGGCCCTGGACGGGCTCGAAACCCGGCTGCGGCAGTCCTTCCCGCGGCAAGTCTGGCGGGATGGCAAACTGCACGGCAACAAGGTCAATGTCGTGAGGTACGCGGATGACTTCATCGTCACGGGGCGCTCGCAAGAGCAGCTCCGCGACGAGGTCCTGCCCGTCGTCGAGTCATTCATGGCGGAACGCGGCCTGGAACTCTCGCGAGAGAAGACCGTCATCACCCGTATCGAGGATGGGTTCGATTTCCTCGGGCAGAATGTGCGCAAGTACAACGGGGTGCTGCTGATCACCCCGGCGCGCAAGAACGTCAAGGCGTTCCTGCGCAAAGTCCGACGGATCATCAAGGACAACAAGCAAGCGAAAGCCGGGCATCTGATAGCCAAGCTCAACCCGGTCATCCGGGGCTGGGCCACCTATCACCGGCACGTCGTGAGCAAACAAACCTACTCCGATGTAGACGACGCCCTCTACAGGGCGCTCTGGCAATGGGCAAAGAGGAGACACCCGAAGAAGAACCGCCATTGGGTCGCGAAGAAATACTTCAAGACCCAGGGCGAGAGCAATTGGGTGTTCTCCGGTGACGCGCCGAACCCGCGCGGCAAGGCCGCGCAAGTGTGGGTGGCCTCGGCATCGAGCGTGCGCATCCAGCGCCACGTCAAGGTGCGCGACGGGGCCAATCCGTTCGATCCCCACTGGGAAAGCTACTTCGAGGCGCGCTTGGGCGTCAAGATGGAGAAGACCCTGGCGGGACGGGCTAAGCTGCGTCACTTGTGGATGGAGCAAAATGGCATCTGCCCCGTCTGCGGCCAGAGGATCACCACGGTGACGGGATGGCATAACCATCACATCGTCTGGCGGTCCAAAGGCGGGAGTGACAGGGCGGAGAACCGCGTGCTCCTCCACCCCACCTGCCATGCACAAGTCCACAACCAAGGTTTATACGTCGGTAAGCCGCGTCCCCTCACCGGGGCGTTACACGAGGCTTGAGCCGTATAACGGGAAACTGTTACGTACGGTTCTTAGGGGGCAACGTGGCGGCAACGCCACTGAGCTACCCAGTGGTATGGAGGCAGGGGGTCCTGCCGCGCCTACTCGCCGATGATAACGCTCCTGACCACGGCGTCGCGCATGGGCAGGACCCGCGCCCGCGCGCGCTGCGCCGGTGGCCCCACGACGTACCAGTACCCGTCGGCGTGCGCCAGCAAGGTGCCTTTAACCGGCGCGCCATCGCCTCGGGTGACGACGATGGCGGGCAGGAGATCGCGCTGCGCCCCGAAATCGAAGTACCCGGTCACCAGGGACGCGGCGTACACCAGAGCCAAGCCCCCTAACAGGCGATGGTGCCGTACCACCCCCCGCGCTTGGAGCACGAGCATGCCGAGCGCCGCGATCAAGCCGGCCACCACGCTGGCCCACACCGGCGCGTGCAGGATCAGGGACGTGGACCGCTGACCGAGGCCGAGGCCAAGCAGCGTGAACACGATCACGAGCAGCACCAGCAGCACCGCCGCCGCAGCGAACGATAAGGCCACGTAGAGGATCGCCACGGCGACGGCGGACAGGACGACGCCGGCGACACGCCACACGCGCCAGCCCCGATACCCCCGATGACCCCTATAGGAGGGCGGCGCAGGCGGACCCAGCGGGGGCGGGGACAACAGCCGGCGGCCCAGCCAGACCAGCCGGTGGCCCAGCTAGACCAGCCGGCGGCCCAGCCAGCGGCCCAGCCGGCCCAGCCAGCGGCCCAGCCGGCCCAGCCGGCGGCCCAGCCAGCGGCCCAGCCAGCGGCCCAGCCGGCCCAACCGGCCCAACCGGCGCGCGGCCCAGTCGCCCCACTGTGGCGCCGTCGAGACCAGGAACGTCAAGATGGCATTGAACACCGCCAGGGGCGTGGTGATGGCGCGTAGCGCGTGGAGCGCGATCGTCGGCCGCGGGACGAGGAACGTCGCCTGCCAGGCCGCCGCCGCGTCGAGGGCGTGCCGGTGCTCCAGCTGCTGCTCGAGGGCCAGGACCCCCAAGCCGTACAGCAAGGCGACGACCACCGTCACGGCGGAGGCCACGGCCCCGATCGACGGGAGGTGCAACGGCGGCGTCATCGCGGTGGTATCGGGAGGCCCCGACGGCGGCGTCATCGCGGTGGGCGTCACGGGAGTAGCGGCCATCGCCATCCCCCGCGCCACGTCACCGCGGCGTGCGCCGGCACCAACAACCACCGGCCGTACGGCCGTCGCGCCCCGTCGCGCACGCAAGGGATGCGATCCGGCCGATCATCGTCATCGAAGATGTGGTTCCCCATGGGCCTAGCGTAGACGACGCGGCGTGCCCCGCCTATCCCCACAATGGGACGGGCGCCTATCCCCTTGTGGGGATGGGAGGGGAGGGGTGCCGGCGGCCGCGCGAGAGGCAGCAGGCCCGCCGGTGCCCCTCCGCGTCGCCTGGCCACAGCGGACACGGCCCGCGCAACTCCGGGCGACGCCCCCACAGTCCAAAGCACTGCTAGCTCTCGGCTACGAGCGTAGCGAGTAGGACATCAAGGGAATCAAACGTTTCCGGCTGGGCGTTTCCCAAGCGGTGGCGAAGGAGCGTCCAGCCGGGCTCGGGCTGCGACTTGTAGTTCGAGTCCAGTTTCTCGTGTGTGATGAGGGCTATCCTCAATGGCGCGGGCACGGTCAGCAGCTTGGTACGGATCTTTTCTTGCAAGATGAACTTGCCTGTTGGGTCAATAGCCCACACGGTATCCTTGACCCACCATAAGAAATCGGGCCAGAAGTTCGGTCCCGAGTCGGATTTGATGGGTAGGGGGATGGCGTAATCACGCTTCTCTTTGTTGCGCACCCAGACATAATCGAGGAACCTGTCGAGGGCTTTCGCCATGCTCAACTCGTCATCGTTGAACGACTTGGCGTCGTAGTAGGGGTGGCCAGCACGATTAAACGGCCGATCGGTGGCGCTACGAGGCTGATACGCCCCGACCTCATACTCCCTCATGAGCGTGTCGGCCAGATTGCCGAGCTGCACATGATTCTCGTATTCGCGCACAACATCGACGGCGAGCTCCCGATAGTGTTCCAACGCCCTCGATCGGTAGCACGCAGTCTTGTCGAGTTTGTCGTTCGAGAACACGCGGAGGTGCATACTGTTCAGGGCGCTGCGTGATAGGCTCCCGATCTGCTCCTGGAGGTACCGGCCGCAGCGTATCCGCATGTCCTCAAGCAGGTCGCGCGTGTTCTGCTCCACATCGCCCGTTCGCACGGAAACGATGTTGACCAGGGCTCGCCCTGGAGCCGCCCGATCAGCGTCGCCGAAGTCGTACGTCTTCCTCTTGATCAAATCGGGCAGGAGGTTGCGCATCGGCGAGGGCAAGGCTGGCTGCAGCCGCGGCGCCTTGAGATCCCCGACGTACTCGGGCTTGAGGTCAATCCGCGGCGGGGCCGTGCGCTCCTCCTTGAACTGGAACGGCTCGAAGTCGTCGGGGGCATCGTCACCCTTGTAGATGCGCAGCTCCTCTTTGAGCTGATCGGTGATCTTCTCCAGCGCCTCATTCGGGCAATTGACGAAGAAGTACGCGGTGTTGAGGTCCTCGTCGCTGAAGTGCGTCGCCTTCGGCTGGCGCAGCGCCCGCCCGAGGACCTGCTGGACCCGCGTGGCCGAGTCAGTCTTGCCATCGAAGTAGCACACGTACACCGAGGGGTCGTCCCAGCCCTCCTGCAGCTTCTTGTTAAAGATGATGTGCGTGTACCGATCCGATAGCTGATTGATGTTCTCGACGCGCACCGCCCCCTTCGGTAAGGTCTTCGTGTTGGTGCATATCGCGATCGCCTCGGGTGCGATGCCGCAGGTATTAACCAGCGTTTTCCAGATGGCGGACGGGCGCGGCTCGCCGCCGTCGGCGGTCGCGTTGCTCGTTTCCACGACGTAGATCGCCTTAGGGGTTGGCGGAGCCGGGGTCGCCGTCAGCTTCTGCTCCAGCATGTCGCGGCGTCGCACGACGTCGCCTAGCATCTCCTCGGTCGAGCTGTCGTAGTCGGCGAGCGAGATCGTGGACTTGAGGAGTTGCGCGTCCACAACCGCGCGCGTGCTCACCGGCACGATGCGCTGCTGGCGCACCTCCGCAGGCCAGTTCGTCTGATAGAGTTGGAGCTTGCCCTTGATCGGGCTCGCGCTCGCCACGAAGAAGCCCGCCGGGTCCAGGTCATCGAGGAGATCCACTTGATCGGTCGTCGTGTTGTGCCCCTCGTCGTACACGATCCATAGGGGGCGCTTGCGCTCGGTCGTGAGTTGATCCCAGCGGCTTTTCTTGTCGTTCCAGTCGGGGTTAATACGATGGACGTTCAGGCGTTCGTCCTTCTCTAACGAGTTCCATGCCGCCACCGTCGAGATCAGGATAGTGAGCCCGTCGGTCCGGTCGAGAATGTGCTGCCACTCGGCCGGGCTGTGGATGTCGCCGAACTTGACGATCTCGACCGGCTTACCTCCCGTCAGATCCCTCAGCAAATGGTGGTACTTCCCCCCGTGGCCCAAGTTGGCCACGGTCTGGTCGACGACGCTGCCGAACTTCGTCGTCCACAGGATGATGGACGGGCTCATGCGTCCGATAACGTTGGCCAGGATGGGCGTCTTACCGGCCCCGGTGACGGCCTTGAGCTGGCCGACAAAGGGGACATCCTTACCGGCGACTCGGTCGGGACCGGACTGGTAGTAATCGAGCGCGGCTTTCACAAGCTTGTCGGCCGCGACCTGTTGAAAGTCCAGCAGCTCTAGTTGTGCCACTATTCCTCCTCAATATCGTCGTGTATGTGCATCTGTGCCATGATATCATCTGGAATCTGGCAGAAACGCCAACTCGGCGTGTCACCCACAAGGCAGAAAGTCCCGTAGATGCGGAAGGGGCGCTTGAGCCCCGCCGTAGTGACCTCTTCAGCCGCCTCGCGCAGGTCGTCGGTCGTCACCTCGCTGTCCTCGTTACCATTCCACACGAGGCAGATCGCCTCGGAGCGATGGTTCTGCCCGATGATGTACTTGTAGCCGGTCAGGCGCGTGATGCCCTTGCCTCGACCAGTCTCGTCGGATTGGCAGATCAAGCTCGCCAAAGCGCCGCGTTCCAGGCCGATGATCGCCTTGCGGTCGATCTTTTTCCCGGTCTTGTAGAACGTGAACCCGCCGGTGTAGCCGTACCTGTCGATGGCGCGCTTGATGCGCTCGGCGGTCAAGGAGCGCGTGAACTTGTCCGCGCCGCGCCCCTCTTCGATCATGATGAAGCGTCGCGAGCCGCCGTCCTGCTTGTTCAAGCTCAACACGGCCTGGCCCGTCGTCCCGCTCCCCGCGAAAGCGTCGAGGACCAGGCTCTCCCGCTGCGTGGTGTAGTCGAGGAGGAGGGCGATGAGCTCGACTGTTAGGGTTGCGGAACACGTTGCGGTCGCCGTCGAAAAGCGTGGCTAACTCATTGGCGCCAGTGCGCGAGTCGATGTCGATGACGCTCTTAAGGCTGCCCACATAGTCCTTGAGATAGACCTTGAGCTGGACGATCTGGTCCTCGGTCTTGCCATAGATGAGGCGATCCTCATCGATTAGCCTCTGCATCGCGGCCGGGGGGTAGCGGTATCCGTGCGCCGGCTTCTTGGTCGGTTTGCCAGTCTTAGGATGGGGCACATCGTAGAAATATCCATCTTTGCCGGGGTTATGCACCGCGCGGCTTCCGGTGTAGGGTCCGTTCTCATCGACGTGCGTATAGTGCGTCAGGGGCTCCAGGCTGGACTTGTTCGCGCTGATAAAAGCTCGGAGGCGCTTCTGGATCGTGGGTATGTCCGACGTTTCCGCCTTGATCCGCTCGTACTCGCCAAGGATGCGATCTTTGATGGCGTTCTGTCGGCCGGTCCACTGCCCTGGTAAGCGGTCCTTGTGCTTGGCGTAGCACAGAATGTACTCGTGCTCAGTGGCGATCCGCGTTGGGTTGTTGTCGGTCGAGCCCTTCCAGATCAGGGTGCCGATAAAGTTTTTCTCATCGAATATCTCATTGAGGACCAGGCCCAGGCGGAACAGCTCAACATCGTTGATGCTGACGAAGATCACGCCGCGGTCGTCGTGCAGCATCTCCCATAGCTTGTTGAGCCGGGGAGCCATAAAGTTGAGCCACTTGGTGTGCTGCCCGCCGTCCTCATTCGTGACGTAGACAGCATCGCTGTCGTCAGCGTCGGGATCTAGGAACCTGGGAACCTGGCATCGCTGTAGCGGAAGTCGCCAGTGCCGAGGTTGTAGGGGGGGTCGATGTAGATTACATCGACCTGGCCGGCATAGCGGCTGGCCAGCGAGGCGAGGACTTGCAGATTATCGCCTTCGATAATCATGTTCTCGCTGTCATTGCCCACGGAGAGCCCTTCGACCGGCTCAAGAAGGCGGGGCGTCGCAATGCGCTGGCGGTAGAGCCGCCGCCCTTCCCATTGGAGATACAGTCCGCGCATTGCCATTTGATTCGCTCCTCAGGCGCCACAATAAGCCGAATGCATGACGGCGCACGTGCCAGCTAATTAGAACACCGGTCCTAATTATAACCCGTTCACAAAAGAACAATTCAGGTAAACGATCGCCCAAGCTGGCTATCCACGCCGGCGACATTACGTCGCGTCGCTCGGCGTCAGCGTCAAATCTAGTCCCTCAAACAACTTCTGTAGGATAACAGGACGTGATGCTCCGCCAATCTAAAGCAGCCAATCATTCATCCCCCCTACAGAAATCAACAATAAAGACTCTGCCTAATACTACAACGTTAGGTGGCCGCGATCCTGCTGGATAAGGCAGCAGGAGGATGAGAGATGGAGACGATAGCCATGGTCATGCAGGTGATCCCACCGCCGTCGAGGCACCCTAAGGCAACAACCCCTGCCCGATTTTGTAGAAGCGTTTTTTGACTACAATATAAGCCTCATGCAGGCAGAAAGGGAGTGGCTAATCCGCACGATTAGCTCTCTAGGTAGCACAGTGGAAAAGATAGACTTCAAGAAAGAACTAAAAGAGCTGTACGCACCGTCAAGTAAAGATTTCAGCGTGGTTAATATACCCAAGATGTCATTTCTCATGATTGATGGTGAGGGCAACCCCAACACAGCCAAAGGTTATAGTGATGCTGTCGAAGCCCTCTATTCAGTCTCGTATGTCCTGAAGTTTGCCAGTAAGAAGCAACTCAGCAAAGATTACGGCGTTGCGCCACTAGAGGGCCTCTGGTCGGCTCAAGATCCATCCGCCTTTGGTCGCCGTGCTAAAGATGAATGGCGCTGGACGATGATGATTATGCAACCTGAGTGGATTACAGCCGACATGGTCAGTGCTGCATTAGAAACAGCAAAAGCTAAGAAGAATTTGCCCGCCTTGCTAAAACTTCGATTTGAATCTTACGATGAGGGCGAGTCGGTACAAATACTACACATTGGCTCCTACGATGAGGAAGCACCGACACTCAAGAGACTCCACCAAGAATATATGCCTGAGCATGGGCTTACATTCAACGGACAGCATCACGAAATATACCTTGGTGATCCTCGTAAGACTGCGCCTGCCAAGCTCAAGACGATTCTGCGACAACCAGTAAAAGCTATGAAATAGTGATCCCAGCACTGCCAAAAGTTCAGCTAGCTCAACCCTATTCCCTCATGACACTTGACGGAGGTGGGAATCGGCGCGATACGTCCTAACGTTGTAATACTAAAATCGCGGCAAATACCCCTACCACGCCCGTCACTGTAGTATCCACGTCCATCCTAATAGGCCTCTAGCTATGCGCCCCCGAAGGTCTCGGCCGTCTGGCTGATCCGCCACACCCGCGCCGCCCGGTCATTTGACACACGTACTGGCCCCTCCGTGTCACGCGCCCAGCGCGAACGTTCCCACCACGTCGGTCACGCTCGCGTCCACATCCATCCCGTACGTTTCCAGCCAAGCCGTCCCAAACGCTTCGGCCGCCGCCGCCATGTCCCCATCTTCGAGCGCGTCGAGCGCGTCGATCAGCCCCTCGTTCGTCCCCGCGATGTGCTGCGGCCCGACGTTCCGAGGCCGCGCGCGATCCTCGTTGTACACCAGGACCATCACCCGGCACGGCCCCACGTCCAGCCCCTGCTCCTGCACCCGCTCCCGGAACGCCCGCGCGTTGGCCTGCCGCTGCTGCTCCGTAGCGATCCCCTGCACGCTGATGCGCAGCCCTGGCGTCGAGCGCGCCACGCTGCGCGCCTCCCCGCCCTCCTTCTGCCACCGCTGCACCGTCCGCACGCTGATCCCCAGCTGGCCGGCTAACTCCTTGTTGCCCGCGGCCACCTGCGCGCGCCCCTCGCCGCCCCCGAGTGCCTGCACCACCGCGCGGATCGCCGCGGGCGTCAACTCCACGTCCGTCGCCGCCACCCGCGCCTCGTAGGCCCGCGCCAGGTCCTCGCCCAGGTCGGACACGTTACGCCGCCCCCTGAACGGCCGCACGCTCGCGCAGCGGCTTCAAGAGCTTGAGCAGCGTTCCGATCCCGCCGCGCGTCCCGTCGAACGCGGGTAGCACGGTCTCCAAGGGGATCGCCGCGTCCTGTACCTTGAAATGTCCCAAGCCGGTCCCCAGGGTGACCGAGGGCGGGCACGCTGCCACGGGATCGGGCTCGTCGCTCACGAGGTACACGGCGTCCTTGTGGACGGCCACGGGCGTATACCCGGCCGCGTCCATCTTATGCAGCGCCCGCGACATATTCGCGTTCGCCTGCGCGATGATGAGGTGCCGCCAGTCCGGCCGGTACAGTGGGCTGCGCCTCTCACGCTGCCACGCGCTGTTGAAGCCACTGATCGTCAGGCTGTAGGTGTACTTGAGCGCACCCAGGGCCAGCCGCCCCGCTGGCATCGTGTCGGCGTAGAGCGCCGTGCGCGCCCCCCGCAGCCGCTCGTACCATGTTTCCATCGCCCGCGAGTGCTTCGTCCACACGTACGCCTCGGTGATCGCGACGGCCTGGCCGCGTTCCAGCGCCCAGGCCACCGTCGGCGTGCAGGCCCACCGCTCCTCCGCGCCAGCGACCCGCGCCAGCCAGTACCCCGGCAGCTTCTTGTCGAAGGGCAGTTTGCCGGTCGCGTCGCGCCGCTCCTCGATGCCGGACAGGCCCAGCTCCACCACGCCGGCCGCGCTCAACCACTGCGCGTTCTTGTCGTAAGAGTGGAGGTACGCCTTCTCCCGCTCCGCTGGCGAGAGCGTGCGCAGCCAACTCAGCTCCGTCACCGTGTCGGCCTGCCCCGCCGGTGCCGGCAGCCGCTCGGGGTACTCCCGCTTGGCGTCGGCCCCCCGCTTGCCCAGCTCCTGCAGCAGGTCTATCCCTGTGCGGCCCGGCGAGCGGTAGTAGGGCGCGCCCACCGCTTGAGCGTAGGCCACGAGTGCCCCCAACAGCGTCGCGCCGTCGGTGTCAAGGCCCCACACGGCGTGCTCGTCGTAGAGCGGGAACACGATCGACACACCCGATCCCGCCTCGCCCTTACGACGCAGATCCAGCCAGGGCGTGAGCGCCGTGGGGAAGGCGTGCAGGTCGTCCAGGCCATCGCTCACGAACGCGTGGCGCAGCTCGCGGAACTGGCCCGCCACGGCGAGCGTGTCGGGCAACGCGGCCGCGCGCACCCAGGCGTCAGTCAACCAGAGTTGAGTCAGCCCATATCGGCGCGCGCCGTTATACAGGTCGCCGACGTGCCGGATAGCCCCCGTGATGGGGACGAGGGGCCGCCCGGGCAGGTGCAGGCCGTCGATGTCGAGCACGCCGATGGAGACGACGGGCAACGGCACCGTCATGCTACTCCTCCTCCTGCGCTACGTGCGCCCGCTGATACTCCTGGAGCCAGGCGATGACGTCAGCATACTGGTCGGCGCGGATTAGCTTATAGGACGTGACCGCGTACTGGCGATACATGGCCCCGAACAGAGCCTGGTACGCGTTCGGCCGCGTGCCGCCGGCGCCGGCCTCTGTGTCGCGCCGCGCGATGGCGGTGGCGATGTCCCGCACGAGTGTCTGGATCGCGGCCGCCTGCTCATCGGTGATCGTCGCGCCCGCACTCAGCCGCGACTGGACGGTCCGCACCTCGCGGATCACGTCGCGGATGACCGTCGCCGCCCGGTCGATCCGCTCGTCGTGCATGGCCAGGCGATCCTCCTGCACCGCGAGGTGCGTGCGCACCTCCGCCAGGGCGCGCTCGTGCGCCAGTTGCTGCCGCGCCAGGGTCGTGATCGCGATGCCGACCTGCGCGATCTGCTCTAGCGTCATCTCCTGCCCCGTCGGCGTATCCGAGGGCACGGCCGGCGTCGGAGACTGCTCAATCCCCGTTTCCGCGGCGAAGGCCTCCCACACACGACGCACGACCCACCGCTTGTACGTGACCAACCGATCGCGCAACTCAGGTTTCGTCCGCCGCGGCTCAATCCCGCTCAGCCAATAGGGCACGACGTCGAGCCGCAGCCCTTGCAGCGTCTGCAGGCCGCGCGTCGCCGTCCGCACGCGTACCTCGCGCAGGCCCTCGGCCATGACCTCATCGGCCTGGATGCGGCGCACCTGCCCCGTCGGCGCGACCCCCAAACTCACGCAGACGGACCGGAGCCCGACGTAGATCTCGCCATCCTCGGCCCGCATCGCCAGCACCTCATCGGCATCGAGCAACGCGACCTGCCGTTGATCGACCACCGCGAGGGCGGCCGCCGTGCGCGGCACGCCCTGCTCTCCGTCATCGGACATTCTCCCACCCCTCCCTACACGTCCTCAGTCTGGTATCGTCTCGATGGGTCAACGTCATGTTGACCCATCGATCGCGTGTGTGTCCCGCTGTATGACCGTCATGGTGACCCGTCGCTCGGCGTCGATGGTCCCTCTCAGCGCACGCCGTCAGCATAGAGCATGGAGTGAAGGCGATGAGCCCGGGACGCCGGTCTGTGGCAGGGCACGACGAGCGGCAATAACCCGCCGCACCTGCTCCGTCAACCGACACTGACAGGGCACAGCGCGGCAGGAGGGGCACGCCACCACCGGGGACGGCACGCCGCTGGACACCGCGCACGGCCACGCCGCGGACACTGCGGCGGGGGTCTCGCCTGGGGATGTGCATGGTCGCGGCGGACTAATCGCCCTGGGGAGGATTGATACCGTCACCTGATCCGCCGCTTGAACGTCGACCGACACACGATCCCCCGGCGTCACAACCTCGTACGTGATGCGCACCTCGCCGTGGCCGGCATGCCTCAACGCCCGCTCCACACACGCCCGCAGCTTGTGCTCTGACCACTGCGCGTGGAACGGCGTCGGCACACCTACGCGCAGCACGTCCCCCTCCAGGGCGAGGGCGCAGGTGGGGGCGAACCAGATGGCGTAATTCTCCGCCGTCACGTCTCGCCGCACCTCGCCCAACACGGCGCGCCACAGCACTGTGGCTGCGGAGAGTACCGGAGCATCATCCAGGTCGGACGCGGCGGCGTCCTCCGCGGGCGACGACATACGGGTGCTAGCCGCTGGCGCGGCGGCAACGATCGCCTCGTCGGTCGCGTCGTTGGTCGCCTCGATGAGGCTCCGCAATGTGGCGAGCAGGTACGGCATGCGGATGACCGTCCCGCCGCGGCCCCGCTTGGTGATCGTTGGCCCCTGCGACCGCGCGATCGCCGTGGCTTCATCCAGCAGCGCCAGGAGAGCTTCATCGCTCAGACTGGCCGCGCGCTGCATGTTCAGCACGCGTGTCTGACTCGCCTGCGGCGCGTCGTCGCCGAACGCATGCGAGAGGTGCGCGACCACGGCGACCACCGGCGTGGTGTCGGGCTCGGCCGATTGCTCCGGTGATACACTATTTTGTGTTATAACCATCGAATCGGTCGAGTCGAGAGAGGGGGTACTACGTAGCGCGTGAGGCACTCGTTTCGATACATCTGTTTGTTGTGTCGTGTTTGTTGTTTCGACTGTTTGTTGTAGGTTCGATTCGCACACCAGGGGTGGTTCGATTCGCGCACCAGGGGTGGTTCGATCCGCGTACCACCGTGGTTCGATCCGCGTCCGCTCCCGCGCCCCCTCCGCAGCGCCGCCAGGAACGCTTGTGTGAGGGGAGGAGCGATCATGGTCATCATCGCCCGTGAACCATAAGGAGTAGCGTGTCGTGGCCCGATCCCCCCGGGCGTCCTGCGCTTTATAGGAGCGGATCAGGCGCAGTTCCTCCAGGCGGCGCAGGGCGGCCGCGAGCGTGCCCCGGCTCTTGATGCCGCAGCCGCGGTCGAGCACCTTGCCTTCGCGCGTGGTGATGCCGTCGAGGAACTGCGTGTAGCTGATGCTGTCCTCGACCTTCTTGAACCCGAGGGTGCGCCGGACGACGTAGAGCAGCGCGAGCAACTCGGCGTGCCGGAGCACATGCACCCACTCCTCGAAGATCTCGTCGGGGGTGGCGGTCGTGGTGGGCCGTGCGAATGGCATCACACACCTCCCAGAGGGGACGTGCCGGCATGGAGGGAGCGTAGCCGCCAGTAGCGGTACTCGGCCAGCTCACGGGGCGTGGCCCCAGCAAAGGGCTGGCGGATGCCCTGGGCGCGGCGCGGACGCGCGTGCGTAACGCCGCCGCTCAGGATATCCCGCGCGCCAGCGAGGGCTTGTCGCAGGGCGGGGTCATGGTCCAGGGCGGCCGTGACCCGCGCGCGGCTGTTGACGACGGTGGTGTGGTCGGTGCGCCCCAACGCCCGCGCGGCGGCCATGTTGGTCAGGTGATAGTCCTCGACGAGCAGGTAGGCGCAGAGATGCCGCGCCTGGGCGACGTGGGGCGTACGCCCCGGGCGCACGAGCGCATCGGGGGTCACGTCGGCCGTAGGGTGGGCGTCGTTGTAGGCATGCGCGGCGGCCGCGATGATGGGCGACATATCGACTATGCCCGTGCGTGTCCACACGGGGGGTGCGCTATCCCATTGACACGCGCGCGGGTCCGCGCTATCCTGTCGGGAGAGCATAGGTGTGCTTTGAAGCATAAAAGCCTCCTAATGCAGGTCCGCAACCCGTTTCGGAGTTGGCTACTCCTTTGGGCGACGGCCTCCGTCTTGGTGGCTCTGGTGGTTCCTTAGTCGGGCGGTACACCAGTGCCGGTTGATATAGAGAGTTAGTCTGTGGCGAGGTAGAGGCTCACCGGTTCACACCCGGTGGGCCTCTACCTTTTGCCGCGGCTCCAGCCGCGCTACGTACTACATGACGCACTCCTTCATGATGGGCATTGTAGCCCACGCCCGCCTCTGCCGTAAAGGCGTCGCGCAGACGCACGCCCCGTCCCTCCCTTAAAGGTCCTATCTGGCGCGTTCTATGTGCGGTCATGGGAGCCCCGTCCAATCGTAGGCCGTGCCATGCTTCACCGGGGCCGTCGGCAGCCGCGCCGGGCCGGATGTCACCGGCGGCGCTGCCGGTGGTGTGGATGTCGCCGACGCCAGCGCGGGAGGTGGAACTGCGGTCGCCGTCGCCGCAGGAGTCTTCGCCGTCACGCGTACCGGGGCGCTGGGCACCGTGGCCGGCGTGGCTCCCCGCGCCGCGTCGGGTGTCGCTCCCCACGTTGGGGTGGGCACGGGCACGGGGACCACCCGTGCGTCCGCGCGTGCGGGTGTCTGTGTGGCTGCGGGGGCTACCGGCGCGGGGGCGGATGGCGCGGGGGCGTCGACGCAGGCGGGCGGGGCCGGCAGTTTCGAGAGCCGTCGGAGCGCGCGGACGGTGTAGAAGGGCCGCGTGCGCAGGTCCATCGGCCGCGCCTCGCGCACGCTCACGATGATACGCCGGCGCGAGGAGGCGTGCAGGTCCTCCGGGAACAGCAGCGGCACGCCCGCCTCGCTCACCGAGCGGCTGTCGCGCTCGGGCGTGCGCCCGAACAGGCCCCCTGGCGCGGCCGAATCTCCCGCGCTGGAGGCCAGCACGGTGCGCTTGCCGAGTGTCTCGCTGGCCCATTGGGCATCCTTGCCGCGCGTTCCGCCCAGCCACGCCAGCGCGTTGCACGACTCCACGAGGGCCTCGGCCCCGGTCTCCGCGTAGTCCTCGATCAGTTGCGAGCGCATCTGGAACGAGAGCACGCGCGAGACACGCACCTGACGCAGCACGTTGAAGCGATCGGGCGCGTCGGGCACCGCGCCCATCGTGCCGAACTCATCCAGGAGCAGGCGCACCTCGCGCTCCAACGCGCCGCCGGGCAGCGTGCGCGCGCGGTCCATGAGCACGCGGAAGAGCGTGGTGAACAGGCCGCCGACGAGCGGGCGCAGCGTGCGGTCGCACACGGGCGTCACGATGTAGAGGGCAATCGGCCGCCGGCCGCGCCGTCCCAGGCGGTCCAGGTCGAGCGTGCCGGGGCCGCCGACGACGGCGCGCACGGCGGCGTCGGTGAGCGTGGAGAGGCGCGGGGCCAGGCCCGAGGGGATTGAGGTGCGCAGGTCCTTGTGCTCCTTGATGAGCCCGAGGAACTGCCCCGCCGCCGGGGGGATGCCGCCCGGCGTCTTGAGCAAGCGCGCCTCGATCTTCTCGATGGTCGGCAGGAGCAGCAGGTCGATCAGCTCGCCGAGCGTCCCCGTCGCGCGGCCGGCGTCATGGGCGACGGCGTGGACATGGGCGACGCCGGCGGCGATGAGCAGGATCAGCGCCTGCTCGAAGTAGGCCACGGCCGGGGCGCTGCCCGCCGGCGTGGTATTGCGGAGCCAGGCGGCGGCCCACGCCTCGGCCTGCGCCTGCGTGCGCTCCAACGTGAGCGGCGCCCACGTCACGCTGTCGGCGGGCGTCTGCATGTCCAGGCGGAACACGTCATGCGTGCGGGCCATGGCCGCGGCCGTCTGCGCCCAGTGCTCGCCCTTGGGGTCGGTGGCCACGTAGTCCACGGCGGGGTCCGCCTCCAACAACTGCCCCTTGTAGATGGCGTTGCTCTTGCCCAGGCCGTTGGGCGCGCAGATGGCCACGCCCTCCACGAGCAGCGCCTGGGGGATGCCGA
>JAABUP010005610.1_pt1 | contig 18829 bp, 16 predicted proteins | sample 5559201 | NCBI WGS metagenome assembly JAABUP01 (sample SAMN10711887, study PRJNA513373) | rock metagenome | isolation source: Antarctica rocks | place: Antarctica
CTGAACACTCATGCTGGACCTCACTCTTCTGCTCCCTCCGCTTCGCCATCAGCGCGATTGCGTCGGGTTACATTATTGGTGAGGCAACAGCTCTCCCTGGGTTACTTTTCCCGTGAGGCAATGCGCCAGTGAGATTTGACCCAGCAATCGCCGAGACTTCGTAATTGACGTTGAACCGTGCTACCTTGCGGGTGTTCTCGTCGGTGCTGCGACCACCCTAAAACCTTGCCCCTCAACCTATAGGACGAGGGGGCACCCTTAACGCGTTAGGCGGCGAGCGCGATGGGGCGGCACCCTGGCCGGCGCCCACGAGAAGCGTGGGGCGCGCATAGTCCTTCGCCGCCGCGTTGCTCCTCCGTACGGTGTAGCGCCTGGACGGTCAGCGTCGCGGCGATCGCCTCGGCGGTCCGCAACTGGAAGTGTGGCGCTTGCGTGTGCCGAAAGGCACGGCCGGCCCGTTCGGCGGCGTTGTTGGTGGCTTCCCACGCCGCGTTGCCGAGATACACGCTCAGTCGCGCGAATTGGTCCACATCGAGGCGCTCTTGGGCACGGCGCAACGGGGCGTGGTGTGCATACAGAGGGTTGGTTCGCCACCTCTGATAGCGGTCACACGCCTCGTCGGGCGGACGGCGTCCCCCGGTAGGGGTGCGCCAGATGGCGTACCAATCCTCCACGAACGCGCGGACCGGACGGAGGGCAGCGCCGACTGGACTCGTGAGCAGGGCGTGGAGCCGTGCCCGCTCCTCATCGTTGAGATGGTCGGGGCGATGGACGAATAAGAAGCGCTGCGTTCGCAACTCGTCACCGATCTGGCGGACCTGGGCCCAACTCTCCCACGGGGCCGGAGGCGGGGCGATGCGCCCCGGCCGCGTCGGTGCGCCTGACTCTCCGGAGACGCCACCACAGTGATCGCTCGGATGGGGCCGCGCGACCGCGCCGGGGATGTCCGGCGGCGGCGGGAAGGACCCGTCCATATCCATGTCCTTGATAGGAGAGGTATCTCGCAACCATTTCCGGACCGTGTTGCGCGCGAAGCCCGTCTGGCGGACGATGCCATGGATCGACAGGCCCCGCCGACGCAATGCACGGACCTGCGCTGGACCGGCGGCGTAGTTCGGCTCGCCGTCCTCCGCGCCCTCCGGCACGGCACCGGCCGGCCCTCGTCGTCGTCGACCAGGCCGCCGTCGCGGGGGAACGGGTAAGGACGCCCGTATCTCCCGCACCGTCTGCAGGACAGCCTTCGTGACGTAGCGCGTCTGATGGAACAGGCACAGTTGGTGCGCTGCGGTCGGCCACACCGCCGCTAGCGTGGCGGGGTAGAGTGGGGAGCCGTCCGTGATGACCTGCTCCGGCGCGATGCCCGCCGCGCGCAGGCGCTCGAGGAAGTCGCGCATCGTCGCGACGGTGACCTCGCCGTGCACCAATTGATACCCGATCAGGCGATCGCCCTCCGGTGCGGCCGGATCGACGGCGAGTAACACGGCGAGCTTATCCTTATACACCTCGTCGACGCAGAGGATGCCGCTGAACTCCGCGACTACCCAGGCGGTGTAGTCGCCATCGAGGGTGAGGTCGGCGGCGTAGTCCCGGCACCAGCGCCGGATCATCGCCTCGCTCGGGCGCACCCAGAAGTCGCGGGCTAGGCGCTGGGCCACGCGCGTCCGGGCCATCCCGTCCTCATAAACGGAGCGAACCGCCTTGGCGACGACACGCGTGGTGTAGGTCGCGTCCGGGCGCAGGAAGGGCGGTCGCGCCCGGAAATAGTGATGGCACGGGCGGCAGTGATGCACACTGACCGTGACCAGCAGTAGGACGGGGCGCTCCAGGTCAATATCGAGGGCCGTACGTCGCGTTTCCCATACGCGCGCCACCGATCGTGTGCAGCGATCACAGGGGGCGACGGGGAGGCTCCACACGACATGCCGGACATGGCACGCCGTGTAGTTAAAATGGGGGGACAAATCTTCCATGGGCTACATCCAAAGGGGTAGGCTAGCCAGTACTATTAACCTTTGGTGCTAGTTGAAACCGCCGCTTTTCTCGCGTCCTCGATGCTTTGATCTAGTATTTGTTGCACAGATGCCTGATGGGAGGCCGATGCGGCTATCGAACAGGTCCTGACGACCCTGATTCACCCGTGTGCGCACCATTTGACGCAATACAGAGGCATTGGGGCTACCTCCATCGCATCAAAGGCGTTAGAGAGACTCCCCAACTAGCACCAAAGGTTATTACTATAGATACAGTTTAACTCCCCCACCCTCGGCCCAACGTCAATTACGAAGTCTCCAATCGCCAATGTAGCTTGACCCCCATTAGACCAGATGGCAAAGGCCTCGATCCGCATCTACCAGAGATGAGGGCGCACGCCAGGAACGAGCTACTTGAAAAAGATGGGTCAAGCCAAATTGGCGCAAATGGGTCAATTCTACGTCGCCGTGTACATAGTTGCATGTCATCGCACGGATGAGCTAACCAGCCAGCACCGAGGGTGTCACAGGGGGGCGGTGGTAGGCGATGACGTATGGACGTATGGATGGAGATGCCGCGCATGTGGGGCCAGGGGCTCCAAGCCATCCCCCTCGGTTTCAGAGTGACGAGAGCAAAAGGAGAGAGCCATGGTCCTGCAGATGATTCCGGTCAGCGTGCGCGTTCCCCACTTCGTGGGGGATGGGAAGATCGACGTCGTCGAACAGCGTGTCCCGGAGCCCGACGCCGGGCAACTGCTCATCCAGGTCAAAGCGAACGCGCTGTGCGCGTCGGAGCGGACCCAATTCATGACGGGGTCGTCCGTGACCCCAGGTCATGAGGCCGCCGGGGTTGTGGTGGCCGCCGGTCCCGGAACACGGGTGCGCGTTGGGACGCCGGGCGTCGTGTATCTTATGGATTTCTGCGGCGCGTGTCGCGGCTGCCGGTCGGGCGACACGAACCAGTGCCTGCGCAAACGTGGCGACATGGGATTCACCAAGAATGGCGGGTACGGGGTATACGAACTCGTGCACGAGACTATCTTCTTTCCCATCGACGTGGATCTCTCTCTGACCGAAGCCACGCTGCTCCTGGACGTGATGGGCACCACCAGTCACGCGATTAGGCGCGCGCAACTCGTCCGCCCGGACATCGCGTCGGTCCTGGTGATGGGGGCGGGCCCGGTCGGTTTGGGCATGGTCGCGCTAGCGAAGCTGCTGCTCGGGGCGGACATCCCTGTCCTCGTCGCGGACATCGTGCCGTATCGCCTGGCTCTGGCCGAACGATTGGGGGGGCAGCCGATCCACCTGGGGGAGACGGACGTGACGGCCGCCGTCCGCGACCGGGGACCGGTCGATGTGGCCATTGACACGAGTGGCAAGGCCGTCGCACGCCGCACCGCCCTGGACGTGGTGGCGAAACGCGGGGCCCTGGTCTGCGTCGGCCACGGGGAAGACCTCACGCTCGCGGTGTCGTCCGACCTCATCGCCGCGGAGCGCGCTGTCCTCGGCAGCGAATACTTCCGCTACGATGAGTTGGCGACGAATCTGGACCTGCTGCGCGCGCACCGGGCGTACCTCGCCCAGATCATCACCCATCGGTTCGCGGTCGGTGACCTCCAACGGGCGTTCGAGGTGTTTTGGGGGCGAGAGACCGGGAAGGTGGTCATCGAACAATGAGCGAGACACAGCCCATCAAAGTGGCGCTCGTCGGCGCGGGGGGGTGGGGCCGGCAGCACGCCCGCATCTTTGCCGCCCGGCCGGACGTCGATTTCCGCGCCATCGTCGGGCGGACCCCGGAGAAGACACGCGCGCGGGCCGCGCGATTCGAGACGCGCGCCTACCTGGACATCGCGGAGATGCTGGAGCGGGAACGGCCCGATCTGGTGAGCCTTTGCCTACCCAACCAGGGGCATTTCGACGCCACGTTGCAGGTCATCGAGGCCGGGTACCCCCTGTTGGTCGAGAAGCCGCTGGTGTTCGACCTCGGCGAGGCCGACCGGCTCCTCGCCGCCGCGGCGGCGCGCGACCTGTTCTTCGCCATCAATTTCAACCATCGCTATGCCCGCCCGGTGCGCTTGGCGCGTCAGGCCATCCAGGAGGGACGGCTCGGCGACATCGTGTTCGCGGCGTGGCGCTTCGGCGGCGAAGGAACGAGCACTCACCCCTACGCCAATCTGATCGAGACGCAATGCCATGGCTTTGACATGCTCGAACACCTGTGTGGACCAATCGACGCGGTGTCGGCCGAGATGACGGACAAGGCGGGCACGGGCTACGGCACCCTGGTCCTGACGCTGCGCTTCGCCAACGGCGCGGTGGGCAGCCTCGTCGGCAGTTATGACTCGTCCTATGCCTATCCAGGGACGCATGTGCTGGAGATCAACGGGACCGCGGGGCGGGTCGTGATCGAGGACACGGTGCGACGCTATACATTCCAGCGCCGGGGCGACGAGATGAGGGAGGTGTGGCAGGCCGGCTACTTTAATGACGATGACCGCGACTTCCACCACACCGTCGACACATACATGGAGGCGACGCTCGCTGCCTTTAAAGCAGGCCAGGAACCACCCGTGCATGCGCGCGCGGGTCGCCGCGCCCTCGTCTTAGCCGAGGCCGCCATCGCCGCATTCGAGTCGGGGCGGCGCGTCTCGGTCGCAGGGGGAGACGACGAATGATCGCGGACACGTACGCTCGGCTTAACGCCGCGGGCACGCCGTACCGTGACGGGGTGCGTCAGAACTTAGAATCAGTGGTGGTCGAGAGCCCGTTGGTCGGGTATCCGTCTCCTTTTATAGGGGGGTGTTGAGGAGAGAAGGATGGCCTGCCCATACTGCTACTGCCAAGGAGATGCGACACAGGAGCTGGAGCGGACCACGGCGTTGGGCTACCGGCTGTTCCGCTGTCGTCCCTGCCGGCGGACCTTCAACGAGCGAACGGGCACGCCCTTCAACCACCTGTAGGTGCCCACCGACGTTGCACTCCTCGTCGTGCTGTGGCGGCTGCGTTACAAGCTGAGCCGGCGCGACCTGGCCGAGATGTTCCTGACGCGCGGCTTCACGTTCACCCACGAAGCGGTGCGGGAATGGGAGGAGCGCGTCGCCCCGTTGCTCACGGGGCGCCTGCGCGCCAAGCGACGCGGCAAAGCGGGCCTCCGGTGGCATGCGGATGAGACCTATGTCAAAGTGACCTATGTCAAAGTGGGCGGGCGCTGGTGCTACCTCTATCGGGCCATCGACGCCGACGGGAACCTCGTCGATTCAATGCTGAGCGAGACGCGGGACATGGAGGCGGCCAAGCGTTTTTTCGCCCAAGCGCTCGACGTGGTCGGCCACGCGCCCGAGAAGGTCACGACGGACGGGCATGACGCCTACCCTCGAGCGATCCGCGAGACGCTGGGGCCTGATGTGCAGCACCGCACCAGTCGCTATATGAACAACCGCATGGAACAGGACCATCGCGGCATCAAGCAACGGTACGACCCGATGCGCGGCTTCGGCTCCTTTGAGGCAGCGGCTCGCTTCTGCACCGTTCACGACGAACTGCGCGATCACTTCCGCTTCCGGCAGCACCTCAATGAGACAGTCTCCCTTGCAGACCAGCGCCGCCTGTTCCAGGACCGCTGGGGCGCGGTGTGCGCAGCGATGCAGGCTGCGTAGGCAAAAGCAGACGGGTCATACTGCGGGCTGACGCGCACAACGGCTTGATTGCGTTCCGAGTCCTGACGTTTCCAGCACGTGTTGCACGCGGCCTGAGCCGCGCGAGTGGGCGCATCAAAAGCGCCCATGAGCCTACAAAAATAAGTGGAGTGGAATTGAAGGAGTCGACCTGAGAGACTGCGGGGGAGGAAAGGGAGGAGAGACAGCAATGGTGCGAGCACAGAAAGAACCGTTGCGCCCGTTCGAGGAGGCCGAGGATCAGGCGTTGGAGCGCGTGAGCAGGGTTAGCAGCGAATGGGTGGATACAGTGCGCCGGGCGCGGGCGATCCAGATCGTGGCACCGGGGGGCACCCCTTGGCTTGGGCGGCACGGGAGGCCGGTGTCGGGAGCGCGACGACGGTGGCGAAGCTGGTCGGCCGCTTCAACCGCTGGGGCTGAAGGCGTGGCGGTTTGCTGCGGGGCGCGGGCGGCGCGTGACCTACGACACGGAGGCGCGGATCGTGGCCGTGGCGCAGCAAGAGCCGCAGCGGCACGAAGATCAGACGGCGACGTGGTCGCTCTCGACGCTGCAACGGCGGCTGCGGCGGGGCGGGTTGCCGCGCGTCGGTATGCACGGTGCGGCGGGTTGTGCGAGAGTGCGTCATTGACGTTGACGCCTCGTCGGATCGCCGTAGCAGTACCACACGGTGGCCAGCGTCACCCCTTGTTCAGGCGGGTACCGCGCGCTTAAGAGCCGGTGGCTTGGGGTCGACGAAGACGATGTAAGCTGCCCTTCCGCACCGTCCCAATGTCAATGACGCACTCTCGCACAGGGGGTGGACCGGCTCGGAAGGGGCTGGTCGGTGGGACAGGTCTAGCGACGGTTGGGATGCGTTTGCATAGGTGGAGAGGAAAAGGGGACGATCACGATGGAAAGACGCACGTTAGGCCGCACCGGGTTCGACGCGACGGTGCTGAGCTTCGGGGCCATGGAGATCCGCGGGCCGCGCATTTGGGGGGGCCGCGCGGTCGCCGACGACCAAGCCGAGCGCATCCTGAACGCGGTGCTCGACGCCGGCATCAACCTGATCGACACGGCCTATGACTACGGGCGCAGCGAGGAGTACATCGGCCGCTTCATCGCCCATCGCCGTGAGGAGTACTTCCTGGCCACCAAGTGCGGCTGCACGGTGGTCGACGCCGGTGACCACGACGACACGCCGCACGTCTGGACGCCCGCGAACCTGCTGCGTAACATCGACGAGAGCCTGCGGCGGCTGCGCACCGACCACGTGGACCTGCTGCAGTTCCACAATCCCGCTGTGGCACAGGTTGAGCAGGGGGATCTCGTGGCTGTGCTGCAAGAGATTAAGGCAGCGGGCAAGACACGCTTTATTGGCTGTTCCTCGACGCTGCCCGATCTACCGACCTACGTCTCCTGGGGGGTCTTCGATGCCTTCCAGATCCCCTACTCGGCGTTAGAGCGCGAGCACGAGGAGGCTATCGCAGCGGCGGCGCGCGCGGGGGCAGGCACGATTATCCGTGGCGGGGTGGCGCGAGGGGCGCCGGGCGACGAGGGGCTGGGCAGCGCGGATCGCTGGCGTGTGTGGGAGGAGGCCCGACTGGCCGAGTTATGCGCCATGGGCGAGAGCCCAACGGCGTTCCTGCTGCGCTACACGATCAGCCACCCCGAGATGAACACCACCATCGTGGGGACGCTGCGGCCCGAGCACCTGGCCGAGAACGTGCGTGCGGCCGAGGTTGGCCCCCTACCGCCGGATGTTTACGCCGAGGCCATGCGCCGTCTCGCGGCTGCCGACCAACGACCCGTGCCGGTGTCCTAACGTCCGCACGTCCGCCTGCGTGACGGTTGAAGACGTGTGTGTGAGGCAAGACCCGGTGGATACCTTCGACCGTCACGCGGGTCGTGCATGGCCGAGATAAGCGGTAAGCGGAATCTACACGTCGTATGTGACACAGGAGAGGGGAAACGGACGATGAAGGTCGTGGTGACAGGGGCGGCAGGAGTCGCCGGCCAGGTGGTGTGCCGGGATCTGGTGGCCGCAGGCTATACCGTACGCCTGGCGGATGTCATCCCGCCGGCGCGGGAGGACTGCGGCCTGGGGGACTTTGTGCGCTGTGACACGCGGACACCGGATGACGCGCGGCGCGCCGTGGCGGGCATGGATGCGGTGGTTCACCTGGCAGCCTGGCACTCGGGGCATCGACCGCCGGTGAGCGACGCCACCATCTTCGCCGTCAACGTCGACGGGACCTTCAACATCCTGGAGGCGTGCCGGGAGGCGAGCGTCGGAGCCCTCGTGTTTGCCTCGTCGATGGCGTATGGATGGGGGTCGGTCTACTCCGTCACCAAAGTGGTCGGCGAGGACCTATGCCGCGCCTACCATGAGATGACGGGGGCGTCCGTGGCCATGTTGCGCTATCACGCCTTCGTGCCAGGCCGCTATCTGGACTTCGGCGCAGGGTTGCTGCGCAACGGCGTCGACCGCCGGGACGTGGCGGCGGCTACCGTAGCCGCGACGCGAGCGGTGATCGAGCGCCGCGTCGATCTCTTCACAACGATCGTCCACACGGATCATGGGATGCCGGCCGACGTGGTAGCTGACTTCCGGCGACTGGGGCCGGACTGGTGCGAGGGGCAGCTACCGGGGGCAAGGGCTCTCTTACGGACGTATGCCGTCGCTGTGCCAGATCGCGTCGAGCAGCACGACCTATCGGATGCCGCGCGGGTGCTGGGGTGGAGGCCAGCCGTCGGGTTCATGGATTTCTTACGAGATTTGGCGGTGCGGGATACGCGCGGCGAGGAGGTGACGAGCCTGTGGGTGCCCTCCGAGATCCCGTCGACGGCATAGCCCGCCTGGCGGCCGACGGCCGTCTCGTCGACCGGCCGTGTGGTAGACGCGCGGCGAGGCCCTGTCGCGGGGCGGCATAGCCCATAGGGCCACGACGCACGGTATAACGCGTCGCGGCCCAGGGGAGGGAGGGAGACCATGAGGGCGCAGCGGCCTCTGATCGACGGCTGGTTCATCAAGCAGATCGAGACCGACACCCCGGACGCGGCGGCGCTGATGCGCGAGGCGACCGCGCCCGACGCCACCTGGCTCGCGGCGCGCATGCCCGCGCAGGTCCACGACATCCTGTACGCGCACGGGCGGATCGCCGATCCGCATGTGGGCACGAATGCCGCCGACTCGGCGTGGGTGGGCGAGCGCGACTGGGCCTACGCCTGCGCGTTCGTCAGCCCCCCACCGGCGGCGGGACCCGTCCTGCTCCGGTTCGATGGCCTGGACACGCTCGCCTCGGCCTATCTCAACGGCGTCCCCATCGGCCGCTTCGACAACATGTTTCGCGTGTACCATGTGGACGTTGGGGCGCGCCTCGCCCCGCCCGGCGACGAGAATGTCCTGCTCCTCGTCTTCTCCTCGCCCTTGCGCTTCGTCCAGAATGTGACGCAGCCCCCCGCGCACGTCGGGCGCCTCGCCCGGCACGCTTACCTGCGCAAGCCGGCCACCGACTTCGGGACGTATCTGGGCGCACGCCCGCACGCGGCCAAGGTAGGCATCTACCGTGACGTCACGCTCGACCTGCGCGACCGCGCCTGGATCGAGGACGTCAGCGTCCGCTGCACGCTCACACCGGACCTCGGGCGCGCGACGGTGCGCGTCGACGTGCAAACAGGCGGGGACGGGACTGGGGCGTCGCTGTTTTGGGCACTGGCGGACCCGGCCGGGCGGGAGGTGGCACAGGGGGGTGCCGACAGCGGAGACGGCGGGTTCACGATCGAGCTGGACCGGCCTCAGCTGTGGTGGCCGTGGACGCACGGCACACCGCACCTGTACGGGCTCGCGCTCACGCTCATACTCCACGGGGAGGCGCTCGACGTTCGCCGCGAGAGCGTGGGCATCCGGGACGTGCGGGCCATCCTGCGCGACCCGGCGACAGGCGAGGACCGGTTCGGGTTCGCGATCAACGGGCGGCCGATCTTCCTGCGGGGCGCGAACTGGGCCCCCGTTGAGGGGATGACCCACTGCTGGCGGCATGAGCGCGCCATGCAGCTGCTCGACCTCGCGGTCCAGGCGCGGATGAATCTCCTGCGTGTGTGGGGCGGCGGCTCCGTGCCGCCCGCCGCGTTCTACGACGAGTGCGATCGTCGGGGCCTCCTCGTTTGGCAAGACTTCATGTTCGACTGCCCCATGTACCCCGACGGCGACGCCGCATTCGACGACAGCTGCCGGGCGGAGGTCGAGGGGATCGTGCGCGCGCTGCGCAACCACGCGTGCATCCTGCTCTGGGTGGGCGGGAACGAGAGCTACATGTGGTGGGACTTTGCGGTCGGTGACGAGCCGACCATCGGGCGCGCGCTCTTCGAGCGGATCATGCCTGAGGTCTGCGCCCGGCTGGACCCCGCGCGCCCCTACCACCTCAACTCGCCCTTCGGCGGCCCCGCGCCCAACTGGCCGCTCACGGGCGACTGGCACGACTACACCTGGCGCCACTACTCTCACGCCTCCTCCGTGCCCGCGTTCGTCTCCGAGCACGGCAGCGCCAGCGCCCCGTCGGTGGCCTCCTTGCGCCGGTTCCTGGGCGACGAGGAGCTGTGGCCTCCGGGGCACGACCCCGCGATTCGCACGCCGGGACAAGCCGCGTGGCCACCCATGTGGGGATACCGGTCGGTGGACGGCGCATGGGAGAAGGTCGGCCCCATTGAGGAGTTCTGCGACCCGGCGAGCGCCGAAGACCTCGTGCGCGTGCTCGGCACTGCCCACGGGGAGGCCCTGCGGCGGAACGTGGAGCGCCACCGCCGGGGGGCGCCTGATGGCGCGCCCGCAGGCGGCCGGCGCTGCTGGGGGGACATGGTCTGGCGTCTCAACGACGCCTGGCCCATCCTGTACTACAGCGTGGTGGACTACTACCTCGCGCCGAAGATCGCCTACTACTTCCTCCGGCGCGCCTACGCGCCCGTCCTGGTGTGCGTCGAGCGGACCCTGGACCGGCTCGCGGTGTGGGTGGTGAACGATTCGCCGGAGGCGGTCGCGGGCGTGCTAACGGTGCGGCGGCAACGCTTCGACGGGGCGGTGGGCGGCGAGATGGCGGTCGACGTGGCGATTGGGCCGGATGAGGCGCGGCGCTGCCTCGACACGGAGGACCTGGGGCCAATTCTGCTGCGCCACGAGTTCCTCGTGGCCACCTTCGTGGGGGAAGAGGCAACGTACCTGCTGGCGGGAGAGCGCCGGATCGACCTGCCGCAGGCCGATGTCCGTGTGCGCCACGCGGGCGGCGCGATCGAGGTCTCCACCGACGTCTTCGCCCGGCAGGTCGTGCTGGAAGCCCCGGGCATGCCCGATGCCCTGTTTGAGGACAACTACTTTGACCTGGCGCCCGGTCGGACGCGGACCATCGCTATCCCGGCGGGCGTTGCCGAGGTGCGCGCGCGGGCCTACAACGGGGGCCGCGGCCCGTAGTGGATGGTGGGCATCGACAGGCAGGTTGGCCTGAAGCATCAGAACTCAGAACATAAGGCCTTAGTCTGGATTTCGCACGGTGGTCGTTATCGTCAAGTCAGCGACCTAGACAGGTGTTTTCGCCGCCAAGCGGCGGCATCCGAAGCGCCCGAAATACCTCTAAAATGGGTGACATTCTGGCATTGCACCTGCCTGTGCTGGCTGTTTAGTTCATCCGCGCGACGAAACATCAAGCATTGTCGCGCGGATGAACTAAACAGCCAGCACAGGGGGGCGTCCGCTGGAGCACAGAAAATATATGGCAATGTGGCTGACCTACCCCTGAAAGGGCGGGGGGTGTAGGCCGTGCTGCGACGGGGGATGCTAGGCGCGGGTGTAAGCGCTGCTTCAACTGATGCTGCTGGCGAACCCTACATCATGAGTTTCAGGCGCGTCAAACTGCGTGTGGTCACGCGCGCCATCGATGTGTCGGCAAGGCCCTATTGAGGTTCGCCAGCAGCATCTTCACCTCCGGCACTCACACGCGTGGCCCGTTGGCGCGCGGCCGGAGGAGGCCGGGTGCGGGGTGGGTGGGGTGACACAGGGATGGGAGTGACCGTGCGCACGCATTGTCCCGACCCGGCCGCCCGTGGCGAGGGTGGTGGCTCCGGCCAAGCCCCCTCGTGGCACCCGGAGCTGGCCGCTTACCGCTGCTTCTTCCGACCTGACGGGGTTCACAGGGCTCCGCCGCACGAGGACTCGCACCATCGGCGTCATCACCCGTCGCTCGGTGCGGACGGGGACGGGTCGCAGGCGTGCGTTCAGGCTCGCATAACCCGGATTTCGAGTGCAGGGCACCGGGAGCGCCCCCCCTAGCACGGTCATGGGCATGGTACCCCGGCCGGCCGCATGTGTCAATGATGGGTGCTCCCGGAGTCCAGAGACCAGAGAACGCGACGAGGCAACTCCGACGATCAAGGATGCATGATCGCTACTGTGCTGGCCGTTTGGTTCATCCGTGCGGCGGTTAAGCAAATACCGCCGCACGGATGAACCAAACGGCCAGCACAGGGGGCCTCGCGCTCCTGGGCCTGGCGCACCCGCTCCCGCGCCGCTGCCCGCTTCCGGCCCAGGGCATGCTCCTGTTCAAGACTCATCTGCATCCCCTCCACCCACAGTAGCGCGCCTCTCACCAATCAGACGCCGCGCCTGTGCCAAGGTGCGACGCCAGTAGAGGGAGCACCAACGCTGGGCACGGCTACATCGACCCGTTCGCCGCGCTCGACCCCGATGATGACGGCGCGTAACAGCCAGTCCGACCGCATCATGTCCCTCAACATCCCGCTGGGGCATGACCAAACAGTGTGCCGCGCATCTCTAGCAGCGCGTCTTGCGGGCGTCTTAGCCAGGGATTCGCCCAAATGCGTCACGTACTGATCCATATATGACATTAGTGCGTATTATAGATGGCGGGATAGGCGATGGGCGGCCGTCCCGCCACCTGATCGTGCCGCAGCTAGTGCGGTATATGTATGGCGCACGGAATCCAGCAAGGAGAATACGTACTATGGAGACCAACACGACAGTGGCTGGCGCGTCGGCGCTGGACAACCTGGAAATCAGCGCGCAGGCGCTCAACACGCCCCGCAAGCGCAAGCAGTTCATCAAGGGCTTGGCCGTCGCCAGCGTGGGCATGGCCGCCGCGACCGCTATCCCCGCGTCGGTCATGGCCGCGGGGAGCAAAGCAGCAGTCCCCGCCAGTGACATCGCTATCCTCAACTTCGCGTTGACCCTTGAGCACCTCGAGGCCAGGTTCTATGACGCGGCCCTCGGCGTGGTGCCCTTCGAGCAGAATATCGTCCGGGCCCTCGCGCAAACGCTCAAGACGGACGAGAACGCGCACGTCGCCGCGTTGACCGCCGCTCTCAAGTCGGTCGGCGGCAGTGCGGTTGGCCCTGCTCCCAGCTACAACTTCGGCGCGGATACCTTCAAGACGCAGTCCGGCTTCCTGAAGCTGGCCCGCCTGTTGGAGGACACGGGTGTACACGCCTACCTTGGTCAGGCGGCCAACATCAAGACCCCATCGATCTTGCTGACCGCGGCCAGCATCGTGACCGTCGAGGGACGCCACGCCGGGGCGATTCGGTACCAGTACGGGTTGGCGCCGACGATTAGCCCGTTTGACGGCGGCTATACCAAGGAGAAGGTCCTGTCCATCGCGGGACCCTTGATCGGCATGTAGCGGCAAAGATAGCGTGACGGGTGGGACGGCCTAGGCGCGCACGTCCCCCGTTATCGAGGGGCGGCCGGAGAAAAAGCCCAATTCTCCGGCTGCTGCTTTACGGGGACGGTAACGGCGGTGACGCAGGTGCTCGGCTGGACCGATGCGTTCGTCGGCATTGTGATCGTGGCCAACGCCGGCAACGTCGCCGAGGCCTATGCCGTCCTCAGATTCGCCCGCGGCCGACCCGGCCGTCCTGAAGACGCCCCCACGGGCGACTCAGGCCTCGACCTCGCGCTCGGCATTGCCTCGGCCTCCTCGATCCAGATTGCCACCTTCGTGGCACCGGTCGTCGTGCTCTACAGCCTGGTCGCGCACCCCATGGCCCCCGTGTGCAGCCCGGTCGAGATCGCCATTCTGGGCCTGTTGGTCCTCGTCTTCACCTATATCGCACAGGACGGCGAGAGCAACTGGCTCGAGGGCGCGCAGCTTCTCGCGCTCTACGCCATGGGCGCCATCGTCTTCTTCGCCCTCCCTGTCGCCGCCTTCGCCGGGTGAGCGTACAGCAGCGCGACCACACACGGTTTGACGCCGTCGACACACAGGACGGGGGGGCACCCCCAACATCTTGGCGTGTCGCTGATCGCGAAGGCTTGGCTCTGCGTCTGGAGTGCCAGAACCAATCCTCCGATGGAAGTTACAAGGGGATGGTGCAGGACCCTACGCGGCTGTCAGGCGCCGGTATGACACCTGCGCTCCATCGACGCTCCATCGTGTGGTCGCGCGTGTATAGTATCATTTTCGTGTAGCCGCATACCACACACGTCCTCAGTGACACATGGCCGATAAACAAAAAAATACGTGATTGGAATCACCCTTGGGTAGCCCAATATTTGAGCGCGCATGACGGTAGACGCGGATGCCCTGTCGACCGTCACCGTCACGGCCTGGCGGCGAGCCGCCTTTGCGATGTTCGCCGTCGGCTGGGGCGCCAACCACTTTACCGCGCTTTTGCCGGTGTATCGACGGACATTGGGTCTGCCGGATACAACGCTCACGGCTATCTTTGGCGTCTACCTATTCGGACTCGCGCCCGGCCTGCTGCTCGGTGGTCCAATCAGCGATCGTTACGGACGGCGGCCGGTGCTGCTGGTTAGCGTCGGCCTCTCGCTTGTGGGCAGCCTCGTGCTTATCGCAGGCACGCGTGGGGTGACCGGTCTCTACGCCGGCCGCTTGCTCACCGGCGTGGCCGCTGGTGGAACGTTCGCGGCCGGGAGCGCCTGGGTCAAGGAATTGTCCGCTCGCGCCGACGAAGGCGCGGGGGCGCGACGCGCGGCGATCAGCCTGTCGGCGGGATTCGGGAGCGGCCCGCTCGTCGCCGGTCTGCTGGCGCAATGGGGACCGATGCCGACGGTCTTGCCCTACCTTCTGCATATCGCGCTCGCCGTGTCGGCGTTGGCCGTGCTGCGGCGCGCGCCTGAAACGGTCGGTGAGGGCGTCGTGGGTACGCAGGGAAGGCTGCTGACGTGGCGACGCGTGTCAGCGGCGTCGTCGCCACGGTTCGTCCACGTGGTGCTGCCCATGGCCCCATGGGTCTTCGGTTGTGCGACAATCGCCTTCGCGGTCTTGCCCGCTCGTGTGGCGGCGCATGTGGGGCATGTGCCCATCGCCTTTGCCGGCGCGATCGCCGCCCTCACCTTAGGCGCGGGCATCGTCGTCCAACCGTTAGCGCGGCGACTTGATAGCGCCGGCAACGGGCGGGGTATGGCCGCCGGACTGGGTGTGGCCGCGTTAGGATGCATCGTAGGAGCGGCGGCCACCGCGACATCCAACCCCGTGATCGTCGCGGTGGCGGCCCTTGTCCTTGGCAGCGCGTACGGTCTGTGTCTGGTCTCGGGGTTGCGCGAAGTGGAGCGCTTGGCAGCGCCAAGCGACCTCGCGGGGCTGGTGGCTGTCTACTATGTTCTCGCCTATGGCGGCTTCGCGGCCCCGTACCTGCTGGCGTTGCTCGCCCCTGCGCTTGGCTACCCCTCCGTGCTACTCATGACGGCCTTGCTCGCTACCGTTACCCTCCTGCTGGTCCTTATACAGGCCAAACGACTAATTCCTTCTATACCTCAACAGTAGGATCAGAACTCGGAACGCACGCCTGCTGTTGTAAGCCCCCATAGTTTTGAGCCATTTCCAGGCGTGGTTAGGGTACAAGCTGACTTCGCCACCACTATCAGCTACGGCGACGTGTGGCGTAATGGACGCGACGCCTTACACGACACACGACCGCGTCACCCCCTCACGCACGCCTTCACTAAATGCGTGCGAACGGTTAGGATACAGCCAACCGCGCGCAACGGTGCAGGCGCGCAGAGATGGCCGTCAGACGCGCCGCGCTGTTCGGTGCGGTGCGATGCGGGGCAAGGGCGCGCCACTGCTGGCCGCTGATGCGGAGAGGGCGTACGACGCCCGTCGCCTGCCAGGTTTGCGGGCATGTAACGACACGACGGTATGGGGATCGCGTGGTGCGTAAGGTCGTGTGCGAGGCCTGTTTTGAGCCCCACCGGGTGGCGACAGAGCGGCTTATGCTGGAGGACAAGGAGCGCAGCCAGCGCACGAAGGCGCGGAGGGAGGGACTACCGTAGGCGTAGGCGTCTGAGGATACGGGCGCGCAAAGAGGGATGGCGCCGGTGTTTCTCCTTCGCATGGCGGTCCTCGACGGTAGGGCTGGTGGGGCGCTCCTCTTCCTCGACGACGGCGTCGCTGGGGCGGGGGGCGCGTTCGTCGGGGTGCGGAATGGCGGTAGGGGGTGGGGGGACATATGGGGCCATCACGTTGTCCTCGAAGCGTTGGCGGTCCTGCTGGGCGCGGCGCTCGAACCGGCGGCGTTCCTCGACGATCCACTCCGTGGTACGGGTGCGGCGCTCAGCCGTGCGTCGTTCCGGTGTGTCCTCCCGGCCTGCGCTATCCTCTTGTATGTCCTGATACGCAGCGAGCGCGGCGTGCTGCTGGCCCTCGCCGCGGGCGCGGGCATCCTGGTCCGCTTCAAGCTGGGCCAGGCGGGCACGGACACCGGCGAGGGTCGCGGCCTGCATCAACTGGGCGTCGGCGGCGGCGCGCGCGCGCGCTTCGACGGCGGCGAGCCGCAGGGCCTGCTGCTGCTCCTCTGCGAGGTGCGCGGCCTGGCCGTTCGCTTGCTGGCGCTCTGCGTCGGCGACGCGGACGCGTTCCCGCAGCAGGCCTATCTCCTCAGCTTGTGTCCGCGTCACGTCGCCCAGGTGGGCTATCTCCGCGGCCAGCGGGGCCACCAGCTGCTGCATGACGGTCGGCATCCCGGCCGTCGGCGAGATCGGGGGCGTGGGAGGCTCCGCGCCGGGCGGTGAGGCGCGCAGGCGTGCCTCGCGTGCATGATCGCGTTGACGTTTATCCATAGAGGCGTTCGCGCGTCCGTGCGCGTCCTGTCCGTCGTGTAGACGCATCCGCTAGGTGGTGGTTTGCTCCGCCCGTAGCTGCACGGCCACGCGTGCGCCCGCCCTGATAAGCCGCCGTCCGGCGGCCGGCGCGCGCTGCACGATTGCCGCCGCGTCGTCGGTGGTCACGGTCTACGCGCTCAGGTCTTCAGTGACGCGTGGATGCGTCGTGGACGCGTCATCGAGCTGACGAGAGGGTAGCGTGTGACTCTCCCTGTGGAGACTGTACACGATGCCGTAGAGCTGTGTCCACTATCAGACGCGGGCGAGGCTATGACCGCCGTTGCCGGGATCGCGCCGGTATCCGCTGGGGGCCGCTGGCGCGTGACCCCAGGCCAATCGTGGGCCTGCCCCTCATAAACCCATCAACAGCCGCTAACCGCTTTGGCGCAGCACCTCTGACGTTCGGCGCAGCAACTGATAGTGTTGGCGACGTTACCAGGGGCGTCGTCGCCACGGGTGAAAGCTGTCGCATGGTGAGTGTGGACCGGCCGCGGACGCGGGTGCTGGACCACTTCGCCACCACTATCAGCACCTGTGACGCCTTACATCTTTGATCGTGGTGGGGCGCAAGCCGAGGGCGGCGGCCTCGGCGACGCTGAGGAGGGTGTCGGGTGTGGTGGGGTCGTCGATGTCCATCTAGGGCGTGTCCTTTCCGCGCATAGTCTCCCTCCTGGACATAGTAGACCGGTTGACCGCTCTGGTCACGCGGCGAGAGTCACCTGGCCATCCCCTCACCGCGGTGGGGCGAGCTGGGAGGGATGTCGCCGTGAGGCGTCGTGGAGGAGCGTGCTGATGGGGAGGGCGAGCGGGGGGACAGGCCGAGCCAGGGCAGGAGAACGGCAAACACGGGGAGGGGGATCAATGTCTCACACGGTAGTCTGTAGATAGGTCTCGACAGAGGCTGTCCACGTGGTCATAAAGATAGAGGGCGGCGAGAGGGGGCGGAGGTGTCCGTAAGGGTAACGCGCTCGCAGCCGGCCTGCTCACCGGCGGGTGTCATTGACCTTCTCCACGTTCGTTGTCCTGTCGGAGAGACAGGGGCGGGACGGGATCGTCGGTGCGGTCCTGGGCGGACAGGGTAGCGGAAAAGTTCTGGGCCTCGCGGGGGGAGGCGAAGAGAACGGGGAGGGGCGGCTGGCCGGGGGGGGCGATGACGAAGGCGCCTGCGGGCCACTCCTGCACGATGTCGCACACGGTCCACCTCCACAGGCGCGACGATCGTCCGCGCGCGGCACGGCCAGCGAGGCGTGACGCCCTGCATGGTGGCGTCTGCTGGTGCGAACAGGGGGCCGGGTGACTCCGGGCCTGCCGCACGCGGGCAGCGTGTGCGCGGGGGGGATAGCGCATACGTCTAGGGGGCAGGTAAGCCGGCGTCCCCACAACGGCTTATCGACCCCCTATCCGTTACCAGGATAGGGGCGGGAGCGCCGCCGGCGCATGATGCAAAACTCACTTTGTAAAAGGGTGGGGGCACGGCGAGGGTGACGTCCACGGCGTGCCGTGGCGGTAGCGCCTGCGGGCAGGGTCGTCTCGCCGCGCAGCAGCGTTCGCCACCAAGACAATGACGGCGCAGCGTGACGGGTGGCGCGGGCGCGGGCGTGTCTCCGGCGTCAGGACGCGGCCGGAGATGGCCGTGGCCGTGTCGGGTACGGCCGGTGGCGCAGGCGGTGGCGCACGCGGTGCCAGCGGCTAGCGGGAGTGGGTGTGTGGCGCACCAGATGGACGTGAGAGGCGGTGCCCTCGGGCGAGTAGCGCAGGTCCGCGTCCCACGTCGTGGGACCAGGGACGGCGCGCAGGCGCCAGTTGGGGTCGGTGGTCAAGACCGCAACGAGCGCGCGTAAGGCGCCGTCGGAAAGGGTGGTAGCCAGCCAGGCGTGCACCTGGGCGGGGGTGGGCGGGGGATCCAGCGGCGTGGTCATAGTCAGGGGTACCTTTAGGGGGCAAAGAGGGGGTGTAAGGCGTCAGATTAGGTGAGCGGGTTTCACCCTTACAGCGGCGTGGAACGTCAGAGTAGGTGAGCGAGAAACGTCAGATTAGGTGAGCCGATCCGCACGTTGCGTCAGATTAGGTGAGCCGA
>JAABUP010005611.1_pt1 | contig 18828 bp, 18 predicted proteins | sample 5559201 | NCBI WGS metagenome assembly JAABUP01 (sample SAMN10711887, study PRJNA513373) | rock metagenome | isolation source: Antarctica rocks | place: Antarctica
ACGACGATGGAGCATCGATGAGCACCAGAGCGCGACGCAGGACGATCGGATTGGGTGGGGGCGTGGTCCTGCTGGGCCTGCTGCCCTCGCTGATCGGGGCCCCGGCGGGCGCCGCCACCACCGGCGGGAACCTGCGCCGGACGGCGGGCACCACCTACTGCGAGGTCGCTCAGCAGGCCCAGGCCGAAGGCATGCAGCCGGCCGCCGTGGCGAAGCCGAAAAAACAGAAGCTGCTCGACAAGTGCAAGCCGGTGCCGACGAAGCCCGCGGGCGCCGCCACCGCGCGCATCGCCCCCGCCTCCCTGACGACCGGCACGGCCGCAACAACCGCCACGGCGGCTACGGCAGGCATGGCCGCGATGGCGGCCATGCCGGGGATGGTCGGCTCCCCGGGGCAGTACGTGACCTATCAGGGCCCGACAGATCTGGCCCCGGCGGTGGGCGGCTCGTGGGACAACGCCTCGATCACCATTCCCGGCGATGTCTCGGCAATCCACTCCGTTCAGCTCGACAACGGCAAGGTCCTGCTGATGGCCGGGTCGGGCAACCAGTACCAGAACCTGCAGGCGGGCAGGTTCATCACCTACCTGTGGGACCCGGCCGCCAACACGTTCACCACGGTCCCCACGCCGTCGGACATGTTCTGCGCCGGGCACACGATCCTGGCGAACGGCAACGTCCTGATCCTCGGCGGAACGACCTCCTATCCCCAGTACGACGCCAACGGGAACCTGGTCCACGACTGGAACGGCTCGAAGCTGGCCTACATCTACAACACGCAGACGAACAGCTACCAGCCGACCGGGTCCATGGGCAACGCCCGGTGGTACCCCACCGCCGTCACCCTGGGCAACGGCAATGTCGTCGTCGCGGGGGGGCTGGACGATCAGGCACAGAAGCTCGGCGTGGTCAGCCACAACACCGACACCGTCGAGCAGTACAGCCCGGCCACGGGTGCGTTCAGCGCCCTGCACCCGCTGGACCTCTCGCCGACCGACCCGTCCTATCCGGTCCCGGCGGGGGCCACCAACAGCACGCGGACGCTGCCGTACTACCCCGGGCTGGTGCTGCTCGGTGACGGTCGACTGTTCTACAGCGGGGAGTCCAACGGGGACAACGGCGTCCGGCCCGGGGTCTGGGATCCCACCACCGGTGGGTTCCAGAGCCTGAACGGGCTGACGCAGCCCTACCAGCGAAACGCCGGCGCCACGGTGCTGCTGCCGCCGGCCCAGGACCAGAAGGTCATGATCATGGGCGGCGGGGACTACGTGGAGCCGACGACGACCAGCACCCAGATCATCAACCTCGCGGGGGTCGGCACAGCGGCCAACCCGAGCCCGACCTACGCCGCGGGCCCGGACCTGTCGGCGGCAAAGATGTACGTCGGGGCCGTCGTGCTCCCGGACTACACGGTCTTCGAGACCAACGGGGCCTCGAGTTTCCGCCAGGGCGGCGTGCATACCGCGGAGAACTACAACCCGACGACGAATGCGTTCACCGTCTGGAACTCCCCCACCCTGGACCGGCTCTACCACTCCGAGTCGTTCCTGATGCCCGACGGGCGCGTGGCCGTACTCGGGTCACAGCCGCTGGACGGCAGCTTCGAGATGCACATCTCCATCTTCACTCCGCCGTACCTGTACAAGGGCCAGCGCCCGGTGCTCAACTTCGGCGTCACCGAACTGAGCCGGACCGGCGGGCACCAGGGCTACTACGACATCACCACCGCCCCCGGATCGACCCTGGCCCACATGTCGCTCGTCCGGCCCAGTGCGACGACACACTCCACGGACCCGGACCAGCGCCTCGTCGACCTCCCGTTCAACCGGGCCGCCGACGGGAAGGGCTGGACGGTGGACGTCCCCACCAACCCCAACCTGACCCCGCCCGGCTGGTACATGATGTTCGCCACCGATTCCCTCGGCCGGCCGAGCATCGCCAAGTGGGTGCACATCAGCTGAGCTCCACCAGCACCTGAGTCCCGCGTCGCGAGCCCCCACCCGAGCACCGGGGTGGGGGCTCGCTTCTGGTTCTCGGCCTGGGAATGGGCGCGGACAACGCGAACGAGACGGGGTACCGCCAGGGCGTCACCCCGGACCGACTGCAGGCCCGGATGAACGGGACGATCCGTTCGGTCAACCGCGCGATGATCGTCGTCGTTGCGCCGGTCGGCGGGCTGCTCGGGGACCGGCTCGGCTATCGCCATGCGATCCCCGGCTGACGCCGCAAGCTCAGGCCTATTTCGCAGGCTCGGGACGGCTACCGCGTCTGCCGGCCGACCGGGTGCCCGCCGACCGCGGTGGCGCGGTCCGCATCGAGTCGCGAGCCCGCCCCAGGATCGCTGTCAGCGCAGCGATGTCCGCGCGGTCGAGCGGGTCCAGCAGCAGCCGGCGGACGACCTCGACGTGGCCGGGCAGTACGCGCCGGATCAGCCCGCGCCCGGCCGCCGCGATCGTGACGGTGGTGCTCCGCTCGTCCTGCTCCGACGGCGCCCGGATGACGAGGCCGGGTTCGCCGTCCAGTTCGCCCACCAGGCCGGGGCAATCGTCGTCGCGACCGCGAGCGCGCGCAGCACCGACGCGGTCCGGGCAGCGGGCGCGGACCAGATCGTCGACTACACCTCGGCCGACCTGACCACCGCGGTCGGTCCGGTCGACGTCTTACTCAACCTGGTCTCGGCATCCGAGCCCGACATGACGGTCCTGCGCTCGCTCGTGGTCCCCGGCGGGATGCTGGTGAGCACTGCTTCTCCTGCGTCGCCCGACAGCGCCCGCAGCGTCCGGGCGGCCAATGTGCAGGTGCGCAGCGACGCCGCCCAGCTCGCCGCGATCGTGGCCAAGGTGGATGCCGGTGAGGTGCGGGTCGACGTCAGCTCCACCCACCCGCTCGCCGAGCTGGCTCGGGTCCACGAGCAGAGCGCCGCGGGCGCGATCCGCGGCAAGGTCGTCCTGGTCCCGGAACCGGCCCGATGAGCTTCCCCCCGCGCCCCGACGCTGCCGCCACCGGATCGCTGCCACGGCAGGGGTTCGTCCTCGCCCCCGACGAGGGCGACCCGTGGCGGTGGCTCGGCTCGCTGAACCTCGTCAAGGTTCCTGGCAGCGCTACCTCCGGTGGCCTGGACATCGTCGAGCACCGGGTTCCCGCCGGCTACGCGCCACCGCCGCACGTCCACGCCCGCCAGGACGAGGTGTTCTACGTCCTGGACGGGCAGTTCACCGTCCGGTGCGGGGAGCGGACCTGGCCGGCCGGCGCGGGCTCGCTGGTGTTCCTGCCCCGCGGGGTCCCGCACGGGTTCGCCGTGTCCGGAGACGCGCCGGGCCGGACCCTACTGATCAACTCCCCGGCCGGGTTCGCCGAGGTCATCCGCGGGCTCGGCGAGCCGGCGACCGAGCTGGTGCTGCCCGGGCCGGACGTGCCGGTGTCGGACCCCGAGCGCATCGCCGCGGTTGCCGCCGCCCACGGCATCACCCCGCCACCGGCTCCGTGGCTGCCTACGATCCAGTCATGACTGCGCAGGCGCTGCGCTACCGCTGGACGCAGCACGAGTTCATCCGTGCCGCGACGGCTGGCGTCTTCGACGGGCGGGTCGAGCTCGTCGACGGCGAGGTCTGGCGGGTGGCCATCGGCGACTGGCACGGCCCGACGACGATGCGCTGCGCTCACCTGCTCACCGCCGACGACGTCGTGGTCACGCAGGAGTCGCTGCCGACCGGTGACTCCCTGCCGGACCCCGACTTCTGGGTCCGGCCCGCACGGGCCGAGCCGACAGCCAGACTCTCGCCGCGGTTGAGCCGCTGGGCAGCCGACGACGTTCTGCTCGTCGTGGAGGTGTCCGATGAGACGGTCGTTGCGGATCTGGACACCAAGTCGCGGTTGTACGGCGCAGCGGGTTACCCCGTCTACTGGGCCCTCACCCGCGAGGCTGTCTTCGAGCACACCCGACCCGACGCCGACGGCTACCGCTCGGTCGTCCGCTAACGGCCGGGGGACCGGATCCCCGTTCCCTACGCCGACGCCTCGGTGGCGGTGGGGGACCTCGTCGGCCCCGGCTGAACCTGGCCGACTCGGGTTCGCCCGGTTGGACGCCCACGACGTCAAGGTGGAGCACCCATTGACGCCTTCGATCGGCCGGCTGTTATCGTGTCGGCAACACGGCCAGCCCCTCTGCCCGCTTCGGCGGCCACGGGCTGGTTTTCTGTTCGCCGGGGAGTCGATGGCCACCACGTACACCAAGCCACACCTGACCGTGCCCGAGCAGGTCCAGCTCCTGTCCAGTCGCGGCATGACCATCCCCGATCGGTCGTCTGCCGAACACTGGCTCGGTGTCGTCGGCTACTACCGGCTGAGCGGGTACTGGTACCCATACCGCGTCCGGCAGCCGGGCTCGAGCGACCGTGCCGACCAGTTCACGCCTGGCACCTCCCTGGACCAGGTCGTCGCGCTGTACGACTTCGATCGCAGGTTGAAGCTGCTCGTCCTCGACGCGCTCGAACGGGTCGAGATCGCCATGCGCTTCCGCGTCGGTTACGCCCTCGGTCGCCGCGGCGCCTACGCCCATCTCAGTCCGACCAATCTGGACGGCGCGTTCACCCGGTCCCGGCCTGGGAGGAACAGCACCTACGACACCTGGCTCCGCAAGACCGGTGCTGCTCAAGCCAGCTCGCACGAGGACTTCGTCGAGCACTTCCGGACCAAGTACTACGGTCGGCTGCCGGTCTGGGTCGTGACGGAGATCCTCGACTTCGGGTCCCTGTCCTTCCTGTACGCCGGGCTCAAGCGACCGGACCGGGACGAGATCGCCCATGAGCTCGGGGTCTCGGACATGGCCGGCGCAGGCGACGGAGCGGCGCTACGCAACTGGATGCAGGTCCTGAACTACCTGCGCAACGTCGGTGCCCACCACTCACGGCTGTGGAACCGCAACGTGACTGTCCAGCTGACGGCTGCGCCGCTCAGGCATAATCCAGCGTTACGTCACCTGACGACAGGCCCCGACGCAGGGCGGTTCCGTGTCTTCGGCGCGCTGTGTGTCGTCAACTTCCTGCTCGACCAGGTCTCCCCGGGGCACCGTTGGGCGCAGCGAGTCCGAAGGCTGGTCGAGACCGGCCTACCGCCGTCCGGTCGGTCGCCGTCCGAGATGGGCATGCCGGAGGGGTGGGCCTCGCTGCCGATGTGGAAGCCGAGCCCCTGCCCGCGGGCCGGCTGAACCTCGCGCTCACCGACCTGCATCCCGACGACGGGATCACCGAACTGGACACCACTGAGCCCGACGCGGCCGTGGCCGCCGTCGCCGGGGTCGAGGCCGTCGTCCATCTCGCGGCGAACCCGAACCCGGCGGCGGACTGGACGTGCTGCCGGGGCCCAACGTCGTCGGGACGGTGACCGTCGCGCAGGCGGCGGCACGCGCCGGTGTTCGCCGGCTCGTCCTGGCAAGCAGCCTGCACGCGGTGTCCGCGATGCCCCGGCAGGCCCGGGCCCAGGTCCCGACCCGATGACGCCCCGCGCCCGGGCAACCTGTACGGGTCGACGAAGGCGTGGGCCGAGGCGGTCGGCGCCTGGGCCGACGTGCGCGGGTTCGTCGTCGCGAACGGCACCTCGGCGAACACCTGGTGCCGCGCCGAGCTGGACAGCACCCGGCGGGCGATCGGCTACCACCCCCTCGACGACGCCTGGGCGGACTGAGCTCGGGCCGTCGGTCGGGCGAGCAGTCAGCGGGGGGTTCCGGTCGCGCCCCTGTCACCCGCTTGGCCGCGGGAGCACGGGACAGCGCGATTGAGGTGGCGCGTGAATGAGGCACTGCGCCGGGTCAGTCGGTGACGACCTCGATGCGGCAGCGGGGTCCTGGCGATCGAGCCAGCCGCCCGTCGAGGGTGAACAGCGGACACCCGAGCGCTTCGGCCAGTGCGACGTAGCAGGCGTCGTACGGCGTGACGTTGGCTCGCAGCTCGAAGGCGCGTCGCATCAGCGAGCGCGTCGGGACCCGGCTCATCGGCAGGCCGACCAGATCGGTGACGGCAGCCTCGAACCTCGGCTCGTCGAGCGAGCCGGCCAGCCACCGACGTCGCAGGACGGACGCGGTCTCGACGTCGACGAGGTCGGGGGCGGTGATCCGCTGCTCCCGGCGGAGCAGTGCTCGCGCGGTTCGCCCGGCCGCGTCGTCGTCACCGACCACGTTGGCGACCACCGACGCGTCGACGACGATCACCGGGCGGATCGCTCGGCCGCCAGGTCGGTGACAGCCTCGGCGCCGACCCGGCCGCCCGAGCGACTCTCGATCCGCTGCAGAACATCTTCCAGCGTGGGCGTTTCGACGAGCTGGGTCAGTTGACCGGCGAGGTAGTGCTGCAGGGACTGCCCACTCGCCGCCGCCCGTCGGACCAGCTCGCGGTGCACCTCGTCGGGAAGGTCACGGACCAGCACATTTCCCATGCTTGCATTCTGTAAGCGATGGCCGGATCCGGCAAGGAGCGATAGCGGTGGCCGTGAGCAGGACGACCGGGTTGGACGCCGACGACGTCAGGGTCGGATGGCACCCCTCCACGCCGAGCGTGCGCCTCGGCCGCCGGTCGGCATCGCGCGTGTCAGGCTCGGCAGATGGGGCGGACAATCCATCTTGAGATCGCCGGGCCGGACGCGAGTGCAGGGTCCATCGGTGCCGCCGACGTCGCCCGTAACGTCCTCGCGTTCGAGAAGGCGCTTGGACGGGCCGCCTACCTGGCGCTCCGCCGCCGACGCCGAGCAGTGACCGGGCGACACCCCGCAGCTGTCGAGCGCGCATCCAGAACCCGTTGGGTGGGCGAGCGGGCCGGTAGTTTCGACAATGTCCTCGAGCTGGCGGACACAGCGCCGACCGACGAGGACATGCTCGAGCTCCCAGTCCAGAATCTGAGCGAGGCAGCCTTCGACGAGGTCGTCCGTTTTCTCCTCGACCCCGACGAGAACTGGGATGCCGCACTGGGGGCGGCCGTTGACGAATGGTCGACCGAGTTGGAAATCGGGGGCCGGACGACGAGCGTGACAGTCGGTTCTGCGGACGGCTCGGGACCACAGGCCGCCCTCGACGCAGGCGTCCGAGCGAGAGTCCGGGTACTGCTGACAACTGGCCTGGCGGACCGCGACGGCATGCTCACCGGGGTGCTGTTCAAGGCTGACTTCGAGCGGCGGATCGCCTCGGTGCGGCTTTCGGGCGACGCCGTCGTCCAAGTCGACTTCGGCCCGATGCCGGACCCGGAAGTCCAGAATGCATTACGGGAACACGCGGAGCTGGAAGGGCTGCTGAGCTATGACCCCTCGACCGGGCAGGCCGTTCGACTCCGCCTACGTTCGGTGAACAGGTCAGCCGAGTCGTTCCTCGGCCCGGCGGGCATCCCGTTCACCGCGTCGTTGTCCGTGGACGAGCTGGCGGCACGGCAGGGGGTGACCACCGCGCCCAGACCGGACGAGTTGGTTGACACCGAACTGACCGACGACGATCGTGCTGCCCTCCTTGCCGCAATGTCCCGGAGGTGACGCCGGGTCACGAGGTCCTTGTCGTCGACTCGGACGTCGTCAGCTACCTCCGGCTCGGCAAAGATCGGGTGGCCGCCGACTGGTTCCGCACGGAGACCCGCGATGCACGTCCCGACCTGGTCGTCGTCCACCCGAGTCGACGGGACGATCAGCGCGCTTGACGGTGCCGGTCGGGATCGGCCGACGACAGCGCTGATTCCGGCGAGTGTCGCCCCGTAGAGGCGTCAGGGCCCCGGGGCACCGGGATGGCCGGCCGCGGATCCGTCACAGGTCCCTGCCGTCCCGTTCCCGCCCTGGCCGGTCGCGTAGCTCGGAGTAGCGGGGTGCCATCGACTCCATCTGTTCCAGAACGAGCTTGATGGCGCCGGGCTGCTTGTCCGGCGGGTAGTCGTACTTGACCAGCAGCCGCTTGATGGACGAGCGGAGCTTGGCGCGGACGTCGTCGCGGACGGTCCAGTCGGTGCGGACGTCGCGCTGCATCACGGCGACCAGCTCCCGGGCGATCTGGGCGAGCACCCCGTCGCCCTGCACCTCGACGGCGGACCGGTTCTGCGACACCGCGTCGAAGAAGGCCAACTCGTCGACGTCCAGCGGTGGCACGAAGCTCGCGCCCCGATTGCCCTCTGCGGCGACCTCCTTGGCCAACTCGACCAGCTCAGCGATCACCTGGGCCGACGTCAGCTGCTGGTTCGTGTACTTGGTCAGCAGCTCGTTGATCCGGTCGGAGAAGGCCCGCGCGCGGACGGTGTTGTGCCGGGTCGCCTTGGCGGACTCCTCGGCAACCAGCGCCCGCAGCGCCTCGATCGCCAGATGCGGGTTGGTCGCGTGCTGGGCGCGGTCGACGAAGGCGGGGCTGAGGTCGGCCAGCGATGGGCGCGGCATCCCCGCGGCGGTGTAGATGTCGAGCACCTCACCCGACGCGGTCGAGCGGGCGATCAGCTCCGCGAGCAGCCGGCGGATGTCGGCGGGGACGGGCTCGCCGCGGGCCTGGCGCTCTTCGGCGTCGTACTTCGCCATCCAGATGCGGACCTCTTCGTAGAACCGTGCCTCGGGCTGGCGTTCGGCCAGCGTCGCCGACCCCGAGCACAGCGCCCACGCGCGTGCCAGTTGCCCGGACAGCTCCCGGTACCGGTCGGCCAGTGTCTGCTCGCCGTCGTCGACTTGGTTGCCGGGAGTCGTCGGGCTGCGCAGGTAGTTGACGGTCGAGTAGCCCGCTTGGAAATTGGCCTTTGCTCCACCCGCGCGAGCGAGCGCCCGCCAGTCGTGCCCCGCGAGCATCGCGCTCAGCGCGTCCAACAGGTCCAGGGTCGCGGTGACCGCCTCGTCGATGCTTCGCCCGACCGGCTTCTCCTGCTGGTCGGTGGCGGTGTACTCCGACAGCGCCCGCTGCAGGTTGTCGGCCAGCGGCGCGTACCCGACCAGCAGGCCGTCGGGTTTGCCGAGGTAGGTGCGGTTCACCCGGGCGAGGGTCTGCATGAGCAGTGCTCCCTTGAGCGGTCGGTCCAGGTAGAGGGTGTGCAGCGGCGGGGAGTCGTAGCCGGTCAGCATCATGTCCTTGACCAGGACGATCTCCAGCTCGTCGGCCGGGTCACGCAGCCGCTTCTTGATGGTGGCGTTCTGGGAGTCGCGGCGGACGTGGTCGGCGATCGGCGGGGCGTCGGATGCGGTGCCGGAGTAGACGACCTTGATGCGCCCCTTCTCCAACTCCGGTGAGTGCCAGTCCGGGCGCAGCCGGGTGATCGCCGTGTAGAGCCGGGCGCAGATGTCGCGGGTCGCACAGACGATCATCGCCTTGCCGGGCGCCTCGATGAACGTCCGCATCCTGCCGCTGCGGTTCTCCCAGTGGGCGACGAGGTCCTCGGCGAGCGCCTGGACCCGCTCGGGTGCGCCGTAGACCGCGTTGACCACCGCCACGGTCTGTTCCAGCCGGGCACGCTCGGCGTCGTCCAGCCCGATGGTCGCCTCGTCGGCGGCTGCGTCGAGCATCGTGTCGGTCACCTGCTCGGACAGCGCGACCCGGATGAGCCGCGGCTCGAAGTAGACCGGCACGGTGGCGCCGTCCGCGACGGCCCGGGTCAGGTCGTAGACGTCGATGTAGTCACCGAACACGCCCCGGGTGTCGCGGTCGGCGAACGAAACCGGTGTGCCGGTGAAGGCGATCAGCGTCGCGTTGGGCAGCGCGTCCCGCAGGTGGCGGGCATATCCGTCCAGGTCGTCGTAGTGGCTGCGGTGTGCCTCGTCGACGACCACGATGATGTTGCGACGGGCCGACAGCAGCGGATGGTCCTCGCCGCCCTCCCGCTCGGACTGGCTGAGGCCAAACTTCTGCAGCGTGGTGAAGTAGATCCCCCCGGTGGTCCGACCAGACAATTCGGCACGCAGCTCGGACCGCCGCCGGACCTGCTTGGGCTCGTCGGGCAGCAGCAGGCTGTGGTCGAACGCCTCATACAGCTGCCCGTCGAGCTCGTTGCGGTCGGTGATGACGACGACGGTCGGGTTCCGCAGCTTCGGGTGCCGGATCGCCAGGTTGGCGTACAGCTCCATCTCCATGGACTTGCCGGAGCCCTGGGTGTGCCAGACGACGCCTGCCTTACCGGTGCTGTCGACCGCCCGCACGGTGCTGGCCACGGCCTTGGTGACAGCGAAGTACTGATGGGGCTTGGCGATCCGCTTGGCCAGGCCCTCGGCGCTCTCGTCGAAGGCGGTGAACGACCGGGTGAGCTGCAGGAACCGCTCCTGGTTGTAGAGCCCGTACAGGGCGATCTCCAGCGGACTGTCCAGTTCGCTGCCGTTCCCGGGGGTCACCGGCCGGCCGTCGTCGTCGACGTTCCACGGGGAGAAGTGGTTGAACGGGGTGAACGGCGTCCCGTACCGGGCGGTGATCCCGTCGGAGATGAGGGTGAAGACGCAGAACCGGAAGGCGAGCGGGAACTCGCGCAGGTAGGTCTGCAGCTGGGCGTGCGCGGCCGCGAGATCGGCGTGTGCGCTGCCGGCCCTCTTCAGCTCGATGATGCTGACCGGGAGGCCGTTGCAGTAGAGAACCACGTCGAACCGGCGACGGAACTCCCCGCGGACGATGGTGACCTGCCGGGAGACGAGCCAATCGTTCTGCTCCGGATCGGTGCTCACCAACCGGATCGTCGGGGTGTTCTCGTGGCCGTCGTCCTCGACGTAGTTGATGCCCCGGAAGCCGTCGACCATGCAAACGTGCATCCGCCGGTTCTCGGTGATCGCGTCCTGCGACGTGGGCGCGACGATCGCGGCGAGGGCCTGCTGCAGGTACTGCCCGGGAACGCCGGGGTTGAGTCGGCGCAGCGCGTCCAGTAACCGGGCGGGGAGGACCAGGTCGTCCCAGGCTGTGCGTTCGCCGCTTCCCGGAGCGACGCTCTCGCCGGGGGCCGACGTCCAGTCGAGCTCGCCGAGGGTCTCGACCGCGAGCAGTTCCCAGTCCGCCTCGGACATCGTGGTGGCGCTCATGACGGGTGCTCCGGTGGGTCGGCGAGCTCGGCTTCGAGCTCGGAGATGCTGGGCAGACTGGGCGCGATCTCAGCAGGGATGCTGGTGGTGATGGCTTTCGTCCACTCGGCGACGCCGATCGGTCCGACGGAGTTCCGCAGCGCGTACTCGGCGACCACGTTGTCCTTCGACTTGCACAGGAGCAGCCCGATCGTCGGCTTGTCGTCAGGATGGGCGAGCACGTCGTCTATGGCGGCGATGTACATGCCGAGCTGTCCGAGGAAGCCGGGCTCGAAGTCGACCGCCTTGAGCTCGACGACCACATAGCGCCGTAGCCGCACGTGGTAGAAGAGCAGGTCCGCGTAGAACTCGCTGTCCCCGATGTCGAGGCGGACCTGTCGGCCGAGGAAGGCGAACCCTTGACCGAGGGCAAGCAGGAACTGCTGCACTTGGTCGACGAGGCCCTGTTCGAGGTCGCGTTCGCGACGGGTGTCGGTTTGGGCGAGGAAGTCGAACACGTAGGGGTCGCGCGTTGCCTGCTGCGCGAGGTCGGAGTCGCCGGGCGGCAACGTGACCGCGAAGTTGGTGACCGCCTTGCCCGACCGCTCACGGAGCCGGGTGCCGATCTGGTAGACGAGGACATCCCGGCTCCAACCCTGCTCGATGGCCGCCGCGGAGTACCAGAGCCGTTGCTCGGCGTCCGGGAGCTTCTCCAGCAGGGCGAGCTGGTGGTACCAAGGCAGTTGTGCAAGCCGGCCTTGCACAACCTCCCGGTCCGGCCAGGCGGCGGCGAACGCCCGCATGTACTTGAGGTTGCGCGGCGAGTATCCGTGGCCGTCGGGGAACCGCTCGCGCAGATCCACCGACAGCCGGTCGATGACCCGGGTGCCGTAGCCCTCCTCGTCCTGCCGGTCGATGATGTCCCGCCCGATCGCCCAGTACGTCCCGATCAGCTCGTTGTTGACCGCGGAGACCGCCCGCTGCCCCCCCGTCGCGACCCGCGCCGACACCGAGTCCAGCAGCGCCGGATACCAGCCTGGCATCGTCCGGCGCCCCGGTCTCGGCGTCGTCACGTCGAGCGCCGGCCGCCCGTCCTCCCGAGGTGTCCAGTCGCCGCTCATACCGCGTCGCTCACCGTCTTCTCGGCGTCCCGAACCCTCATCCGCCCCGACATCAGGTGCGGCAGCAGAGTGTCGCGCAGGCGCGCCAACGCATCTGACTCGATCAGCGCCTGGTTTGCCAGGTCATGCAGTCCACCCGCCCGTGCGCAAAACTCGGTCATCGCCGCTGGGTCCGCCAAACGCACGGGCAACTTCTTGAAATTGCCACGGCTCAGCTCAAGGAAGGTCGCGCCGTTCGCAAGGGACTTAAACTCATCGACCCTGCTTCTCATCTCGTGAAGAAACCAGCAACAGAGGCTCTTATCGGTGGGATTGACCACAATGAAACCCTGATTTACAGCCATTGGCGCCTTCGCAAGCGCGAACGAACCGATCGTCGCCCGAGACGTCATCAAAATTGAGTTAACCGGATACAGCCGCGAGGCGCAGGCGGCCAATCCTTCGCTGGTGATTCGCTTCGCCGTCGATCGCAGGTAGGGGCCCGACAGCCGCGTCACGTCCGTTGGCGTAGCCCAGTCGGTATCGCCCGACCAAAATGCTGGTTCGGACGACTTCGGGGTTCCACCGCCTCCGACCGCACAGAGATCACCGAAGCTGCGGGGACCGCTTTCTACGCCGGCCACGGACCGAGTGAACAGTCCGCAGGCGAGACGGTCGGCGGTGCGGGCGAGCTCGGCGTTGGCGGCGATCTTGTCGTCGAGCGCGCCTAACAGTCCACCAATCGCTAAACGTGACCTTTCCCCTGGGACTGAAAGCGGGGTTGAGCGAAGGATGCTCGTGTTGAGGTTGGCCATCGTCGCACCGACCGAGTGACGGAGGATCCAGCCGCGCGTCTCTACCGTACCGAGTGCATACGAAATGAATTGAGCGTCTCCAAGGGACATCCCGAGTCGAATACGAAGACAGCCGGTCCCGCACAGCCAGCCGTCACTTCCAGGATGGACTAGCGCTCGTCGCCCCACGTCACCCCTACGTGAAAACACTATGTCCCCCGTTTCCAGGGCGTACCTAGCCAGCCGGTTTCGATCGTCGGACGAGACTCGAGCGATCTTGTCAGTCGAAATGAGGTTGTCACCGATATCTTGTGGCATGACACAGGGGACACCGTCGTTTACGTAACTCGACGCATGCAGCTGGCTGCCGAATGGACCCGTCTGGACGCTACCTCCATTCTCGTCGCACAGCTCGCCCAAGGTTACTTCGCGCCATTCAGACATCTGTCCGCTCCAACCGACTCTTCAGGTCGGCGCCTAGTACGGCTGAGCAATCAATTTGCTCGAACAGCATGGCCCGCAGTTGCCCGATCTGCTCGGCAAGAGAGGACTGATCATCGAGGTCCCTGTCGGCGCCCACGTATCGGCCGGGAGTCAGTGCGTAGTCGGCGTTCTTGACGTCGGCCAACGTCGCGGACTTGCAGAAGCCGGGTTCGTCCGCGTACGCGAGCTCCGCATCGACAGCCGAACGAGCACCGCGCCAGGCTTGGTACGTATCGGCGATACGGGCGATGTCCTCAGGCGCGAACGCGCGCTCGGCGCGGTCGACCAGGTGGCCGAGACTCCGCGCGTCGATGAACAGAATCTGACCGGTCCGGTCGACCGAGCCCTGCAGCCCGGCCGCCTTGTCCTTGGCGAAGAACCACAGGCATACCGGAATACCGGTGCTACGGAACAGCTGGGTCGGCAGCGCGACCATGCAGGACACCAGGTCCGCCTCGACCAGCTGGGCGCGGATCTGTCCTTCACCACCGGAGTTGGACGACATCGACCCGTTGGCCATCACCACGCCGGCCCGGCCACCCGGCGCGAGCTTGGACAAGATGTGCTGCATCCAGGCGTAATTCGCGTTGCCTACCGGTGGCACGCCGTATCGCCACCGCGGGTCGGATTCGCTGCGCGCCCAGTCCTTGATGTTAAACGGCGGGTTGGCCATCACGTAGTCGGCGCCCCGGTCCCCGGTCAGCTCCGGGTGCTGGTCGCGGGCGAACGTGTCACCCCACCGGCTCGCCAGGTTCGCGTTGAGCCCGTGGATCGCCAGGTTCATCTTCGCCATGCGCCAGGTCCGCTCATTCAGCTCCTGGCCGTAGACCGAGATGTCCGAACCCTCCCGGTGATGGGCCTCCAGGAACTTCTCCGTCTGCACGAACATGCCGCCCGACCCACAGCACGGGTCGTACACCCGGCCGCCGTAGGGCTCCAACACCTCGACCAACACCCGGACCACCCCGGCCGGGGTGTAGAACTCGCCGCCACGTTTGCCCTCGGCCTTGGCGAACTTGTCCAAGAAGTACTCGTACACCTCACCGAGCAGGTCCCGCGCCTTGCTCGCGCCGACGCCCGCGAACTGCGCCCTGTTGAACAGGTCGATCAGCTCACCGAGCCGACGCTGGTCGACGTTGTCCCGGTTGAAGATCCGCGGCAGCGTCCCAGCCAGCGACGGGTTCGAGCCCATGATGTGGCCCATCGCGTCGTCCACCAGCTCACCGACGGTCTGCGGCGCCGCACCGCCCTGCGCCGGCCGCCCCTTGGCGTGCTCGGCCAGATAGGTCCACCTCGACGTCGCCGGCACCCAGAACACGCCGTGCCCGGTGTACTCGTCGACGTCGTCGATCAGCTGCGCGACCTGGTCCTGGCCGTAGCCCTGAGCGGTCAGTTCGGCCTCGATCTGTCCCCGACGCTCGTCGAAGGCGTCCGAGACGTACTTGAGGAACACCAGCCCGAGGATGACGTCCTTGTACTGCGAGGCGTCCATCGACCCGCGGAGCTTGTCGGCCGCTTTCCACAGCGTGTCCTTGAGTTCCTTCATCGTCGACGGCAGGCCGTCCACCTTCTTCTTCGGCGGCATGGTCAGCGTCCTTTCGTCGGTCGTTCGTCGGGCTGGAGGGTGAGCGATCCCCGGGTGACGCCGTCGGTGAGCAGCCGGGTCAGCGCGTCGAGGTCGTGCAGCCGGCGACGTGTGCTCGCGCTCGCCGTGCGCAACCGGCTCAGCGCATCGGTGAGCCCGTCCCGCTCACCGTCGGGAACCCGGCGCACCGGCCACCGCCGCCACTGTCGCGAGTCCGCGGGCAGCGCGCGGATGTCGGCGGCGAGCACGTCGGCCACCAACCCGCCCGGATCGGCTCGGTCGATCCGCAGCAGGCGCGCGGGAAACGGCACCACGGACGCACCGGTCCGGTCGACGACCGCTACCGGCCGTGGGCTGGTGCAGAAGACGATGTCGCCGGGCTCGGTCAGCCGCGCCGCGTCGTACCCGGCCGCCAGGACCAGAGGGTCGACCGTGCGGGAGCCCGCCTCGGCCGCAGCGGTCAGCTCCTCGACACCGAGAACCTGGATGCCTGTTCCGGTGGCGATGTCCGCGTCGGCGATCCGGTTGCCGGGCACCAGCCGGAGTCGGCCCTCATCGATCAGCTCGCCGATCGTCCGCGGCACCGGACTGTGCGACGGGCGCTGGCCGGGCGCTGCTGTGAGCAGACCGAGTGCGTCGCTCTGCCGCGCAGCCAAGACCGCGCGGAGACGGTCGATCTCGACGAGCAGGTCAGCCGTCGGCACCGGTCGACCCGTCCGGGCGGTGCCCCCTGCCTCGACGAGGCTGCCGGTCGCCGTGAGCAGCAGTCTCGTCGGCACGAACCGCGCGAACCGGAACGCGTGCGCACGGGCCAGCGCCCGGCTCCCGGTCGCGGCCGCGAGATCGGTGACCAGGCTGTCGACCACCGGGTCGGTCAACGGATGCTCGGCCAGGTCTGCGACGATAACGAACCGGTCCGCGACCGACGTCTCGTTCTGGGCGGGGCCGAGCAGCCACAGGGCAAGCGCCTCGCGGGACCGGGCCGGCACCAGACCCTTCGGGAGCCGGACGACCGCATGGACGTGACCCGCGCGCAGGATCGCCGCTCGACGGCCGTCGACCGTCGGAGCGCTGATCCGCTCGGTCAGCACGTTCGCCGGCGCGAGGACCACGCCGCGCTGACCGGCGCCCATCTGCAGCACCAGGTTGTCCACGGCGTCGAGGACGGCCGCGGCCGTCATCCGCGGATCGGCCGGCGTGGGGAACTGGGCGACGTGAGTGACGGCCCGGTCGACGGCGAAGGTCCCGTCGTCGTCGACCGCCAGGCCGCGGCGGGCGACGTCGTGCACCCGCAACCGACGGCGGTCCAGGCGCGCTGCCGGGTCCGTCGACGCGCGGGTGACGACGTCGACCGGCGACCGGTCGGCGTGCTCGGCGACGACCGCGAGCAGCAGCGCACTTTGTCCGGTCGTCGGGTCGACATAGGTCGCGGGAACACCGTCGCGGTCTGCCAGGTCGACGGCGATCCGCGCGACCAGGCGAAGGACCGACGGCTGCACCGCGGTCGCCGCGTGGCCAGGCGACCGCGCCTGGCCGGCCAGCAGCTGCTCGAATGCCGCCGCCGGGCCGAAGGCCGCATCCGCGAGGTCGGCCGCATAGCCGGCGAACGCGGGCAGGTCGTCGCGGACGGCGTGCAGCTCGCCGAAGAGCAGTTCATCGTCGGGATCCAGCCCGTCGGCCAGGTCCAGCAGGTCATCGGCACCGATGCCGGCGAGGTGGCGGCCGGCCATGACGGTCAACGTCAGCAGGGCGGTGAGAGTCGACAGCGTCGCCGGGCCGGTGACCGCTGAGCCGGTGATCGTGCCGAACGCGACGACATCCTCGGTGGCCGTCGGGTTGTTGCCGCGACCCGTCTCGGCGAGCCACCGCGCCACCGCTGACCCGTCGAAGAACTCCTGACCGTCACGGACCTCGACGGCGGCCGGAAATGGAGCGCCGCTTCCCGCCGCACGCTGCCGCCAGACGGACACCACCGGCCGGTGGACCCCGGCCAGTCGCGCGACATCGGAGAGGCCGAGCACCGTTCTGGTCGCTGAGACCGTCATTGCACCCCTCCCGTCGCTGCTTGTGCGTGACCGTACGCGCCTGCCGCGGGGTTCGGGCGAAACTCATTGATAAGGAGCCTTATCGGGCCAGGCGTTGTCGAGGAGCCGGTGGGCGAGGAGCATCACCGGCCAGCGGCAGACGCACCGCAGCCCTCGATCGGAAGGAACGCCATGAAGTACATCCGCCAGGTCCGGGTCCAGTCCCCCGGCACCTCGAACCAGCACATCACCGACGTCCGGTACTCGGACGTGTCCGCCTCCGGGCCGCTCACGGAGGCCACCAAGCAGCAGGTCGTCACCGCCATCGACTCCGGCAGCGACACGTTCCGCTCGCACAGCGACGCCACCGGCGCCGAGGCGACCGTCGAGACGGCGACCTCGGCGGCCGGAACGCGATACATCCGGACGGTCTCGAACAGCCGGGAGACGGACAACCTGCTGCAGCTGCCGCGGTTCTGAGCGCGAACGACTGCCGGACCCCGCCGGTCCATTCACCGGCGGGGTCGGGTGGAGCGGATAGCGTCCGGCGGCATGCATGCAGTCGTCGTCCGGTCCCCCGGTGGTCCCGATCAACTGTCCTGGCAGGAGATCCCGGATCCGGTCGCCGGCCCCGGTGAGCTCGTCGTGGACGTTGCCGCGGCCGGGGTCAACCGCGCCGACCTGTTGCAGCGGGAAGGCTCCTACCCGCCGCCGCCGGGCGCGTCGGAGACCCTCGGCCTGGAGGTCGCCGGCACCGTCGCCGAGCTGGGCGCGGGGGTGACCGGCTGGGCGAGAGGCGACCGGGTGTGCGCGCTGCTGTCCGGTGGCGGTTACGCGGAGCGGGTCGCTGTCCCCGCCGGGCAGGTGATGGCGGTGCCGGACGGGTTGGACCTGGTCGACGCGGGCGGGTTGATGGAGACCTCGTGCACCGTCTGGTCCAACGTCTACCTGCTCGCCCACCTGCAGCCCAGGCAGACGCTGCTGGTGCACGGCGGCACCTCCGGCATCGGCACCACGGCGATCGGACTGGCGCGGGCGACCGGCTCCCCGGTGTTCGCCACCGCGGGCACCCCGGCGAAGGTCGCGCGCTGCCTGGATCTCGGCGCCGACCTCGCCGTCGACTACCGGCGACAGGACTTCGTCGCCGCCGTGCGTGACGCCACCGACGGCGCCGGGGCGGACGTGGTGCTCGACGTGGTCGGCGGTTCCTACCTGGAGCGCAACGTCGAGGTCCTCGCCACCGAGGGACGGCTGGTCTGCATCGCGGTCCCCGGGGGCCGAACCGGGACGTTGGACCTGGGCACCCTGCTGCGCAAGCGGGCCGCGGTCCTGGCCACCAGCCTCCGGTCCCGGCCGGTCGGGCAGAAGGCCGCGATCGTCGCCGCGGTCGCGGAGTCGGTCGCCCCCCTGATCACCGCCGGCCGGTTCCAACCGGTGATCGACCGCCGGGTGCCGATGGCCGAGGCGGCGCAGGCGCACCGGGCGCTGGCTGCCGGCGAGACCGTCGGCAAGGTGCTCCTCGTCCCCTGACCCGGTTGCCGGGAAGCCGGTCTGCCGGGAAGCCGGTTGCCGGATGCCCGGCGGAACAGTCGGGCCAGCGTGGTAGTTGCAGGAGACAACGAGTTGGCGCCGGACGGCGGCACCCGTGCGTCGATGCGGACGACCCAGCTGCTGCGTACCTCCGGAGGACTGCGACGTGACGTCGACCACCGAACCCACCGCCAGCCCGGGCCGCCCCGGCGGGCGAGCGCCCCGTACACCTCGGACACCCCGCATCGACAGCGCGCACCCCCGCTACAAGTGGGTCGCGCTGTCCAACACGACGCTCGGTGTGCTGCTGGCGACCGTCAACTCCTCGATCGTGCTGATCTCCCTGC
>JAABUP010005612.1_pt1 | contig 18825 bp, 19 predicted proteins | sample 5559201 | NCBI WGS metagenome assembly JAABUP01 (sample SAMN10711887, study PRJNA513373) | rock metagenome | isolation source: Antarctica rocks | place: Antarctica
TCAACATTCTGATTCATTCACTCAGTTGCTCTGTCAGTTTTCAGGTGATATGCTGTGAACACTCTTCATACAATCTTCAAAAGTTGACAGACTCTCTTTCATAAGCTGCTCACAAACTGAGTGCCTCAATCTGAGACTATTGTGATAAAAAGCTCATGAGTTTGATAAAAGCATTGTACAAATGTCTGAGCCACTCATTCTGCAGTCATATTCTTGCACAATTTCAGTATTATTTTCTTGCTAAGACAATTCATAATTATCAGAAGGTTTGTACAACCCTCACTTAACAGTAAATCTACTATAAAGTTAATGAATATCTTTTGTTAAATTCGCTCTGATACAGATAAAGGCTTCAAGAAGCCTTGTCAGCAGTCTTTTCAGCTGTTGTTTGTATGACATTTGTCACAATTTCAACAGAATGTACAGACATTCTGTAGCATCTCAAGTCAAAAGAACTGTCATAATAAGAGAGTATCAGTTACATCTCTTTTTGAGTGTTCAGTCATTGTTGAGTCATGTGTATACTGAATCAGTTCTGTACAAAGAGGTTCTGAAAAAGACACTCAGTGTCTTTCACAAAAGAGTAGCTTTTCTTCATCACTCAAGAAGCATTTTGTTATGAATATTCTCACTTTTAAAACAGTGAAAAATAATCTTTGTTGTTTGTGAATTGTCTGACAAAGCTCATTGTACAACTCATCTTCTGCTTCAGCATTCACTATCTCACTCTTTCAAGCATTGTATGATGATCAGCATCTCTTTATCATAAATCTCATAATTGCACTCTGCAGATGCATTCTTCTTTAAATAGTAGACACAGAGCCTTCACACATTATTCATTAACTGTAACAGAATTTCATCTATGCATCAACCTGAGAAATCTGTTTTCATCACAATCATACATGTATGGTTAAATGAGACTAAAATCAGCGCTGAAATGAACATAGTCTTTAGCTTCTTAAAATCTTGATCAGCTTTTTTGATTCACTTAAAAGATGTGTTTTTTTGTATGAGAGCCATCATTGACATAATCAGATTAGAAAAGTTCTTGATGAACTTTCAGTAAAAGTTTGCAAAGTTTATGAAACTCTGTACTCTCTTTACTGATCTAAGAGCTTGTCAGTTCATGATTGTCTTTATCTTCTGAGGGTTCATTTGTATGTTCTTTTCAACTTTCAGAATAAACTTTAAATACTTGATTGACTTGACTTCAAACTCACATTTGTCAATGACAATCTGTAAGTCAGCTTCTCAAAGTCATAGTAGTATTCTTTGTACATAATCTCAGTGCTGATGCAAAGACTCATCAGTGAAGATGAGAATATCATTCACATAAATTGAACAAAACTCATTTAGAAAGTTCTGTAAGACTCAGTTGATATATCTCTGAAATGTGCTTAAAGCATTGACTAGCTTAAAAGAAGTCATCATTCATTCATACAACTCATACCTTGTACAAAATGTCATCTTTCATTTGTTCTCTGCAGCAATCTGAATCTTGTGAAATGCTGCTATGACATTCAACTTGATGTATCACTGAGCTTGTCTGATGTTTTGCAGAGTCTCATATATCAACGAAAGAAAGTAATGATTCTTCTGAGTGATTCAGTTCAAGCCACAGTAGTTCACACAGAACTGAAGTTTACCTTCTGACTTCTGTATGAATAAAACAGATGCTGCAGCAAATGAGTTACTGACTTGTATGAACTGCTTATTTAAAAGTTCTGTTAATGTCTTGCACAACATTAATAGCTTCTCTTTTGTCATGTTGTATAGAGAATCTCAGGGTACTTTTGACTCTTTTTTATCTATTTCTTCTAGTTTAATTCAATGATCTGTGCCTTCTTCTTTTAAGAAAGGCAACTTCTCAGTCATTGTATGATCAAACACATTTAAAAACTCATGATAATGATCAGAGAGTATAGTCCTCAGGTCAGTCTTCTTTTGTGAGGTTAAGGCTTTTTCAATATCAATCATGCTGACTGAGAACACCTCAATCTTCTTTTGTTTCTCTTCTTTCTTCTGTACAAGATTTGTAAAGAATGTAGCTGACATCATAACATGATTGAACTCACTCTCAGCAGAAGCTTTTCTGTTCTGTATGATAGTTTTTGTGAATTCAATCATAAGAAAGACTCTGTCTGCATTCAATATGATCTTGTTCTGCTTCATTCATGATAAACCTAGTATAAGATTGTAGAATGCTAACTTAGAAACAATATAAAAGAATGTTCTTGACTTCTGATGTCTGTTAATATCAATCTGTATGACAGCTACTTCATCTACTGATAAATTTGAAGGTTCATCAAACCTCATAATCATACAAGGTCTTATCTTCATGCACTGTAGATTGTGATTTCTAGCAAAGCAAGAAGTGATTATTTCATAGAACAGGCATTCTGTGTTGTACAAGGTATGTGTATATGACTCTTTATTGATTAATGTTGACATAGTGAAGGAGGCACTGTTCATCTGTTTCTCAAACTCCTTTCAGCTTTTATCACACTTTGTACACTCTCAGCTGTGACTTCTGCTAGAAGCTACTCTTTTTTTGAGTTCTTCTTTTCTTCTGTCGCCTTCTTCACAGTCTCAGCAGTGACAACATTGATAACACAAGGTTGTACAACAGGCAAAAGTTTGCAGTCCTTAATGAAGTGGTCATTGTCTTTGCAGCGCATGCATAGTTGTTTTGTATGACATTCTGTCACTTTCTTCTCTGACACCCATTGTGCTTTGCATCTCTCTTCAGTTTCTGTAGCTGTGACAATGATGTGCTCAGTGGGTTCTCAGTTCATGTTGTTCATGTGAGACTGTTGTGTGATGATAGCTGTTGTCGTACGACGCTCTTGAATAACAGCCTTCTGAATTGAGTCTAAATTGTGACTGACTTGCTGCAGTAGGGTAATGTACTCATTGTACAACGCAGGGATTGGTGTTGCAATCAGGGCTTGCATGAGCATTACATTTAGACTGTTACTGAGGAATGTCTTCTTAACAGCATCATCTCATTTTAAGCCTTTCGCTTTCAGCAATGTTTGTTCAAAGGTGGCCAGGTGTCTTACAAATGGCTTTTCTTTCTGTTTTAATGCTTTTAAGGTATGAGTTGCTCTCTCTCTTGATTCTGAATTGTCATACACATGCTGAAGCTGATTGATCAGCTTCTCAATGGTCATATGGTTTAAAACTTCATTTGGCTTGATACAAGCCGCAATTTAAGGTGTGACCTGGCTTAAAGCCAACTCTTCAAGCCAACTGTGTAAGTATCAGACCTGCACACTGGCATTGTTGTTTGACATGTTCACATTCAATTTAGCAACAATTTGCTGTAGTCAAGGTCTGAATTCCACTCTCTTCTCTTCAAATCTGAGTGAATCAGAAAGACATCATTTTGAGTGCTGATTCACACTCATTGCTGCAATGAGCTGCTTTAGGGTGAGACCGTTTGTACAATTGACTGATTCTTGAGAAGAAGGTGATGTTGCAACAGCTGATGTTGAGATAGCTGTATCTACTGATGTAGCCGACATAAAGTTGTCTCAATTCACCACAAAGGTGTAAAGAAGATCTGTACAAGCCTTCATGTTCTGCATGTTCTCTTCTGTATGACTCTTCATACTGTGTAGTTTTGTCATAAGTATTTGCGCTCAAGAAGAAATCTCCTCAGCAACAATCTTCACTTCATCTGTCATAAGGGTTTCTGCGCTCATTCTGCACAGATTTCAACAATTGTACAACAAGGCCTCTAGTGTAGGCCAGGTCTAAATGAGAATAGTATTTTAATGTCACAAGTTTGCAATGAGACTGACGCTCAATTGGTAATTTCTAAATACAAGAAGAATACTATGAAGAGAAAAAGAAAAGCTTCATACAGAAGCAAAAAGATAATGTGCTTTAATCTTAGGGTCTTAGTAAGCAACTAAACCATAAGACCTTAGTATGAGTTCAACTCATGACACTCTTTATACAAGATTAATTCAGTATACACATGACTCAACAATGACTGAACACTTAAAAAGAGATGTAACTGATGTTCTTTTATTGAGACAGTTCTTTTGACTCAAAATGTTACAAAATGTTTATACATTCTGCAGAAATTGTAACAAATGCCATACAAACAACAGCTGAAAGAATTGTCAACAAGGCTTCTTAAAGCCTCTATCTGTATTGAAGAGAATTTGACAAAAGATATTCATTGACTTTGTAGTGAATCTGTTGTCAAATGAGGGTTGTACAAATCTTCTGATAATTACAGATTGTCTCAGCAAGAAAGTTATACTGAAATTATGCAAAGAGATGACTGCAAAATGAGTGACTCAGACATTCATACAACATTTCTATCAAGCTCATGAGCTTTTTATTGCAATAGTCTCAGATTGAGAAACTCAGTTTGTGAGCAGTCTGTGAAAAAGAATCTGTTTGCTATTGAAGATTATACAGAGAATGTTCATGACTTATCACTCAGAAACTGATGAGATGATAGAACATATGAACCAGAATGTTGAACTTTACATTTGTACATTCTTTAACTACAGTTAAGACAACTGAGCAAATCTGCTTCTCATGACTGAGCTCACTATAAATAATCATAACTCAGTCTTCACAGAGGTGAGCCTCTTCTTCTTATCTTATAAATATCACATGAAGCCTTTGCAGTTATTTAAGAAACTGAGACTCATACAATCTGCGAAGAGTTCAGTGCAAAAAGCAAATCAAATTGTTCAAAAGATGAAAAAAGCCACAGAGTGAGCACAGATGATCATGACTGTTGCTCAACAGATGCAGAAAGAAATGATCAATCAGAAGAGACAGCAGTCATATGACTTCAAAAAAGAGAACAAAATTTGACTAAATCTCAAGAACATACATACAAACTGATCATGCAAGAAGTTTGATGTGAAGAATGTCAAGTACATCATGGTTAAAAAGATTAGCTCACATTTCTTTCATCTGAATACACTGTCAGAAATTCACAATGTGTTTCACTCAGTCATGCTTCAGTCAGCAGCAATAGATCTTCTTTCTTTTCAGTGTATGACAGATTTGTAATTCTTGTCACAAATTGTAAATAATGAAGAAGAGTTTAAGATAAAGAAGATTCTGAAGAAGAAATTCATACAACATAAAGAAGAATTCAAGAAGAAGTACTTAATGAAATGAGTCAGTTATACTTGATTTACATGAGAATTGATGTTCATTCTGAAAGACACAGTGATGTTAAATCAATGAAAGTTAATGCAACTTAAGATAACTAAATCTTAACTGTATGTGAGAAGATCTTCAAAGACCTTGTCAACATTGAGCAGAAGCTTGAAGAGTGAGATTATGTTACAGAAGACTGAAATGCTTCATGAGTTCAAGAGATCATATGAAGTTCAAAATTTAGTGTTGAGTTTATTTGATTTATTTTCATGCTAATTACTAATGATGCCTTCTTGATTTTGCTGAAGCTACTTGTTTTAAGCATCATGCAGAAATGAGGCATGCAGCTCAGATATTGTACACAGTTCATACAATTAAATCTATATTAAAGACAACGCAAGAAAAGAAAAAGAAGTCATATGTATCTAAAGATCAAGGTCAATAATAACTGTTCTCATTGACAGCAGAATTGATGCAATTTGCCTTGATCTAGCAATGTGTTCATCCTCATTGACATCATCATTGTTCTCATTGTTCAAGATGACAATGAGTACATCATTGTTGCATACAAAGCAAGCTGCTGTTGATCAATCTTGAGAACAGAATTGACATTGATGTTCACACAGATGAGAGTGACAACATAAGTGTTGTACAAGACAAAAACTCTACAAGTTGTCAGCTTCAAGACACATATTTGTATGACACTTACATGATAATAGTTGTTGATGTTGTTGTTGCTGCTGAGCTTGTTATACAAAAGTCAGTGCTGAAATGTGTCAATCAAAAGAGATTTCACATACAAGAGATAAAGGTAAAGAAGTTGAAGAAGAAAGAAAAAGAGATTTGAGAAGAAAAATGAGAGAAATTTATAACTCACTTCACTGAGAGATAAGCTGAAGTGAATTGTCATCTGAATTGTACAAGAAAGAAAATCACATGTCAGCAAGTAATAAGAACTTTATCTGCAAATCTTATCTGTATGAAGCAAACAAACATATGTCAACAGACAATGATAATCATACAACAACCTTTTCAGACACTTAGAGCACAACCTTGAAGAAAAAGAAAGAGATAATGTCATAAGTTGAACTCATACTAAGGTCTTATAATCTAGTTGCTTATTAAGACTTTAAAACTAAAGCACATTATCTTCTTGCTTCTGTATGAAGCTTTTCTTTTCTCTTCATAGTATTCTTCTTGTATTTAGAAATTATTAATTGAGTGTCAGTCTCATTGCAAACCTGTGACATATAACATGATCTCAGAAGTACATTTTTCTTAAATGACATTTGTTAAACATATATGAGAACAGAATTAACAGATTGCTTAATAACAGCTTTAATCAGCTTTTGTAAACACTGAGAATTCTGTAAGAGATTAATGAGATTAAGCTTTTTATAACTCATTTTAACTTAACTTAAAAAAGTGTTAAAAAAAATAAGAGTAAGAATTTAAAAATTGTAGCTGAATGTTTTTTATCTTTATTCTTCATTTTGTGTCTCACTGTTAATCAGTCAGATTAAATTCTTATGTTATGTGTATTTTAAGCAATTAATATTTAATGTCTTACTGTAAATCTTATCAGTGAGAATTAACTTTATCAGATAATGAGCTTTTTAAAAGAGTGTTAAGATCTACTTAAGATATAAAAGCTTTAAGAGCTGTTTCTTAAACTTAAAGATAAAGCTGTACTCAGACTTAAGAATAAAGACTAGTATCTTTTTAAAGATAAGAAAAGACTCAGTGAGACTATATAATGCATGCTTAAATCATAAAGAATTAGACAGTATAATGAATTCTATATAATTATAAGAATAATTTACAATAATGTGATTAATTAACAGTGCAGACAGAGTGTGAGCAGATATAACATAAAGATATTCACAGAGAGACTAAATTATTACTGATAATTGTATAAATTAATTGCTGTTCTTTTATCACTCAGAATCAGTCACACTATAGATGTCTTAGCTATAAGAGTAAAGCTTAAGTGTCACTCACATTATTTAAAAAACTTAATTGAGATCATTTTACAGATCTGTTAATGAATCAGTACTGTTAACACACCTATATATTACAGTACTGTGTTGAGATTGTTGAAGAAGATCAAAAATAGACTTCATAACTTAAAGTAAGTCTAACTGAAGGCTGTGAAGCTTAAATGAATCCCTTCAGCTGTGGCTCATCCTCACCTCACCCGGTGTGGGTGATATAGTGACACTGCTCACTCTCTAGAACGGAAGCAATATTTGGTGAGGTAGTGATTCAGGTTAAGCAATGTATTATCAACATTCAAGAGTACGAGTACTTGTGAATTAATAATATTTGTTTTAGAAAGCAAACTGTGGCATCGAAAGACTGCTGCAGAAAAGCATGCAACTACTAGTGATGTGAGGCAGGGGGCGGGCCAACGGTGACCGGCAGGCTCCGGGTGATTTTCCGCCGTCAATGATGGCTGCATTAGCTGTGTAGCTAGGTAGCCAGGTAAAGTGGAGTACAGTAAGGTAGTTATTTTATTTATTCTTCAAGTTTATAGTCTATATGCAACGATACGTTATGACAGACTAGTGTTACAACTGGAATAATGTGGCATCCAAGGAAAAACTTGCGAACTGCGCCTTAGTCATGGACTTTTCCAAGCTCAAGTCTTGTCGCACTCAGGTGATCCTTCCGGTTACAGGACCTTTCTTAGACAGCGTGCATCCATATCAAGCTGAATCCGCCCTGCGGTGTCTCAGTCAGGCTGTTGTTGGTGCTCAATGAACCTCAAATTTCACGCTCGCTCCCCCTGCCCTGATTGGCTCCAACATGGAAAATCCAGTTGACAGTGGTAGGATTCAAACCTACAACCATCGCTTGGCGACGGAAGAATTGGCCGTTACTGGAATATGCAGCCCATACCTGGGCCCAGCACGCCAAAGCCATCGGAGAGGACCTTGATAAAGCCCTCCAGCAGCTCATCAGAGATTTCTTTGCTACGAGCGGACTTCCTCGTGGGGGTAATTTTGGTGCCTGGGTCCAAGTCTTGCTTCCGTCATCTCCTCTAGAGAACATAGAGAGCACACAACCACTGTACCACGCGTCTTCATTCGGGTTCACCTCAGTAGTTCGAACGCTCCTGGGGACGGATAAAGATTTGGATATTGAAGCTCGCGGAGGTCGACGGGGCTCTAGTGCTTTACAGGTCGCCAGCTTCCAAGGGCATGTCGACGTTGTTGAGCTTTTGCTTGCAGCCCATGCGGATCCGAGATCACAGAATCAACTGGGAGAGACATCTCTGTATTGGGCAAGAAAGAGAGGGTTTCAAGAAATCGTAGACCTCCTACTCAGGTTTGGCGCGACGTATTGAAATGACATTTCTATTCTATATCTACATTTGGACCTCTGCGGCACAAGGTCGAAAGTAATGATTCTTGGTCTCAGTCTAAGTTTTCAACACGAGACTCCTCACTAACCCCCAGAAGACCCGACCCTAATGCTAGCCTAGGATCTTCGAGAGGGTAATTCAAGGTCCCTGCAGGCTAGGGCGCAGTCTAGCCATTGCTAACAGTTCAGCCTCCACTATTGAGATACTGCTGCAACATACTACTCCAGCTACGCAAGAAGACAAGAGAACAAACTCAGCCAATTACGATTCTTCATGGCATGACGGTAACCCCGAAGCTCTCCGGCTACTGCTCCGACAACTAGATCTCTATCGACTGTATATAGTAATACTGACGATTCCAATCTGATCATGGAGAAAACGGATTTTGTGAACGCCTTAGGGTATATCAACCGAAGTACTGACTGATGAACAGGACATCCCTCTCTCCCCGACCCATGATACGATGCAACAAGTCATGGTGCATCCTGAGAAGAAGCATCTGGGAACATTCTGAGATATATATCATCCGCCGTATCTAGACCGCCCGGCATTCTTGGATTCCAGCAAGACAAGCAGACGGCATATCGTGTATAGACAAACAGTCTACTTGGCAGCAAATAGTTCACTAGCCTGTTCGAGCCGGATATCTTCTTGCAACAACCCCGAAGCCTCACGTCGAGTTCACCAACGGTCATGGGTTCGCCGCTTCTCCTATCGATCCCCCTATTCAACGATCACGGCGACACGGCCTCGCCAACATGTTTCATGCTCTAACCCTCACTCACCGGGGAATCTCTAGCACCTGGTCGGGCGCCTTCCATCCACCCAACAAAGAACGCCACCAGACTGTCCAATCTATCTAGAGAATACCTACTCCCCGTCGTAGCCGTCTCCGAACTCCCCAGAAGACCTCCACGCCCACCTCCCCAAGCATCCCCTAGCCAGTCTACAAACGTGCCCTGAAAAAATGGCCGAGAATAGAACCCCCTGCCCCCCCTCAAAGATCGGAGAGAGGCCGAGGAGCTCGTCTCTGCCTCGTGAGGCGTGACACCGTATGCTGTCCGTAGCTGATCACTGCGTCCTTCACGCTGTAGGGTGGACTGACTGAGACTTTCCTAACTCTTTGACGTAGTCATTTATGTGCATTGCTTACCTTCCTTCCGTAATCTTCTCCGTCTACCACCGAATTCCCCGTCTAAAGCCACTTTATACTTAATTCTGCGTAAGAACAGTTCTACCTCAGAGGATGAGATCTTAATTTTTTTTAGTAGTGAGGGATAGATTAGTGCGTGAGTATGGTCAAGTTGGTTTCGTGGTATTTTGTTGGAGAGAGCTTTGTGTAGAGGACGTGCTTCAAGGGGTTGAACAGGAGCCGGTTTGTGACTTCATCTAGGTGGGTTACCGAGTTGAAGAGGGAATTGGTGAAGGACGGGTTATCCAAGACGAAGCATACTGTTTTGCACCTCACATGAGACTACCTTGGCACTCGAAGACTGCCGATGACAGATCTATAAATCCACTATTTATCTCAGTCATTCACAGCATAATAGACGCGAGCATTGACGCAAATATACACAGATCTGCGGCTCTCACAAGCACGAGTCCGTCAAACTGCGTCAGGCCATGCACCAAAGCTCGCACGTCCCTGTCCTCGTGATAAAGCGTATCGTCGGTCCACTTTGAGTTTGGTCTCACCTACGCTTTCCCGGCCGTAAGGCTCTCGCCAAGCACAGCCGGTTGACTCGGGCGCTTCTTGCTGACGAGCCGCAACCCACCAAGCAGCATGACCAAGGCCTCAATGCCCAAGATCACTGCAAGGGTGACCATTGCGCCGATGACACCTGCAACGGGCTTTGTGATCCCGTCCGATGTCGACGCCCCCGAAGACGAACCACTGTCGGGCGAGCTCGTGGTTGAAGAAGCGGAGCTAGCGCAGATGCCGGTGTTGTTCCCGCAGGCGCTACACCATTGCTGTTGGGATCCGATGGCAAACTTGTTCATTCCGTCTACGAAAGTCTTCCAGGGGAGGGAGGTCTGCTGCTGACCGAAGAGTGGATATGCCACCGGCTCGCTGGTGTTTGAAGTCGTGCCGTTGTGGAATAAGAAACGAACATTGACCTCGTCGGCGGTGGGGGCTGGTGTCGCGGGTCCGTTTGTGAAAAGCTCAAAGGTCATGGTTGAAGCGTAGACTGGAATGCCATAGAAATCTGGGTTCACGGCAGTCAATTGGGCGAGACCGAAGAACGATTGGAAGCTTCCGTAGGCACCGAATTGGATGTTGAGCTTGCTCTTCCCTTCACCGGTCATGGTCTTGTTAAGTGCCTGGACGACTTGAGCTGCGAGTGTGGATCCTGCTACAGCACGAATTTCGTCGGAAGCATTGAAAGCAAGGCTCCACTCATGGCGGTCTGCCAGCGTGCGAGTTTGGAATAGTACCTGATTTGTGAGGAGATCCGAAGAGTTGATGGTGGCATTGTGAATGGAAGCTACGTTTAAGAGATCGAAGACTAGCATAGTCAGCTAATGTACTGGCTTTGTGGACGGGACACTCACTGGTGTAGGCGTTCTTGTAGCTGATCTGATCACCGCTGAAGGTGCCATTGATGACTGGAGCCAGGCTCTTGTAAAAGTCCGCTGTGCTGTGGAGCAAATCATGATAGTCCTGGCTTTGAAAGTACTCATTCGAGCTCACGGTCGCCTTGGCGCAGTTACTCGAGCCTTGCAGCCACGCCGAGTCTTCGCTGGCAGTGCCGCTTGTGACTTGCTGAACAGGGATCAATTGGTACCCATTTAGAGGCGCCTGCACTACAGTCCCATTCCTCAACTTGTTTGAGCCCAAAGTCGTACCGACTGGTGGATAGAGTCCTTGCAAGAAGCCTTGCGCCGAGTTCATCAAAACTGTATCCAAAGGCGCCGAGACGGTGATCTGTGACTGCTTCACTAGGTCGCTATCAATTCCAGCAATCCTGGCTGATGCTGTAGAAGAGACATAGCGGTCACGGAAGTAGGTTCCAGAGGTGAAGATCTCTTGATATCCCAGGTCCGTCAAATCTGCCGGAGGGAGCGACTTTGATGTCCGATCTCCATGCCGAGAGAAGATGTACACACCGAGGATGGTCTCCGCCGCATGTGTGACGGGAAGTCCAAAGGACAGGAGGAAAAGGTCTGACGGGCGCATCCTAGCTGATATTGGGACAACGACAACTACGCTTGGAATCAATTGAGCTACAGTGAACAAAAGTGCGGATGTTCTGTCTGTCTGCCTTATGTAGGAATAAGCCCCCTCACCTACAACAGCACCCCTCACTAAAGTAAAAGAAAGTATAACGGTCCGTCGGATCCTTGCGGAGGAATGAGCTTCTGTCTGCATTAGCAGCAGAACAAACGAGCCGATATCCAGGATAAGCTTTGACCTCGTGCACTAACTGCAGACGCAGAGGCAGAGACGCTCAGTCAGACAGCGGTTAATAATAATCGGAGATGCTGCCTTCAAAGATTGCCCTGGAAATGGCTAACAGCCTCTGCTCTAGACATTGGCTTACTTAGAATCAGTACTGTTGCTGGTGAAGGACGAAAAGATTACAGGGTGGAGTCCCGATAAGCACCGGACTGCAACATAGTATCGTCGGCGACACATGCGCTCCCTGTAGCTTTTTACGTACATACAGGTACAGAACTACCATTTTGGCCCTTCAAAAGCATACAAAAGGCTTTGTGATGAAACCATCAATAACAAAGTAGGGAGCTTCGATATCGAACACCCAAGATCTGTGAGTTTATACTAATCAACGCCGACTCCAGCCTTGGATCCGTCCACTTTTCTATTCGGCGAAGCAAGCATTGTCGACTTTGTAGAACGGTCATCCACGAGAAGGAAACGGTTTTATTTAATAGCAAATACGTACCGTAGGCCCAACGCCCCCTCATCTGTAGCATAGAATCCACTGTTGCCGATGGTGACACTTTGCGCACCAAGCCCTGGGCCCTCTGACGCTGGCTGGGCGGCAGAGAAGAGGATCAGAATCTTCCTGGGATTTTCTTACCTTCTAATGTATTGATGTTCGGGTCCGGGAGAGTTATGTATTTCGAAGATCAATTTCTGTGACGAAATACTAATGGTACGGCGGAACCTATGTCACTCGGCCAACCCCTGACAAAAGGGTCAGCGACGATTCCTGTCTTATCATCCAGCAGCGTGTCCATTCCTGGACGTAAGATGGTTTAGCAGACGATCAGAGGTTATGATTGCCTTGACGACATCTTCTGGGTGTACAGCTAGCCCACTGCTGACCCACTACCCCTAGAATGTACTCTCTTCTTGGGCAGACGGTCAGACACCCGTCAAAGTTATCGAGAGTGGATGCTTATGCACCGCTAACATGAACTTTGTGGTTTAGGGTGGAGTTGTCCATGTTACGGCAGAGGTCAATTGCCATGTCGAAGACAAAACCGCGCCAGTGACGGCCCTCGTGCTGGTCTCAAAAAACATGATACAATAGCCCCAAACGACATGGAAAAGGAGTTCTTCCTTTCCACAAGGTTTCCCGGTACAGTGCAACCCACCTAAAGTTCGGACAATCTCCAATGCATAATGAGCGGCTGCCTCAAACTACGCCGAGCGGCTGCGGCTTCGTCAGTAAAACCTGTAGGGTGCTCACGTCGGAGCTGAACTTTAGCAACTTCTAGTTGAGCGTCATGCATCAAGGTGTCAATGCTGACGATGTGATAGCGACGGCATACGCAGCGGTCAATGTCGAGCTCTTCTGGCCTGTCCGTATCACTGGATTGGACCAAGACAGCCACACTGACCTGCCGTTTTCTCTCGGGCGTTTGCGGTGGTGAATCGGGTTCAAAGACTATTGCCAAACATATCGATCGAGCATACTGAAGGAAGACGCAGATACGTTCGCTTCAGTAACCTGAGCAGACAGCAAACGCTGGTAATTTGTATCTAGAAATCTTTGCCCGCATGGTTCATGGAGACTTTCCATTGTTGCCGGTGAACGAGATTGGTGATGGAAATCCAGAGCCAACTTGACTGCCAGCTCCAGTACATGTCATAGACAGAGCGGACGGTATGCTCGTTGCTGACAAGCAAAGTGGTTTTCTTGATGTAAGATCCGGAGATGGGAAGGTTACCGCTTTCGAAGACAAAGGTTTGGGTTGAAGTTAGCACCCGCTTACGTAATATCTCCTGGATCAAAGACCTCCAGCTGGACTAAACAGAACAACTCATGGCTCCTCAGAGCAGAGGAAAGAAAGCCAAGCGAGGTTCATTCTCTCTCTCATTGTCCACTCCAAATCTGCCTTCTCTACGTCCCTTCCAGACACACATTCCAGCCAGTCCAGATCAGCGGACACCAACGTCGACCGTCCCGAACGGGCATGACCACACCCTCTCCAACTCTCCCGACGATCACGATGAACTCGGCGAAGACGACGACGCAGATTTCCAATCCCACTACTCCCTCGACGCACGCTCCTACTCCGACTCCTCATCGTCCACCGACGACAAGGCAACACCCGTAAACCCCACCATCAACAACAACGTCGAACGACGTCCCTTCCTCAACCACTCCACCTCCTCGCTCCTAGGCGCCAATGCCTTCGCCCCACCATTCTACAACCGGCCCCCAACACCTCTACCACCGTCCCCGTCCCTAACATCCCTCCTCCGCCCTCCATTCTCAACCACGACTTCCCGTCCCACCACGCCCGACAGCTCCGACGTCGAAACGCCCAACGACACCGAAGCCGCCGTCGCCAAATCCGCACGCATAGCCACGACCGTGCCCCGCGCCGCCCCCAAAGTCCCCACCTACGAATACTACGGCTTCGTGCTGTATCTGTCCTCCTCGCTCGCGTTTCTGATCTACCTTCTGTGGAGCTACCTGCCCTCGCCGTTCCTGCACCAGCTGGGCATCTACTATTACCCGAACCGCTGGTGGTCGCTCGCCATCCCGTCCTTCCTAGTCATGACTATCGTGTATATCTACGTCGCGCTCGCGAGTTACAATACCGGCTATCTCACTTTGCCGATGAGCAGCGTCGAGAATATCGTGGATGAGGCGGCGAATGTGGCTGTTGTGGACAGTAAGGGGCGGATCGTGGCGAAGCGGACGCGGAAGAGGGAGGGACAGAGAGTTGGTGGAGGGGGAGGGAAGGTGGGGCAGAGTAAAGTGGGCGCGAATGGGAAGTTGGATTGGAAGGCCCTGTGGAGTGAGGGAACGGATGCGGTGATGGACGTACCTGTTAGTGGGGTTTGTGAGATTTTGTACGGGGAAGGCAGAGAGAGTGATGGTGGTAATAGTGATGATGGCATTGATACATGACGACATACCCCAAAAAGCTGAATGATATATCCTCGGTTCCCGTTTATGCAACCTTCATTGGTGAACAGCAGTGATTGTGCTGCGCTCACTTTTGCGCAAAGATGTACTTATACAGCAGGAGGAAGATACATCATGGAGGGTGGGGAAAACGCATATGCCCAAGGCTCGACACAACCGTGCTTCCGTAAGAAATCCATGCCAATCATGCAGTGATGGTATCTTAGAGAACCTCAAGCATGCAAGTGCGTCGCGCTCGCAAGCTCTTCTGAAATGGGAATCAAAGAAATATAATCAGAAGGAAATCCGGTCACGACCCAAAGTCGCCGCAACCAAGGTGCGCCCCCTGCAAGCCGGGTCGTCATCGAGCGAAGACTTTGACGACGCCATCGCCGCCTCCACTTACCACCCATCTGCCATCTTGACTCCAGACTACGGCGCACACGCCTTCGCCGCGCATTAGACGGTGGCTAGTGATTTCTTGAGTACAACTTCGTTTCTCCAAGGACCAGAATCGCAGACTAGCGTCGTGTCCAGCCGAAACGAGTTCTCTACCATCTGGGGAGAGGAAGAGCGAAGATATGGCTGACGGGTGGGCAAGCATAGTGTACGTGCACTGGCCTAGAACGAATTCCTCAGCAGGGGATTTTTACAGGTCGTGGATCTTAGTAGAAAAGGGTACTCACCACTATTTGCGTCAAAGAATCGGATGTACCGATCCTCATGACCACTGATAACCACACCTTCAACTCCGCCACTTGAACCCGTAGCGCCATGTACAACACTCTCATCTTCCGAAACACCTCTGCCGGAATCCAAGCTCAAAGTGCCATCCAGGCCAACAGTGGTTGCTACTACAGAGTTGACGCCTGTTGCCGGCGTTCCATCGTATGTCTCCAGGCTAGCCATACCGACTACCTCTTCGCCTGTGCGGGTGTCGAAAATCAAGACAGAGGCGTCAGTGTATGAGACAACGAAAGTATCGCCCGTTATGGATAGTGGACTAATACAAGTAGGCGCTGGATGGTCCGACCGCTCTATTCTGTGGAGCAGACAATAATGGAAAGACGTAGAACTTGCGATGCTTGGTTGCGGCGATGAAGGGAAATTAGATCCCGAAGAAACTGAATTTGCTCTCCGACTGCCCCCAGCGCCTCTTCGGGAGCCCGTGTGCGGAGAAGTCAACTGCGGCGGCGCACTCACAGCCCATATTAATATAGTCCCATCTGCCGAACCTGACATGAGTATAATCCTGTCTGGTCCCCCATAACGGTTGCATTGATCTCCCAACACTGAAGCCGAAGTGCCGGGCAGTACGCAAATGGACCATACGGCATCAGTATGACCATCCAAAGTTGCCTTCGGATCCACCCTTCCTCGTTCCCAGACCCGTATCATGGCATCTTGGCCACCCGAGAATACCCAGCCATCACCCAATGCTCTTCCTCCATTTGAGAAATTCTGTGATGCCGGGCATGCTGCTAGCGACATGACGGAGCCCGTGTGACCTCGATGTGTGAAATAGCTGGGAATGTCAAGATCATTGCCTTGGCTTGAACCGTGCGGTCCGAAACTCCCATAGCTCGCTGGAATTATCCATCTCTTGATTACTCCGTCATCGCCAGTAGTGCATATTTCTGGCTCCGATGGACTTCCTCCACCTGTGAAAATTACAGAACGAACGACATCCAGATGGCCTCGGAGAGCAAATCGAACTTTGAATATCGATGCATCGACTTTGGAACCACCTCCGCCATGTGATGACGACAACTCGCGTAGTTCATGGGATCCGTCGCTCGGACGCCGCCGTGACGATGAACTTTTTCTCCTGTGTGATCCTGGTCCTCCACGAGGTGGTGACTTGGCAGGTATATTGTTCGCGTTCGGGAAGAGGTCAGTATGGGGTCGTTGTGTGATAGCATATTCCGGAGATTGACCTTCCACGACTTGCGGTTCTGGAGGCTCGTCGAAGTTCCAACCGCCGGTATCTGCACTCTCCTGATCTTCGGATATCCGGAGATTGTCGTCTTCTTGTTTTGAGGGTATCGGACGCCCGAGAGAGTCGTAGCTATGTGTTACTCTTTCGATTTGGTCGTCTGGTGAGAGGCCAAAATCTGACACAGGCCGATTTCGGTTGTCGATAGCGGTCACTGGTGTGTTTTGTGGTAGCGGATGCTGGTCGGGGAGGTTGCGAGACATGAAAGATGCTTGTTGCGCCTGGTTAGAGGTACGGGAGATATTAGGGACATCGGAACCCAAGGGAATCGGCGGTGGCTGATGATTTGGCAGAGGTGAAGGGGTCATCATGGCATGCTGCTGTTGTTTCTGCCGTTGCTGTATATAGACTTCCTCTAACGACTGTTGGGGCGGGAGTTGACTAGGGTAATTATGGTTCGAAGCAAGTTCTTGCTGATTGTCGTCGGACTGCGATGGAGGATGAGCCGCGGGTACAACATGATATGTAACCTCTTGGACGCACTTCCCAAGGTACGTCCGAGACTTGTCTCGATCAGAATCTTCGCGCATTTCCGATGCTAATAGATCTTCGGCTTCTGTATCCAGAAAGGAGTTATGTGCTTTCGGCGGTTGGGCTGGACAGAAGGGTTAGCGGCAATTGGATTTTGAGTCACAGATACGCACGCTTCACAGGAGGCTTCAAAGATCCCTTCGTTGCGCTTTGCTCTTCTCTTTTCTCCTCAACTTTGTCACCATGAACCATCGACTTCGCCTTCTCCCGCTCCTTCTTCAAAGCGTTCTCCAAGATCTTCACGTGCTTCCCTAGCGATTCCTGCATCCTTTTGCTTGTCCTTCCGTCCCCTTCCAATTTACCTATTCTGGACTTCATCTCGGCCCGCTCAATGTCCCAAGCGTTCCGATCTCGTTCGTGGCGATGCCATTCGGTTTGGAGGAAACGCATTACTCCTGCACGAGCAAGGAATTAGCTGGGCGCCCCAATTCGCCGGAGAAGAGCCTAACGCAGACGATCATCTCAACCCTGAGAATTATCAAAACAATATACACGCACCTTGCAACGTGTACTCCGTCCCTTGCGGTTGTCCTCCACCATTATTATTGCCCTCTCCCCCTCCTCCACCTGCCCCTCCGTTGCCCGCCATGGGAGAATGCGACTGCCAGGCCATCCAAGCCTTCAGCGTCCTACTTTGTTGTGCCAAATCAAACCCTATCGCAGAACACTCCCCTCTAATGCTGATAGTGAAGCCTGATACTTATGCAAATACGCCGCAGGAAGTACCGAAGGTGCTCTATAAGGGGTGCTTAGGCCATGCGCCGAGAAAACCAAGCCAAGAGAGCGTACGAAGGGGAATCAATTGCTCATAGAAGAAGAGGTGATGACAAGGATAGAGAAGAAGAGTCCAGAGCCGACGGCCGCAGTCTGCGAAACTGTGAGAAGTAGTGGCCCTCCGCGTTCACATCCAATGCTCGAGTGCATGGTTCGCGCTTACCGAAGACAGCGTCGAAGCTAACCCGTTTGGGACGTCTCTGGCGCTTGTGCTTCATGTACGCTTCATCCCGCTCAGTATCATCTAAGACGTCCCCAGACTATGCCTTTTTCTAGGGATCATCAATTTGATACGAAGTCTGTGATTGCTAATATGCCATCATGGTGCTTCGAACCTGCTCTCTTGAATATACGAATATTTGAGGTTGCTTTCCCACCTCCATCTCAGTTTCTGTCTACTTTCTTCTATTGCTCATTACTCGAACATATCTCTTTCTCCACAACTGTCCTTTGTCCTGGCTGACATTAGGCTGTGCTGCAACCTGATGTCCATGGTCCATCAATTGACTGATCTGGAGCTACTATGCGAGACGTTCGAGATTCATCCACCTGTGAACGATGCAGTCTGTGAGGCCACCACGGTCCCTGATGCATCCCCACTGGGTCCCGCTGTCACTGCAGGAATCATTGGGGAAAACTAATCCGGTAGCTCGGGGAATGCTGTTGAGGAAAAACTCGATGTTCGATGA
>JAABUP010005613.1_pt1 | contig 18817 bp, 27 predicted proteins | sample 5559201 | NCBI WGS metagenome assembly JAABUP01 (sample SAMN10711887, study PRJNA513373) | rock metagenome | isolation source: Antarctica rocks | place: Antarctica
TCACATCCCTCAGGACCCCAGCACATGTAGCTGGGCCTCATTACTCCAGGATATGAGGCAACAAATCTCCACAGCACCCCAACCATGACCCAATTGTTGCCCTGTGACTGCAGGAACCACTTGGCCTAGACCCAACCAGCCTTGCCAAACATTACAGCCAACTGTGTGCCACCAGCATCACACCCCATCCCACAGCAGCACAGCTTGGACCTCAGCAGTGCCTTGACCTGTATAGCAAAGGCTTGACAGAGGCAGCTAGCCTGCAGCAGAAATCCGTGAAGGAAAGGACCAGGAAAGCCAGAACAACTGCTGTGAGGGAATTGGCAGACTGGCTACAGGCTGCCCATGCAACATGCAGGAGGACATTGCTGACAGCCACCCCGGAAGATCTGCTGGTGTATTTCACACAGCACTGGCTACCCAACCATGCTGGGTCAGGCACTACGGCAGGAGAGCTCATAGCGGCCCCAAGCAGCCTGTCAGGTGTCAAATCACACCTGGCTACAGAGCTCGAGCTGCTAGGGCGCACCGGGGACTGGGACACAACCACCCAGCAAGGCAATCCAATGCACAGCATGCAAGTGAAAAGCATGCTGAAAGGGTATGCAAACCACGCCACAGAGCTAGGGTACCAGAAAAGGGGGGCTGTCCCCCTAACCCAGGCAGAGATGCATACATTGCTGAGCAGCATGCACCAGATGCTCAACAACACCACTGACCAAGCCCAGCAGCTGCTGCTTGTGCGAGATGGTTTGCTATTTAGCATACTGTGGCAGACCTGCTACGGGGGCTTCAATGCAGGAGGAGTCAGGCTGGAAAACATTGTGCTGCCCACTGGAGGCAATGCTGTCCCTTACCTAGTACCAAACAAGCTGCCACCTGGAGCCATTCTGCATCTGCTGCCAGACACCACCAAGAACAAGAAAGGAGGGCACAGCAGCGCCACCCTGACCTGTGATGTTCTCTGCCTTTCCACCTGGCTCCAGCTAGCTGTATCCCACTATGCTGCAGCAGGGCAGCCCATTACCAACCACCTCACCAGGCCTCTGCAGGTTGGCACCAAGACATACACAGAGAAGGGCATGACCTGCAGCAATGCCTGGGCACGCTTAACCAAGTACTTGAAGGAGCTGGGCATGTACACAGGGGAAAGCGTGCACAGCACAAGGAGAGGCAGCATGATTCACAGGCAGCTGCAGATGCATGACACACAGAAGGAAATAGGTGAAGCTGCTATGTGCATTGAGCAGAATGCCAAATACTACACTGACATTCACAGGCCAACTAGGTATCGGTCATGATATCTGCACTAACATAGACACATCAGCTGAATTTTGCAAGGTATGCAGTGAACAAGTAGATTGGCTTGTCCTTGCCCTGCCCCTGCATGTACTTAGGAGCTCTAGAGCCAATAGTGTACAATTTACTGTAATAGGACAGCTCATGAATAGCAAACACCGGCAACTGCTCAAGCATAGCTGTCCAGAAACGCAGAAACCTAGGCAAAATCACAATAGCGTTTGTTTGCTCAACCAACAGCTTGTTGATAACTGCTCCTATCAAATGAAAGGGTGGGAACACCCACAACATACCACTGCGACCATGGCTGCATGCATAGCCAAATGCATCCATGAATGTTGCAACAACATATGGCAGCAACATCAACACAAAGCATGCCAAAGGTGCAGTGATATCTGAAACTGCACACAGCAGCAACATTGAACACTATTGCCATGGAGACATGTAATCGCAAGACTTAAGAGGGATCTGCAAGAGCACTGACATGTAGCCCCATGGGGCCAGCAGCTGCAAAGCAGTGCAAGAGCATCAAAGTAAATCTAGCGCCATGTTGAACACAGCAACACATTGATAACAACACCTTACTTCAGACAGCAACACCACCTGCTGGCACATGCACACCAGCAGCCACACGTACATGCCTATATGTAGCAACGTCCAGCAGACACCACAGTAGGCAGCTGCTGCAGTACAAGTATCTAAAATCCAGCAGAAGCGCTATAGGGCTGCATGGAGGGCAGCATGAAGGAGCAGCAGCTTCAGGATAAGCAACCCATTTGAGCCCATGCATGGCGTATTCAGAAGCAGCAGCACTGTGAAGCAGCAACATCATAGGATGTACCAGTACCCACATGCATCAATTGTATTGCACAGAGGCTTGAATCACAGCTGCAGAAGTTTGCTGCACCTGTGACATGCAACTAGTAGTTCCAGCAAGGCAGCATTCAATATATAAATCTAATACCAGCACCAACTGGAAACAGTATAAGTAATTGCAACATGCAGAATCACCCTGGTAAGGCAATGGCAACAAGAAGCAGCAGCCATACAGTGGCTGAAACCCAGCAGCAGCAGATACAGCATATCGCCTCAAGTTGGGCGCAGCATGCAGCGGGAGCATTGCACAGCAGAAACAGTGTGCAAAAGCCATAGCAGTATGTAGCAGCAGTTCCAAGGGACCATGATTGCATGCAGGCAAACCAAAGGACATGCAGCAGCTGCAATGTGAATAACTTAACATGCAGCAACAGAGCATAGAGCATGACTTGTATGTGATGGGAGCATTGTGCATTGACAGCCACATTGTCACCATTTAATGTAGCAACATTATTGGGTGATGCCATTTAGCAACAGCAATTTTCCTCTGTGGCAACATCACTGTCCAGCTGCATATAGCAGCAACAGCACTCAGCTACTAGCATAGTATGATGACATCCAGCTGCAACAATCTGCAGCTGCAAAATTGTCCGTCTGCAGCAATGTGCCATGGCAACCATGAGCAAAAGGTGTAACACAATGTAGCTGAAACAGAACGCTGTGACAAAATATGCAGCAGCTACAGCAACATGCATCAGCTTCAAGGACAGCAGCAGCAGCATGCATAATACCACGATGCACAACAGAAACAAGCGGCAGCAGCAGCATGCAGCAAGTATATGCAACAAATGTTAACTGATGGGCCATGCAGCAAGAACAACCTGCCCCAATGACAACTAAAGTGCAACAACCACAATAATACATGACAGCAGCAGCATGCAACAACTTCAGCAGTACCTAACAGCAGCAGCATGCGGCAATTCTATGTCGTAATTATATTGACAAGCAGCATTGCCACCATGCAGCAGCAACAACATACGCCAGCATTGCAGCAGCAGCAGCAACGGCAATACAAGGAACAACAACCAGGGAAGCAGCAGCAAGGACATGCCATTTGTTGGGAGTAGCAAGCGCTGGGACACCAGCAGCAGCAGCAGCAGGAAAAGCAGCACCGTTAACAGCAGCAGCAGTGACAACAGCAGCAGCAACAGAAGCAGCAGTAACAGCAGCACCAAATTCAAGCCACAGTATGGGATACAACAGAAGCATCTAGACTGCAGCCAACAGCATGTATGAATACGGCAACTTTCTGATGGTGTGCGCATGATTAGCATGGCATGCAGCTGGGGCTTACCCAGCATGCATTCAAGTCAAACCGTTGCCAGCAGACTTCAGCAGCAATAGTAGACTTTGGCAGCCGTAGCAATATGATGGCGACGTACAGCAGCAGCAGCATTCAGCAGCAGGAGCAACATTCAGCAGCAGGAGCAACGTTCACAGCAGCAAGAGCAACATTCACAGCAGCAAGAGCAACGTTCACAGCAGCAAAAGCAACGTTCACAGCAGCAGGTGGCAACATTCACAGCAGCAGGTGGCAACATTCACAGCAGCAGGTGGCAACATTCACAGCAGCAGGTGGCAACATTCACAGCAGCAGGGGGCAACATTCACAGCAGCAGGTGGCAACATTCACAACAGCAGGAGCAACATTCACAGCAGCAGGGGGCAACATTCACAACAGCAGGAGCAACATTCACAGCAGCAGGGGCAACACTCATCCACAGAAGCAGCATTGCTCAGCAGCAGGGGCAACACTCATCCACAGAAGCAGCATTGCTCAGCAAAAGCAGCAACAGAATTTCACAGCAGCACAATGACCAGCAACACTCAGCAGCATGTATGCAGTGCATGCTAGGAGTTGCTAGGCGTACCTCTCCTAGCTCTTTCACTGTGTCCGGAGCAGCATATGTAGCCACAGCAATTCCTGAGATGGGACCCTTGCTTGTTCCTGACCTGGCCTTGCTGGAACCTCCAGAACGAGGGGTACTTCCTAGGTTCAACTTCTGATGCTGCCAGGGTTTTTAACCTCCTCGCATCCAGCAACTTGGCGTCTGCCTGATGCAACTTCACTTTGCACATGTTGCCGATCCCGTGGTCCCCGACAAAGCTGTTGCAAAAAGCATCGTCCACTTGCTCCAAGTCGTGAGCAGGGAAGAACCAGAGTCCTTGTGTCTGAGCTGACATCTGCACCTTGCGACGCTGGTTAGTTTCGACGTTGCGATTGGATATGCCGAACCTCACTTCCAGTTCGTCGTCTTCGCCTTCAGTTTCGCCAGCGTCCGTGCGGCCCAATACCATCTTGGATGCTATTTCAGTCACATACAGACCAGCAGCGTTCGTATCGACGAGATTGAGCAGTACGAACTCCTTCTCATACGTGCCCTTCTCAGACGTGTGCTCGTCGTCAGACATCGGCGCGAGCGTCGACTTGAAAATACCAACTATCGAAGCAAACACAGTGCTTTATAGCCCAACCCTGTTACCAGGTAAGCTCAGCTTGAATTGCGCTTGCGACCAACGACACCACTACTGCTGCTGCACGCTGACTGCAAACTAGTATCAAAAAGTCTGCTCACTAATGACTCACTTCCCTGCACGTGCTTGTCTGTAAGGCCCTAAGACATTTAACCAATGTTTGATTGATAGAAGATTGATAGAAGTAGTAACTTTACTACTTGCAGCACGTGCATGATCTGTTAGGGCAAGCGAAGAGCCCAGCAAAGAAAATGATTGGGCAGTGCTTCGCGCTCAACAAATTGCCTCCTTGCCCCGACGCTATCTCGTGCGGACTGAAACATCACACCCGCCCGAGCATCACATCCGCCCGAGCAACTCGTAGTCGCCTGTCAAGTAGCGAGGCTGCTTGCGAGATCAGAGCGCGTTGTTCTGTCAGCAGCGTCTGCAAATTCTTTTGCGCGTTGAACCGCTCATCTCCCTACGGAATATAAAAGGGTGAGCAGAACCATAGTGAGCCGTTCTAACAGAGCAATTCTGGCTCCATCCGCGCCTGCTGATCCCCCTTCGATATCGCCGCATAGGTTTAGCGTCAAGCTCTCCTGATATGACACGTTGTTTGTTCAGGTATGACGCTGATTGACGCGACTTGCTTGCTGTTGCCTAGGTCGCTTTTGGTGAAATTGCTGAGTCCTTATCCCAAGGCAACCAGGCAATGGTGAGGTTGCAGTGTTTTACCCGGCTCTTATCGTACAGCATCCTTTTGCAGAAAGAGCTTGCATCACTGTGAAGATTATCCGTGTTTGCTGCAGGGCTGTGAATCCAGACAGAACCCCTTTTTTCATCCTGTGTAGGGAGCTTGGTAACCTCAGGCAAGTTCATCTGCTTTATAGTGTCTGATCTGTGACACCCTTTTGACAGCTGATCCGCAAGCAGGATTTGTTATGATATGCATTGCTAACCTGGCAAGAACAGAGATGGCTCTTCCTAACCTGTGGTGCCTGAATGTGCAGGGCATGCCTCAGCAATCACGCTTAGGTGGTGAAATGCAATGGCAATTACACAAAGCACAGCGCAAGCGCCATCAAGTGAGCCTGCTTGCAACATCACTCTGTTCTGCATGCACGTACGAGCTCACAATCATGTTTTGTTGCAGGGACTGCCCAATGCTGTTGCAGATGATCACAGGTCTCCAAACTTCAATGCCCCAAGACCATATAGCTTGAGCCAGAAGAATCTGCAGAAAGCAAGAAGAGAGAATGGCACATTTTGCAGGGGACACTTGCCTGGAAGCCTCAGGGGGTGCCAACAGGCAAGGAAGGATGGCACACCCCCCAGCGAACACCAGCCTAGAAGCCGGAAGATAAATCGCCGCACCCGTAAGAGGCAGAGGTTGGCATGTATCAAACGCATGTCCACAAGTCGCAAAGGAGAGGAAGCCTGCACCTCCAAGGTATGGCTTGATTTGCTTGGCTGCCGTCAGGTGCACGCTGTGTGCTGCCTAGCTTGCCACAGCCTGCTGACTCAAACATACCGGTTGCGGCTGCAACCTTCTTCTTCTGACACTGCTGTCCTTGCTGAAAGTGTTCACTGACTTATGCGCAAGATTGCACCTGAGCACTCTGCCTGTGTCTCAAAGCAGTGCAGGCTGCCTGTTGATGATAATTGCCTGGCATGACAGATGACACCAGAGGCAAAGTGCTTAGAGAGTGTGTGATGCAGCAGCATGGGGCTGCAGGAGATGCATGTTGGGGTTGGGCATGGGAGTGAGGCCCAGGCACTGGCAGCAAACTATGCAGTTGTAGCTGATGACGATGATGCAGACCAGGCAGAGCCTTCTGATTGGATGATTGGTGAGAAGAGGAAAAGACTGACTGTCCAAGGTCAGCATAATGAGCACTATAACTCTATGGGAAACACATGTGGAGTCTGCTGTGGTGTGCATGATGTGCCTGGGTGCACCACACAGTCTGTGCATCCTTGCATTCCTTACATCAACACAGAGCACTCACCCACTGCACAGCAGTTTAATTGTTTGAGGCAGCCTGCACAAGACTGGCCATAGGAGGAGTGGTGTGGTGATTCTGACTAGGCGGCATTGTTGCAATGAAGCATTGACTTTGCTCCAACTTTGGCTAAGGTGTTGCTCAATCCTCGTTGCCCAACACATCTGAGGGCTTGTTGAAGAAGCTGAAGAAAGGCAAGCAAGTGCAACGACATGCTGTGCCACCTGTTGCTTCAGAGGCACACCAAGGTGTAGCAACACATCAAGCGTTACTGAGCTGCATTGTTGATTGGCTTCGTGTGCTGCTCTGCGTGACAACATCATCCCCTTGCAGTCATGTTGTGTGTCTGCTGGTGCACTTGTACAAAACACTCTCACTGTGTGTCCACCAGCTTGTCTGCTTCCATATGCACTGCTCCACATGCTGAACCTCCATTCCATGCTTCTGTGCCTCTTGCACCTACTGACAGTTTGTTGGTCTGCGTAGTGGAGGAGGTTGAGAAGAGGAGGAAGAAGAGGAAGATGCTCCAAGAGCCAGAGCAGCAGGAAGCAGCTGTTGGTATTCCTCTGCTGTCCCCATCTCAACAAGTCCAGTTGGAGGGCTTGCATCCTGTCTCTCGGTTGACATTTAGCACTGCTTAGTAACGCAAGAACACAGCAGGCGTCACTCAGTAGAAAGGTGTCAAGGCTGATGCAACTGACTACCAAGTTACAGGCTCACTAGCTGTGATTACTCCCTGTCTGTTTTGTCACAGAAACATGCCTCCCTTGTTTACAACCTGATCTGATGTCTTAGGTGGCATCCAGCCCAAGAAGAGGAAGACCAACAAGAGGAAGAAGAAGTGCAATCGATTGAAGGCGTTTTGTCGATCAGTCTTGCTACTCAAGCATGCCGGTAATGCTACCCTGCCACCTGTCAGTCACTCACTTGAGCGCTTACAGTGTGCTCGGTCTCTTATGACTCAATGTTGGACTCAGTCCAACTCATTCAGGTTCTGAGACACTCATGTATTTTGCTGACGTGCTTATTGCCTCCCTCACATACACATCACCGCTCACTCTGGTGTGCACAATGTGCCTCAGTGCACCAAACTCTGTCTGTGCATCATTGCATGCCCTAATCAAATATCAAGCAATCACCCACTGCACAACAGTCCAATCGTTTGAGGCAACCTGCAAAAGACTGGCCCATGGGAGGAGATGTGTGATGACGCGCACTCAAACACTCAATAGTGACTCTGACTAGGCGGCATTGCCTCAGTGAAGCATTGACTCAGACTCTGCTCCAACTTTGGCTCAGGTGTTGCTCAGTCCTGTTTGCCAGGCATGCCTGTGGGATTGCTGAAGAAGCTGAAGAAAGGCAAGCAAAAGCAGCAACATGCTGTCAAAGTAGCTTTGCCACCTGTTGCTTCAGAGGCACACCATGGCATAGCAACACATCGAGCAAGACTGAACTGCGTTGTTGTCTTCACGTGCTCTGCGTGACAGCATCATCCTCTTGCGGTTATGTTGTGTGTCTGCTGTTGCACCTGTACAAGACACTCTCACTGTGTGCCCACCAGCTTCTTTGCTTCCAACTGCACTGCTCCACATGCTGAACCTTCATCCCATGCTTCTGTGCTTCACGCACCTGCTAATAGTTTGTTGGTCTGCGTAGTGGATGCCATTGAGAAGAAGAGGAAGAAGAGGAAGCACCTTCAAGAGCTAGAGCAGCAGCAAGCAGCTGTTGGTACTCCTGCTGTTGCAACTGGTATGGAAGGTGTGGCCCTGTCTGTCAGCGTCAGCTGCTGTCCCCATTTCAATAACTCCAGCTGGAGTGCTTGCATCCTGTCTCTCAGCTGACTTTAAGCCTAGCAAGTGTCACTCAGTAGAAAGGTGTCAAGGCTCATGCAGCTGACCATTGAGTTACAGGTGCATTGGTTGTGTTTCTTCCAAGTATATTTTGTCACAGAGACATGCCTTCCTTCCTTCAGTTTTTGACCTGATCTGTTGTCCTAGGTGGCGAGCAGCGTGAGAAGAAGCAGACTAAGGAGAACAAGAAGAAGAAGAAGAAGTGCAACGGCTCTCGGAAAGCAGCTGCAGGCTTGGAAGCGCCTTCTGCATTAGTTTTGCTATCCGAGCATGCCGGTAATGCTGACCTGCCGCCTGTCATTTACTCAATTCAGCACTCACCATGTTTGGTTCCAAGGTCGGCATGTGAGTTATGAAACTCTAGCAATGACAAATGTTCCATCTGGTGTGCATGATGTGCTTCAGTGCACCGTACTTAGTTTGTGCATCATTGTTCTCACTACATAAACACAAAGCACTCACCCACCGCACAACATGTACATTGTTTGAGGTAGGCTGCATGTGACTGGGACACCAAAGGAATGGCGTGTTGACCTCCACTTGTATACTCAACTGCCACTCTGACTGGGCGGCCTTGTCTCGGCAAAGCATTGACTCTGCCCAAACTTTTGCTCAGGTGTTGATCAATCCTTTTTGCCAGGCTTGCATGTGACATTCCTCAAAAAGTCGAAGAAGGGCATGCAAGTGCAGCAACATGCTGGCACAGTAGCTTTGCCTCCTGTTGCCTCAGAGACACAGCAAGGTATTGCAACACCAGGCTGACTTCATGTGCTGCTCTGCGCAACAACAGCATCCTGTCGCACTAAACCCTAAATCCACATAATGTGTCTGCTAGACCACCTGTACCAAGCCATTTTGCTTATGTGCTGACCAGCTTATTTTGTTTCCATATTCACTGCTCCACGTCTTGACATTCATCTCATGCTTCTGTCTACTCACAGTGTCCGTGTAGCAGATGAGGCTGAGAAGAGGAGGAAGATAAGGAAGACAAATCTGGAGGTGATACAGCAGGAAGCAGCTGCTGATACCCCTTCTATCACAGCTGCTGTTGCAGGTGTGGCCCTGTCTGTTTGTGTCAGCTGCTGTCCCCATGTCACACACAGTCGACCGCCTACATGCTGTCTCTTAGTTGACACTCAGCACTGCTTAGTAAAGCAAGAGCACCTCCCAATCTGCTTTGTCACAGCAACATGCCTTCCTTGGTTATGACCTCATCTGTTGTCTTAGGTGGTAGCCAGTCCGAGACCAAGGAGAAGAAGAAGTGCAGCGGCTCAGGAAAAGCAGAGGCAGGCTTGAAAGCGCCTTCTGCATCAGTCTTGCTATCCGAGCATGCCGGTAATGCTGCCCTGCCACCTGTCACTCACTCACCTCAGCACTCACGACACGCTCAATCTCTCATGACTCAATGTTTGATTCAGACCTTGCTCACTCAGGTTCTGAGATGCTCATCCATCTTGCTGACATGCTCGTTCCTTCTCTCGCATACACACCACCAATCAATTGCTGCCTCACTCCCTCTTCCACTCATGCAATCAGTTGTTCATTCATGTGCCCAATGAGTCACAGATGCGTGGACTCATACATCTTCACTAGTTCATTCAGTCAACCTCACTGATTGCCTTGCTCACTCTGTTGCCTATGCACTCACTCTCCTGCTCAGTCACACGTTCACACACTTATTCAATCATTTGCTGCCTCAATGACTCATGTCTGCACTCACCTGCTTAGTCATGTGGTCACTCTCTCACTCACTCACTCACTCACTCACTCACTCACTCACTCACTCACTCACTCACTCACTCACTCACTCACTCACTCACTCACTCACTCACTCCACTCACCCACCCACCCACCCACCCACCCACCCACCCCACCACCCACCCACCCACCCACCCACCCACCCACCCACCCACTCACTTACTCACTCATTCACTCACCTCACCCACCCAGTCACATATTTACTCATTCAGGCACAGAGGGCAGATTTCCTCGGCCACTCTGCAAGGGTGGTAACTTTTGCCGTGAGGAGGCTGAAGAGGGCGGTCAGCTGCCACAGGCTGAGACCACATCCCTGCAAACCAAGGCAGCAGTGTTTATGGCTTGGGACGACACTGGGTCTGATCCAGCAGCTATTCAGGAGCAGCATTGCAGCGTTGTGCAGGTAAGCCGGACTGTGCTGCATGTTTCCTCCTTGCTTGGCAGGGGAACGCTGCATCCCCATGCCATGCCTGCGCTCAATGTGCTTATTACTCAGAACATGACTCATCGCTCAGAACATGACTCACTGGCTTAGTCACCACTCAAGGCTGGCTGAGATATTTGCTATATGATGTTGCAGCACCTAGGATTCTACATGCTGCCATGAATAGTCATTATTTGCTGGCGCCCAGATAACTCCTCCCAATTCCCACAAGAAGCCGTCCTCATGTATGTGTTGTACCTGTGTAAATTGCGTGCCTCATTAATTGACTGATTTAATTGTCTGTGTAATTTACTTTTTTTCCGTGTTTTTCCTTTGTTTATTTTCTGTCCATTGCAGTTGTTCAAGTGTGCCCGAAGTGGCCTACACTTGACTACCACCATGTATCTCATGTAGGCACCATCTTCAGAGGCACCAGACCACCCCTGCCAGTCAGGCCGCAACTCTGCTGAGCAGGCACCACAGCAGCGTCCAAAGCTACAGCTGTCCACCGGATGCATACCTTCAGGCCATGCAGCTGCACCTGCTGCTTGCAATGCTCACTCGACTGATGATGATGTACCTGCACAAGACAAAGGCGCTGCTGAGGGTTCAAGTGCATGTAGCGGTCAGCAGCAAGCTCTCAGTGGGCGCAGCCACGACCTGCAGCACAGCCTCATACCTCTCACTTCGCCTGCCCATGCTGCTGCTCATATCTCTGAGAAGCGTGTGAGTCCACATGCAAGAGTGAGATCATCTCTGCAGGTAAATTTTTGGCTGATGCAATCACCTTGTAGTGAAACGAGTAACCTTATGTGCCTGAACTTTGCAAGCTCAAAGTCCCCCATTTGCACTGGCTCGCACGCTAGCTCACTCATTCAGATTGCCAACTGCAGCAGGCAGAGCTTCTGAGACCGATGGCATTGCCTGCCTGCCACACACTGATGCATCAGAATAGTGTGCATGCTCTGCTGGCTCAAAGGCTGTTGAACATTTGTGGTCTTCGCTACAATCTACCTGCTACACACTATGTTGGACAGACATTTGGTTTGAAATTGCAGGTGGCGAGCCCCCTTGACCAGGCCACACCCCCATGTGAGCAAAGGGCAGGTAGCACTGGAGCGCATGCACAGGTGACCCCCACCCCCTTCCCCTCTCAGCTTGTTCAGACTCACATGGATTCAGTTCAATGCAGATTATGTCATGTTCTCAATTTGTTCAGCTCCAGGAGCTGCCAGCTTGAAGCTGACCGCTGCTACATCATCATGTTGTCCAACTCCTCATTGCAGCTATGCATCCCACATTATTGCTTCCTGAGTCTTGGAGTTGCTGTTAGTTGCAACCGTTCTCTGAACCAACAGTTGCCTGCCTGAGCCAATCACTTGCTTCTCCGCAGGTCTTGTGCAACAGCACCTGGAAACCTATGCAGCATGAGCAACCTCAAGAGTCAGCAGCAGATTGCTGCATGCGGCAAGTGTCAGACCCAGCTAGTGTTGGTGCGACTGATGTGTTGAAGCCAGATGTCATTGACCTGATCAGTGATGATGATGTGAGCTCCAAAATTGCCTGACATCTGTCTAGAGCCTGCAAAGAGTCATCTTGCTCTTGTATGAAGGTTGACTGGCTATTCAGTAGAGCGAGACAGTACGGATAATGCCAGCAAGGCCATGTGTAAATGCTGTGTTGTATTGAGCTGTTGGTCTGAGTGTTCACACGTCGAGACATAGTCGAGATGTTTTCTATCTGGAGCTTGGCTTCGACATCCCACCTAGCTTTGTTTTGCGTGCATTCCATGTACGTCGTACCGCGAGTACTCCAACAAAGCTTCATCTAGGGTTTTGCATGTCACAGGAGCCAGAGGTGCAGCAGAAGAAGATCGCTCACGCTGAGGCACCACAAGAACAGTCAGCTTCTCAGCTTGTCAGCGCGACTCTTGGTGCCTCAGCCTCTGAAGATGCCACTGACAATGCATCAACACCTTTGGATGCAAGCCAACAGAACAGCCAGGCACGGGTGGCAATGCCTGGTCAGGCTGACACTGAGCCTGCTTCAAGGGCTGGGTCCATCGCAGCAGGCAGCAAGATTGGACAGCAAGCTCAGGTCTCAGCAGCAGGGCAGCCCACTCCAGGAGCTGATGTGGCTGCTGCACAGCTTGTGTCTGCTGCACCAGACATAAGCAGTGGTCACCAAGCAGAGCCATCTGCACCTGCTGAGCAAGCTACTACAGCTTCCGATACTGTTGATTTAGACACTGGCCCAAGTGTATCAAGCACTTCTGGTGATCAGCAGCGTCCGCAGTCAGCATGCCAGCCAGCTGAGTCCATTCACATAGACAGCCTTGATGATGCAGACAAGTCATCAACTGTGTTGACACTCCAAGCAGAGCCTGTAGATCAGCAGCAACAGCAGGTCAGTACAGCCGAACCCCCTACCCCCATGCTACAAAGTCCTGTCACACTGGCTGAGTCTACTGCACCAGACACTGACACAGTTCTGCACTTGCAGCAGAAGCAGCAACAGCAGCAGCACCAATCTTCACTGGCTGAGCAGCCTGAGGCAACAGTAGAGCCAGCTGCTGCAAAGGCCAAGCAAGCCAATGGCGGCCTTGCAGTCCAACGACAGCAGGCTTCAATAGATGAGCTGACTGCGTCAGCACCAGCTGTAGGCGACAAGTCAGCGATGGCTGGCAGCCCAGCTGATGCTCAGTCACGGGCCTCATCAGCGACTGCTGGAGCTTCTGCAGCAGCTGATGCAGCGCCCAGTGGCCATGGATGCCAAATTCGGGTAAATCAGATATATGCTGGCTTCATTGCTGCGTTTATTTGTCGCCAATACTTTGCAGTTGCTTGATCACTATTTTGCCCAGTGCATATGCCAGCAAATCACAACCTGCTCTGTCTTGGCAATATGCACCGTTTGATCATTCCAAAACCTGTGAGCAACCGTGTCTTGAGAGCCGTCACACAAGTCAAAAGAAGAGCTTTTCAAGAGAAAGGTATGAGGATACCTTGACCCTGGAAGTGATCCATGATGAAAGATTGACCATATGATGGTTGCAGGGGGTTGTCTTGGAGGAGATGAGGGGAGGGCTAGCAGGTCCCGGACCACCTCAGATAGGGAGAAACATTTTGAGCGCAATGTTGTGGAGCTCGCAGGATTCTCACTACCAGAGCTTCAGGAAAAAGATGGGATACAACAAAACACATTACCCCAGCTGTGAGTAATGCCATAACCCATTGTTTGACTGCAGTAACATCATGTGTGAATTGACTGATACACTATGTGCAATTGCTCATGCCCTTGATAGGTCTTTGTGATTGGCCATTATCAAGGACTCAGAGTAAAATGATCTGTCTGTCCAGTTGCTGCAGCAATGTTGTATCATTTTCTGCATTCACAATCACAGCATTTGCTCATGTGCATGTGTGCAGCAATCCGGGAACAGTGACATGCTCACCTGTATCTGATTTGGTGTATACAGATACAGCCGAGCCCCTGAAAGGGCTTTTTACTCTGCTACGGGTATTTGAGGCCATCAGTGAATCAGAGCTGCAGCGTGAAATCTTGGTGCACAGCTTGCAGCTGAGAAGTCTGAGCCAAGGGTCCAAGGTCCAGCTGCTACGTCATGGGGTTGAGTCTGCTGGTGAATTGATGGAGGTGCTGCGGCAGCATGCCCCAAAGGGGTCTACAGATGATCATTTGCTGGTGATGCAAGGGCCTGAGCATGACATTGTAAGTTGAAGCTCATTACACCCCTGAGCATGGCTTAAAACAATCAATGCTGCACCCTCACATTTCTTGACGTGTTCGCCACATTGAACCAGCACGTAGTTGTCATGTAGCACGCCATGGAATAGTGAGTGCAGTCTGACTTTGCCCATCACCACACCTGCATGCTGCAATGCTCATTTGAATGTGATCTACAACTTGAGTGCTACATCTGAAATGCATACTTTGGACATGCAGGAGCCTCGCCAGGCTGCTATGGTCTACAACAAGGCCATCAAGTTCCCTTGTGACGAGCAGACAAGGAAGGCCTGGAGAAAGGGTTGGCAAAAGGCCAACACAGCTGACTTCTGTGACAGTGGGGTGCTGCTGAGCAGGCCGTGAAAGCCCTCATTCCTTGCATGCAGAAGTGGGCTGATGCGCTCCAGGTGACACATCCAATTTTGGTCAATTGGGCATATTGTCTCATGGGTCTCTGCAGCTTCTTTGGTGTACTGCCATGCGTCATGCAAACAATCAGGAACACAATGCACCAGTAGTCATTGTTGAGCATGTACGCAACACTGGCCAGAGTTGCTTGCAATGTCTACGCAATTCAAGCAAACTTCAAAGCAGGCAGCATATCAAGTGAAAGCAATCAAACCTCCTCTATCAAGTATGAGTAAAACAGCTGATTGTGACACACATCATCCACAAATCATGCATGTGCATGTGTTCAAACTGGCAATTTGTGATCAGATGTCAGCTGACAACCTTGTTGATCATTAACAAGCTCAGCAGGGTCACTCAGCAAGGATGTGAAGTGATGCATGGTCATGGCCAGCTTGCATAGGTATCAACACATGTCCTTTGTGCAGTTGGAGTGGGGTCTGAGAGCAGACGACCCGCTGGAGTACAGCTGTGCAGTGGAGGCCTTAATGGCAGCCTGGATCGGTGGCAAGCTGCCTGCCTCTGTCAATGAAACTGCTGTCCCCTATGCGCACCAGGCAGGCTGCAGTTGCCCCAGAGTCAATGATTTGTGTTTGCAGTCTTGTATTTCTTGGTATCAATACACTGCTGTATGCAGCAGAGTTGTTTCAGGTCCTGATGATAAAGCCTACACATGCTCTAGACAAGAGAAGGCCTGGCCCTGCCCTGCCTTGCCCTGCCCTCAACTGCAATATTGCAAGGATATACCAGCGTTTGCCTTTTCCAGCAAAAAAAGCTTACTGCCCTGCTCGGCCCTACTCAATCAGACACAGCCTTTCTGCAGGTGGACATCAGCAGAGTGGAACCCTTCTTGGGCCCTAACCAGGAGGGTGCAGGTCCCAGCCTCTATGCCAACCCCGCCTTCCCCTTACCTTGTCATGGTACGGACCCCAAGGATGAGGCCGCCATCCCGGCAGGCTTCCCCTACACCCCCACCAACTGGTGCAGTGCGTCACCCACTGCCTTGGCCTACTGTGATGACGGCTGTGGAGCTTCAATGGCACACAGCCATGCACATCAACAGCCCGCCAGCAACATTCTGGGTGATGTTTCTGCTAATCTCTTGTCAGTTGTGCATCACAAGTATGCACAGCCCTCATCAGAATTTGCATTGTCTCATTCTGTGTCAAGGTTGCAGTATGACCATTCGCAATTGCTTCCTACTTCACTCTTCTTGCCATTCACAACCCTGCCTCTTTGCTTGGTGCATGTCATTAACTTCCTATCTGCCAAGTGCTGTTGTCTTACATGAATCTCAAAGATGGGTATTCTGGGCTTTGACAGGCCTACAGAGCATTCTCAGTTTGATTTATCTATAACAAATGCTCAGTCAATGACTCAAAGCGCTGAGCCAGTTGTACACGCCAATCGGTGCCCTGCTCACTCACACATTTACCATACTCGTCTCTCCATGATATTTATGCAACCCATGACAACTTCTGGTGTCCTCCTGGCAGCCTGCCTCATGCTTGCTACACACTCTGATTGCCACTGGCATGCATATGTAGCGTATGCATCACGACTTGCATGCTTGCACAAAGCAGGCCTAACTTTTATGGATTCATGTCACAAAGATAGCAGCCAATTGATGGTGCAGGGGTGACATGTGGTCTGGGCATTCTCAGCACGCTCTTCACTCGCACCAACTTCCATGTCGAGGATGCCCTGCTTGGAGCATACAATATGCTGTGCTATGGTGCACCTAAAATATGGTAAGTAGCACCCTCGCCTTGCGTGCCAGTGGTTGTGACATCTGCTTCAAGAAGCTGTTCCCGTACGGCTCTTGTATCCTGTTGTTTTGCATGTTGTAAGCACACGTGTTCTCTGTTGACGTCACAACAGTTACCTAGTACAAAATGCTGTAAGTGCCTGAATTTGTCTCTATGGACTCTGCTTGTCAGCCAACTTGTGGACAATGGTACGCTGCAACTCACTGCTTATTTGTGTTCATTTGTTCATGTCATCATGTGTTTCAGCTGAATGCCAGCTGTCTGCTAGCTGTAATTTGTTTCAGATGTAACAACAACTTTTCATTTGTTTGTCATATTGAACTTGCTGTTTGTGTCACTTGCTAGTTGGCATTCTGTTATCTATACGTCTGTACGCTGCATTGTGACATGGCATGGGTACTGTGTAAGCAATCTGGGTGCAACTGTGCAATGCTAGGCAATTTGTATGATGATGTAGTTGGTTTGCGTCTGTTAGCAACAAAATTTGGTATCTTTGCAATGCAGGTACGTTGTGCCTATTGAGAGTGCAGCCCGGTTTGAAGCATACCTAGAGGAGTTGCATGGCCCTGAGGCCCTGGTGTCCCTGATGGCCAAGCACATGTACTGTACCATGCCTGTGTCTCGTCTGCAAGAGCTGGGAGTGAAGAGATTTGTGCAGATGCCCGGCTATGCTGTGCTCACCTATCCTGTAAGTCATGCAACCACTACTGTTGTGTTCATCAGCATCTTGCGCAAGGCCAGCATGTGCCTGAAAGCTAGCTGTCAAATCTTGGACACTAATTTGCATGCTTGAAATGTGTTTATTGTTGCTAGTAAGGTGCCTTTGGCTGGCACAATCTGGATAATGTGGCACAATGTGTGTGTGTGTCTCTTTGTCATGTGACTCTTATGTTTGCTGGCAGCCGCGGGATAGCTGAGACAACATGTCACTGGGTCGATGCTGTTACACTCAACAAGCAACAAGCAACTAGCACATCAAATCCTGTAGTCATGCAATTTGTAGCTGCAAAACATTGCTGTCACGTGTGCATACATGATGTGCAGGGTGCAGTGTACCACTGGACCATCAGCACAGGCTACTCCTTGGCAGAAGCTACAAACCTGTGTGTTGCCCAGCCTGAGCGCACACTGTTTCGCCTACAGGAGTGGGTTAGAATGCTTCATGATTCGTCCAAACAGGCACGCACTTTTTACTATGTCGTCGTGCAATTATTTTGAGTCTTGTCTGGAAACATCTACATTGCGCTTTGCTTGCTTTAGATATTTAAGAGTGAGAAACTCATATGTTGTGTTGTCTTCTGGGCGTCCGCACTACTACCCGACTCAAAGCGACCTTGACCTCAGATTTCTGAGGCTCAGATACCTGGCAAACTGATTGTGCGCCAGGCGCTTGCCCGTGACTGGTTTGTTGAATGCCTTTACTATCATCACAAGCTATGCGCAGAGAGTGCACAGGAGCAACTCTATCTTGAAAACAATGTGTGGTACCAATATCTAGCATTCTGCATGCAGGATTAAAGCTCCAAAAGTTTCATGCAGAGGATCGAGGTCAGCAAGAACATCATTGACATTCTGCTGAAAGGGCCTTTGAACATGCGCCAAAGCCCTCTTTTGCACTCCCAAGCCCGGATTCTGCGGGCTCAGCTTAATTTCTTCGATTAAGTTGAGACCTGCACAACTTCGAAGAAGCTATTGTACCTCAGCATAGTGTATTCAGAACATATTATATACGGCTCTAATGGTTCATGGAATTGCACCAACTGTACATCAGGTTTTGCTATGGTCATTGTGTGACGCTGGTGAGCGTCACCGTGCAAGTGCGTATGTATGCAATGCAAGGAGCGCACATGGGTAGAGTTGGTACGGAGATAGTCACAAGGATTGACAGCAGCAGTGGGCTGCTTATCTGAGTTATGTGTGTGTGAGAGATTCAGTGCTCCTAGAGAAAGAGCGATCCACGGGTCTCTTCTAGAATAGGCTATTGACATTCTAGACCTTGAAGAATGCACGTGAGTCTTCTAGAATCAATCTCAAGCGCAGGTCAGGTACAGTGGTCGTCAAAAGTCTGTATCCAAAACCAGTCCTTGCTTAGCAGAACATCTTGTGCGATGACAGCTCAATCTGACTGGCGGTACGGCCAGGTAGGCCTAGTAAACCATCGAACGCGTGTGTAGGTGGGACCAGTGCGGCAGATATCGTCCGTAGCGCTAGCTGCAGAGCTTTGACCCT
>JAABUP010005614.1_pt1 | contig 18814 bp, 15 predicted proteins | sample 5559201 | NCBI WGS metagenome assembly JAABUP01 (sample SAMN10711887, study PRJNA513373) | rock metagenome | isolation source: Antarctica rocks | place: Antarctica
AGTTTGGTTTTTCCTGCAGGAAAAGCTTGTTTGCGGAGGCTAAATCGATCGATGAACCGGAGGATCGCTGGAGTTCCTTCCAATTATAGCTCGCCGCCACCACACCGGCGCCATGACTAAAGACGTTAGCGCCACTGCTACCCCCGTTCTTCTTGCTGCAAGACGAGGCATGTGTGCAGCTTTTCTTCGTTTCTCCCCTCCACGACGACGAGGCAGCGGCCGCAACTACTAACCTTCACTTTCGTTCAGCAATTTCATTGAGGCAAGCCTCGCCTTGGTCGCACGGTCGTTTCTCTGTCCTTTGAGCGCTTCCTTTGTTCCTCCACTCGTTCTGTCCAGATCGGCAGGGGCGACCTGAGTATCTTGGACCTCGATCTTGCGACAGCTTTATCTACCCAATCTATACAGCATCTCTTTCACATCAACCTTTATATAATCCTATTCGCAAAACATTAATATTTAGCCATGGTGTACCTTCGGGCTTCCGCCGCCGTTGCGCTCTTTTCTGCCTCAGCCGTCCTTGCCCAGGGGTCGAGCAGTCAGGCTGGCAGTGGTGGAAGCGCTGGAGTGTCCTGCGGCGCTGGTAGCAAGTGCCCGGAGAGTATTCCCTGCTGTTCGCGTAAGTCCTTATTTGAAGTGTCACTGCGACTAGGCTGATGAGTGCAGAATACGGCCAATGTGGTGTAGGGGCCTATTGCTTGGGCGGCTGCGATCCTCAATACTCAAACTCCCTCGAATCCTGCGTCGCAGCTCCCGTATGCAAGTCATCAGACTACAAGCTCACGAACTTAGACGGCATTACCCCAAACACGAAATACCTAGGGGACGCATCGAAGGCAGACTGGGTATCGAGTGGAACACCATTGCAAGGCCCTGATAAAGAGTCGCTTATCTTGACCCTTTCAGAAGATGGTCAAAGTGGATCGGGGACGCTTTTGGCCAGCACCCATTACGTTTGGTATGGCAAGATATCCGCAACAATGAAGTCAAGTCGCGGAGCTGGTGTTGTCTCGGCTTTCATTCTTCTATCGGATGTGAAGGATGAGATCGACTTTGAATTCATTGGTGCTGATTTGGAGACTGCTCAATCCAATTATTACTTCCAAGGCATCACAAACTGTAAGTCTAAGCAGTCATTTTGAAGAGGGTCACTAATTATCATTAGATGACAACGAAAAGAATATTTCTATGACCAGCAGCGACACATTCAGCGAATATCATACATACGAAGTAGACTGGCAACCAGACCAACTGACATGGTCAGTGGATGGAAATGTCTCGCGAACCTTGCAAAAGTCCGCGACTTTCAACAAAACCGACAATCAGTACCATTACCCGCAGACGCCTGCTCGTGTTCAGCTGTCCTTGTGGCCTGCAGGCATTTCCAAAAATGGACAAGGTACCGTGGCGTGGTCAGGAGGATTGATTGATTGGAACAGCCAAGACGTCAAGGACAACGGCTACTATTACTCGATGTTCAAGGATGTCAACGTCCAGTGCTACGATACGCCTCCGAAAGCCAATGTCTCGGGGTCAAACTCATACGTCTATACCGGTACCGATGGCGTCGAGAGTGATATTGCGGTGACCAACGACCAAACTATTTTGAAATCTCTCCTTGGGACTGGCACAGACATGAATAAGGATTACCCCAAGGCGGCCAAGCCTTCGGGTACAAAGAGTGCTTCAGCTGCGGCCACGAGTAATGTGGAGACCGTGCCAGGTCTGTCCGGTGCTGGACCCGGCACGGATGGGACTCGCGGTGGAGGCAGTACTGGGAGCTCAGGCTCTGGTTCTGACCAAGGCAGCTCTGGCGGCAGCAGTCAATCTTCAAGCGCAGCTGGGTCCGCTGCAACGGGCATCGGTGGCTTTAACCAAGGACCCGATTCATCCAAAAGCAGCAGTGAGGCTCCAAAGAGCGAGACCGTTATGAAGGGCTCGGCATTCGCTGCCTTGGTTGCATTCGTTGGTATGCTGATGATGTAGAAGGGCTATGTACTAATGGGAATGGGCATTGGGGGAGTCTCTCATTTTGGAAGGTAGGGTTTGGTCATGCATTTGTGGCGTTCGTTCTTATTCATTGCCCCTATCGACAGAAGTTGGATAGCAAGTCGTCTTGTCTGAATTTTTGCTTATGATTCTAGTATCATATTTATCAATGCAACATATTACACTCTCTAGCCTCCGAATTGGGCCTCAGATGAATAGCATGGAACTACTTATCAGCTAATACGCTTTGAATTTACTTCTCTTAGTCTATGAACGCGATCTATTCCAACCTCCGTCCTCGACTCAAGCTTTGGACGGTCCTCCTGATGTGGACGTTACATCAAGCGTACACTGTATTTCCATCTTCATATTCTACAAACCACGACAGCCTGGCTAGCATGTTGTGTCTTTCAAAGAGGGCTCAACTTTTCCTCTGATTACGGTGAGCTTCCCTCGTTTCGCTGTTGCTGCTCGGGTCTCCCGATAATCACCGATCTTAAAATTCCGAACCTCTGGTGCTTAGCAGGGCCGAGTACTTGGATGAGTGGATGATCAAAGAACAAAGTGGTATCTGAGGTACTGTGGACATTTGTGGGTTCTGATCCGCGTGGGCATTGCTTATTTTAGTAAAGCCACGCAAAATGTGACCCCTTTTCACATCAAGGTGTTTACTCCAAATTAGGCCTAGCCCGACATCAAAATTTTGAACATGCACCACGAACAAGGGCCTCCAGCAAGCTCAAAGCACTTCAGCAGCCGCATTTCAGCGTGCGGTGCGTTCGAATGTCAAATCCAACGCGTACTACAGCTCTGAGATTGGGCCAAAGGTTGATGTATCGGAAATTCAAAAGTCAAAACAATAAGGCAGACCAGGGAATTGAACTCCCAGCCCTCCACAGACACGCCATTCCAAATCTCCCCTTCCCCTTCCCCTGAAGCGACGATGCGTCTCTCCATAACCCAATGAAACAACATAGAATGATAGATCAGTACTCCAAAAGAGCAAAAGATTCACAGTCCAGCATACTATCGGTGGACTGCTATAGAAACTCTTGGAGTTTACTTGCCGTGCGGTGCTTATCGAATCTTAGGCGATTAGCATCCACAAATCAACGTGCGGTGCTTTGAATGTTAGTCCAACTTTTGGCGTCGGACTATTTGACAAATAGCAATCCACATTAGACCATTTTGGCCGATGGAATTGAAGGGGGTATTTTGATATTTAATCAATTGGGGTGCGCAACACTTGGGATTGTTTCTTTGCATTGGACTTATGAGGCAGCACTATCTGATAGCTGCGATCTCGTCAATGCTGGAATGCAAGACAGGTATTCAACACCACCTCTAAACAGCAACAATCCCACGGACGCTCAACAGCGGAGAGATAGTCCAGTGTCAATAATAATTTGTTATGTATAGAACACTATTCGTCATAGATACTTTATAGTATTGATGAGGTGTTGCAAGTTCCGCTTCATACTTCAGCATCACTAACCACAGCTTCTACACAGCGGCACCGTCATCGATTTCCAGCGTGTTCTCGTATTATTTCGGAATTGACGAGTACTCTGAGGCTACGTCTTACCTCACAGCTACACCCTGAAAGAACACAATCTTCGCATTTCGCAACCTCATAATCTGTGTGCACAACAGATATTGGAGGCATGTCACCATTCACAATGCGTACCCTGCCTTCGGAGCAATTGGAGGATTGGGACCACGTAGGCTCGACTGTTCTTAACTCCTGAGCTCCAGCTAATCAGATCCAGGAATGCTCGATTGGGGAGTACGTGAAGGACGAGCTTTTAGAGGCTCAGAAGCTGTGAGTCTAGGCTCCTTCAAAAATTGTGTCCAGGCTAAAGGGGTCTAGCATGCTCAAATCCGGCAAGGGCGCTGATTTCAAAATCACTTGCAATGGTCAGGCCTTCGACGTCCATAGTCTGATCATATGTCCTCGGTCAGATTACTTCACCGGGGCTAGTGAGGCTGGATTCAAGGTAAGCTTTGCCAAGAAAGCTTTCCAAGACATACTGACTATTTGGGCCCACAAGGAGACAGGCTCCCATACCATCGATCTACCTGAAATGGACCCTCTTTTAGTAGGAAAGACGCTCGAATATCTTTACACACTTGACTACTTCGACGGCATAGCTGATAGCATGGAAGGTTTTGATCAAGGGTTGCTCTCAGAAGACTTTGACGATTATCTTGAACAGCAAACTCAAGACAGACCTGCCGTGATTAAGATGCACGTTGACATGATTACGACAGCTGATTTCCTTGGTATCAAATCCCTCCAGTGGATGGCATTTCATAAATTCGAGAGCGCATTAGAAGCTTGGCGACCTAACGACAATCGAATTATCGTATCCCTCATTCGGCATGTCTTCACGAACGCTACAAGCTCGCTTTGCCCTCAACGTGCTACCATGCTACATAGCCTTTCACACGCGAGACTTTTTGCATTGCTGAAACTTCCGGAATTCAAAGAACTCATGAACGACTGTCCTGAGTTTGCATTCGAGCTTGTCGAATATTCTGTGGAGGTCCTACCAAGAATGCAGGGGAAGGCTTTCAGTTGGTAGGGGTCGGTGAAGAAATAGTGATCGCTTAAGGCGAGGAGAGAGAATCTCCAGCTCGTATGGAATGTAGTCAACACTTCCAATCAAGGCTAGCTTTCTGCAAATGAGGATATTGATTTGAATACAGCGGTGACTGAGCAGCCTTTAAAGCAAGACTCATAGGGATCCTCGTACTTGATGATTTTCTCGACGTGCAAAATTAATCATTTCCCTGAATCAACTTCACTGACTCATCTGTTGACGCTCATCCTCACTTCACATTCCTTAGTTGAAGCGCCGACGTAGTCAGGGTAGCGTGCTCTCACTTTGATGAGTGTTCGACTCGGATGAACACGCTCTCTTCTGAGTAATTCCCCAGAGGCTCGGCTTGACAAATTCAAGATGGCACTTGGAAAGACGCTTGGAAAGAAACAAAAAAGAAAAGGACTCCCAATCACAGACGACAGACCTGCAAAACGGCCAGACATTGATTCGCGAGAAGACCCAACGGCAATAGCAAGGTCCGAACTAGCGGAAGCGAACGCAAAGTAAGTGAACGTGCCACCGCCATCCATGATAGACCTTTGACTCTCCCTAGACTCCTGGCCTCCGGGAAAGGGTCTGATTTGACAATCACGTGCGGAGGCCAAACGTTCAAAGTCCACAAAGCCATCGTGTGTTCACGATCCGATGTCTTGGCCGCCGCTTGTTGGGGTGGATTCAAAGCAAGCACAGGGTCCTCATCTATCAAGATCGAAACGTCGCTGAGCTCCGAACAGGAAGGCGAGAGCGGCTGCATCCAACTCTCCGATGACGACCCTGCTATATTTTCAAAGCTTCTGCACTATCTCTATGTCCTCGAATATGACGATTACGAGACTGAAGACTCGCAGTCTGAATCCAAATCGAGCATTCTTGATGGCAAAGAAATCGTATCTACCCCGTCAAAGCTCTTCAACCATGCCTCACTCTACGTTATGAGCGACAAGTACGGCGTGAAGGGACTAAAGACCATTGTTGGTGCTAAATTCAATGAGGCTCTACCACTTTCCATTCAGCTAAGAGATCCCTCAAAACTCTTGCCGCCATTCATATCAGCCATGGACAAGATCTACACTGAAATACCAAGCTCGAATGATCCTCTTCGCCTTGATATTCTCTGCTTCCTCCAAGGAAACATCAGACGCATCTTGCATATAGAGGATTTCAAGAACTTACTAGCCAAATTCCCGGAGCTGTCGTTCGCCTTGCTCGAGCACGCGGTACGTCCTCTCCAGGATTCAGCGCCGAGTGCTTCAGAAGATGTCGACAAAGGATCCCTGGTGGAATTAATGCGGGCCAGGATTGCCCGCCTTGAGGACAATTCTGATTATGCTTGAATTGTGGTCTCAATTCTATGCGTTCAAAGGAGTATCGACGCAGGTCCCGTTTTGAAAGGAGACCGCGACAAAAGAATGCATAGCCAGCAGTAAGTCTCTCAATGCCCTTCGTCTCTACAATTCTGTCTAATGTGGACTAGAAGACAATTTGAGTCTTTTGACTACATCCCTGGGAGTTGTGGAACCTTAAATTTGCTTATGATGGAAAGCACATACGGCAGGATTTGCCTCTGATGAAATCAGCTGGAGAGATTCGTGCAAGATTCTGCTCCATAAACGGCCAAGCAGGGCTACTCGTACAGATGAAGATAGATTCAATATTTATTTGATTTACGTGAGAATAAGTTGCTCCATTTACTGACTGATATGCTTTGCTACGGAACTTTGCTTTGCGTGTCTGCGATAATTGTATCAAGCTTGTAGTATCCATAACCACGCGCACTAGACAAACAATTCCCGAAAAGCCCACCCAATATGCCACCACCACCAAGTAAAACCCTTCAAATCAAAATCCCTTCCTTAAAATATTGCATGCAACGCGAAAGATTGATTATATACTGCAATAAGCAATATCCTAGCCTAGGCAAACTCGGAGTCCTAGCTCACCTGGCACAGCAGTTTCGATACCCATCACTTTATCTAAGCGTTGACTCAAATTGAGTTAGCGTGAAGTGAGCACGGTTCGATCCTGAACGGAAGCAAATCTGTTGTCAAAAGAATGACACAGATTTCTGTAGCAGTGTACCGTCTATTAGTTTACAATATGACGCTATGCTGTGAGTCTTTTGCTATTTTGGTTTTTGGTTTTGGTTTTGGTTTTGGTTTGAAGGCATGGTCATGGTGGATGGGTGTAGTGGGATTTGTTTTCGTTTTTGACGATATGTGTTTACCTAAAATACAGCCATTAAACTCCACAGCCCTTTGCAATCCCAAAACCCTCATCATACTCAAAACGCCAAAATTTCGTAGAACATTGACATCTTTCATGTCAAGAACAACGAGATATACGATTACAGAGCTAGCACAAGACTGTAAATGAACTTTGAACGAAATCGGATCACTGGCGAAAATGATGCCGCAAAAAGAAACGTTATATATCAAAATACGCCCTAAATCCCCAAGAGCAACATTGGCCCAGATGGCGTAACATTCACCTAACCACGTGATTGTTATCAGGACAATTCTAGGCTAGGTTCGATTCCCAGGTTTACCTCACTGCGGGCTTTTACATGTACAAATTCTTCTCGTGCAAATAGCACTCACCGAATATTCGAATTGGGCAAGCAGGTAGAAGATACTACGGTATCGTGGTAGTTCCTTAAGATGATCGTGTGTTAGACGATTATTTTTGCTGATTTTTTTATTTTGAGGTTTTGGATGAAAGGGGTTAGCGGGGTTTTGTGTTGACTGTTGAGGCGAGCCATTTAGGCGAGGGTGCTCTTGTCACGCATCATGGTGCTTAGAGGCCATGAACAAGATGGATTCTTGCTTCTCAAAGGCCTTGCATTCCCTACTCTCACAAACTGCAAAGTGCAATTGAAAGCCTTTGACCCCAAAGACGATTGATCACTGCAGTCCAAGGTCATTATGTCTCATCCGAGCATACTGTTCGCTTTAAACCTCGTAGGCATCGAATATTGAGCAGTTGCTGACGTATCAAAGTACCAAAGTGGATGCGGTGGATAATAGCTGAGGTACCATGCCAGCAGACCCTGGACTAGAGGGATCGGATGCAGGTTAAATGATATCAACCGTAGCTAACAAGCAGCAGCGGTACCTACCTTCGTAAAAAGATTCTCCGCTCATTCTTATACAGCAGGGAAGGGTAGCGATCGCAAGACTTGCATTTGAGCAATGAAAAGACAGACCGTCTTTTGCAAAACCTGACCTTGGAGCAGTCTCGAAAGTGACAACGGCACGAGCATACGACAAGTTACCCCAGCCTTTTCACCCCCCTCATCACTTGCCCTCTTCTTCCTCTCATCACCTTCGCTTTTCCACCCTCTTTACCCTCTTCACTCCCCAAAATCCCCTAAGCTTCATTGACTCCCCGATAGTGGAAGAAGCGAGCGCCTTTGAAGTGGAAGCTTTTGCCTTTCAGAAGGAAATACCGTCTGGTACGGCCAAAATGCGTCATCAAAACATCTCTCAACTCGATAGGAGCAACACGTGGTACCAGCAGTGGAGTCCTCAACGTTGCAGAGATCTAATATCTTAGTTCGGCACGGATAGCAATATTCGATATTGCGACACAGCACATTAGACGTCTGTGAAATTCCATGACGAGCGCGACACCGCACTAGGTCTTTGATGGCGGTATCAAGAAGCCGATGAGGACATAATAGCCTGGGAGATCGTTGCTCAGATGCCGTAGGGAAAATATGGCGGTACTTAAAGACCGCGCCCAACTGGCCTCTCATTGGTTGCGAATTTAGGGTAGTTGGGTCTCCGCTAATGCAGTTGGGGCCAAATTGAGCCAGCTCTGTCCCATCGTAAAGAAACAGTGCAACCTGCATTTCGACTTTGATCTCCCCATAGGTGTGTCTACATTCATGCGACCAGAAGTTCCGTGCCGGATGACCATCGCTACCGGTATCCTGGGCCTTTTCCCGGAGCCAGGCCTCGATCCGTCGCTTCTTCGCAAAGGTCATTTTGATGCAGGGGCAGATGTCCACGATTCCTGAATGAGCGTAAGTGTCGTTCCACACGTTACCTAAACGGAAATCCTCATGCCGACAACTCTTTAAGTCAGAGTCCCCGAGCTGATAGTAATCATGGTTGGTGAACACCTTCCGGCGGTGGAGGGTGAAACATTCCGAGCATAAATACCGACTGCCGTTCAGATAGCTTTCTAAGACACGCAGAAATTCCCATCTCATAGGTTGATAGAGCTGAGGTTGACTTGTCCGCTCGAGTGTAAGATGGAGTGTCGATTCGGGAGGCAGTTTCAGCCCTTCGAAGAGCATAGGATCCGAAGTGATTGAAAACAAGGCTTTGGATGTTAATGCGAAGTAGGCGCGGGACAGGTATGGGAGTTTAGCCGAGATGAGCAGAATCAATTCAGGAGGCAAGGCTAGGAGGGGAAAATAGTCCTTATTAGGGGCTGTTGGGACCACAGTCTGCCGCCCTTGGAGGTAATCTTCCTTACTCCCCATGACAAAGATTTTGTGATTCTGAAGGCTTGTAAATAGATGCAGCGTGACTCGAGTTCCTATCAGGTTCTATCTCATGGCTGTGGCAGGTTGAGAAGGTACGCCATCTATGTTGCCATGGTTGCAAAAGCCCTTCACAAGATGTTAGTCTGTTGTACCACAAGCACAAGCTTCAATTGATGATGGGTTGGGGGCAAGGAAGGCGAAGACCATTGGGCCTGCACACTGAATAGGTGAAACGTTGCCAAGTAGTAGGTCCCAGGTCCGACTTCGAGGAGTCTTGGAACAGGTGAGACTTCGTTACGCAAGGCGGTGATAGACTGAACTCTCAGATTACTTTCATAATAAGCCTCGTCGAGAGTCGTCGAGAGTCGTTGAAGGCTAGATGATGGACTTTCTTTGATAGAGTGCAACCGAATGCCCTATGTATATCAGTAGTGGGGATGAATGCTCCCTTGGATCATAGACAGAGTGGAGGTTTGATCGGTGAGAGACTAGTATTTATAGAAAACCTGTGCTCAGCAAAAATAATCGATAATAAATACGAAAAGCTTAACGTCAACTTTTGCAGTTCTGACTCATGAGAAGAATTCACAATTAATCTATATGTTCATTCCAGATTGGAATCATCTGGCTATGTGCTGACATTGATTTGGACCAGTAGCGTGAGGGCTGGGTTCTCTTTAAACAAGAAATCTGGTCTCATCATGGCGGGACAATACCATTGAATGAAAAAGTGCTCTACAACGGCTCATCAGAAGGATGTTTTTAGGAAACACTGCGACAAACGGCGGATTGCTAGATCCAGCAAGACATCGTATGACAGGTTCGGTATTGCGATTTGCATCATCGTCCATTATGTTTTCTTGCTTTCTCAAGACTCGTATTGAAGCCACTTCTTCGTGCAACATTTTTATACTATGAGATCATCATTTGGCTTGAGTGTGAGAATAGCGGAGTAGATGCGACAATCCTACGATGGATAAGCCGTCCTATCCATCTAATGTTGGATCCTCCCAAGACATGGAGTCAAGTCAACCAAGCCAGCATCGACCGGCTAAAACGACTTCTGAAATAAGAGAAGAGAAGATACGAGATTGTAAGAATTTCTCGTCCGAGCAATTACGGCATCGGTATTTAGCACAGTCATGTTGGTTTCTCATATTGACCTGGGGTAAACGTTGTCTAAGCGACTTATGCATTTGACTAGATTTAAGGTGAGTAATGACATACACGGCGAGGCTTAAACATGCGTACCGATTTCGTGCCCTTGGCGATGGCTGGCGAAGGACTCGCGTCATGTGAAGTTCAATATTGTTGGAAGATTTCAGGTGCGAGATATATGCTTGGCACGCGCTAAGCTCTTTCCAGGACCCCGGTCTATTCCCGGCATGTATCGACACATTCGACAGTACGTGAATACCTCTCCCATCCATTTGTGGCCTTATGCATACTCACACGAACCTCCACCTAGGGATCCCTGTCTGCGCTCACCATGCCTCCCACACATGTCACCCATCGCCCCCAAACCATTAAACAAGCAAGGAAGGCCTATCGTAAATCAGGCGCAACAGTACGACTATCCGAGAGCGAACAAGCCATCATCGAGCGCCGGGCTGTGCTACAAGAGCGCGCTGATCGCATCAAAGAGAGGGAAGCAAGGAGAAAGGCAAATATCAAGAAGAAGGAGGAGCGTAATCAGAGGGAGAGGGAGGCAAGGCAACGAATGGGCATAGGGAGCCCGGTGAAAGAGGGCATACATGTTGGACCGAGTCAGCTCTCACTTGGGAAGTTCATGGTTGTGGGCCAGAAGAGAAAGAGGGAAGATGAATGTCCTTGGGACATGAAAGCTGAAAAGGAGAATGTGATTGATACCGAACCGAAGGGATGTCAGACTTCGTCACTACCTCGAATGCCCTGGCGCAATCCACTCAAAGTGATATCGCCGAATTCAACCATCCCGAAGAACCTGCCAGTCGGCGCCTCGAGAGTCGAAGCAGTGAGAACAGTAGACCCAAAGAATACTCAAAAACCACCACCAGCGCACCCTAGCAATTCGGAAGCCACGCCCCAAAGGCCGGCTACCGAGCACAAGCTACCAACCGCGAGCATAGGACCTGAGACGCCAGTCACTGATCATGGTGAAAAGCCCAAAATCCACCCTATACTCATGGGCCCACCGCCTTCGCGCAAGCCAGTCGACCTTCAAATTCCACCGAAGATCTCACAACAGAAACCCCAAAGTACGACCCCACAAGAAAAACCACCAGAAATAGTAGACGACAGCTGGGACGACTTCTTCGCCAGCAGCACCCAAATAGCCCGAGAACTCTCCCCTCCTCCCCTCACCTCAAAACCACTCGCCCCTCCACCTCCCCCATCTCCCCTCCCCAATTCCGAAACCACCACCCTCCTCGCCCACCTCTCAACCCAAGACCTCGACTTCTCAGCCTCACCCACCGAGCCATCCACCACCGACCTCCTGGCCCAAATATCCACCCAAGACCTCGATTTCACCCTCGACTCCACCCAAGCCGCCGCTCCACCCGTCGAATCCTCCGATTTCGACGACGATCTGACGGAAGAGGATCTAGAGGATGCGGCGTTGGAGTTTGAGCGGGCGTCGACAGGGAAATTAGAATTCTCAAACAAAAGTACAGAAAGATCAAAGGAGGAAGACGGGCGGAAAGATCAGGCCGTGGATCCAGAAAAAGGCGACATCAAAACCTCTCAACCCCCCTCCGACTCAAACCCCCCCATCCCCTCCTCGCCCCCAAGCAGCGATTTCGATTTCTCAACCAACCCCTTGGACGAATCATCAATCTACCTCGACGGCCTAGCCCAACTCCCCAACTCCCCTCACGATTCCTCCAACGAATGGGACGACGACGACCCCGCCAATTGCGATTACGACGAGGACATAAGAATGAACCCGGACCTTTACGCGTGGCAATCCCAGGATACCAAGCTACCCTTCGAGATGATGCAAGAGGAAACTTTTGGGTTATCGACGCAGGATGTGGCTGAGATGGATGACGAAGAATATGATTATGGGTGTGATTGCGGGTACGATCGATGACCCATACGTTATCTGCGAACGAAAGGGAGCTGGAGGGTTGGATACATTAGACGTGATGGAGTGGATCGGTTGGATTTCTAGTCGTGGCCCAGAAGCTCAAGTGCTGACGCTTCTGGAAACCTACGGCTTCGACTAAGGCGAAAGGTGTAGGAAAGCGTGATCGTTGGACATGGACATGAAGCATTGTGCGACGTATCATGATTGGGTATCGAGCAGCCTACTGTGTAATAATAGAAATACAATATGCATCGTTCGTGAAAAGCAATCCTCCAAAGCCTAAGCTCAGTCCAGCCATTTGAACTCCCTTAGTTCTATCCCTTCGCTTTCAGCCATGCCCCTTATCCCATGCTACATACCATATACCATATACCCATCACTCCCACCCCAAAAACGCCCTCCCGAACACCATACCACCTCAGAGCGTAGGCGCCCTCTTCAACCCAACACAATACCTAACAAAAAGCTGATCGAGAAAATGCTCATGTCTGATCCCGGGCGGCCTGCTCCTCGCAAACTCATCAATAGCCTGCTGAACACCATACCCTTCTTTCTCAATTAGATAACAACAGATGAAAAAGCCTGTGCGGTTGAAGCCATAATGGCAGTGGACTCCGATTAGCGCGTCATTTTCATCTTTTTCGGTGGCGGATGGAGACGTTCGCAATCGATCGACCAGCTTGATGAAATCTTTCGCTTCTTCAGGCGTGGGAGGGATTTTCGATACAGTTGGAAATTTGTGGTATTCGATACCACCCTCGTCGAGACCTTTGGGGTCGTAAACAGGGCTTTCATGACTGATGTCGATAACAGCTTTGATTTTGCCCTTCCAATTGCGGACGAAGATATCAGGGGAATGGACCTCATCGATCTCACGAAGTGTCTTCATAGCTCGAAAGATGCCTGCGATAGGCTCAGAAACCGGACGTGTGGCTTGCCATTTGGCAAGGTTCTTGACGTCCCATTTTCCTTCTGTGGAGAGATGTTGGAGCTGCCAGCCGAGGGAGAGGCGGGTGTCGACGTGTTTGGATAGAAAGGTGTGGATTAGTCCGGCGAGGGTACGGTATGTTGCGGGGTCGTAGAGCAAACCATGAGAAGCAGGGGCGGGGAAAATGGAAGTTTTGAGGACTCGGCGCCTTTTTGAGTAGCTGGGGACATCCATCTGTGGTGGAAGCGTTTCGCTGACTACTGACAACTCGGTCTTGGATTCTGCGCTTTCCCCTTTATCGTCCTTGGTTTGCTGTTCTGCATCACCGTTTGTGTTAAGCGTTTGATCGGTCGAGAAGGAATTCGGTTTCACTGAATCGCCAGTCTCGGGTCTATCAACCCTTCCCAAGGCCTTACCGATCTTGACGATCTCTTCGGTTTTAGTGATACCATCACCTTCACCACCAACCAGGAACAGAGGTATCTTCAATTTTGCCCACACGTCAAGTCCAGGTAGCCCCCTTTCAGGTGTGGATCCATTGCGTGATGGCAAGGCTCCCCAGGCCATTCGTCGGAAGACAGCTGTTCGACTTTGGGCGTTGAACCTTTCCTGCAGCTTCTTAACTTCGACATCTGCATCTTTGCCAACGTATCGAGCAATGCTTGCGCCCTCTAGTCCGCCTCGTCGATCCCAAGTCCGCCAGATGTCGAAGATTGGTGTTGGCACACGTAATAATTTCTCAAACAACGCAACTTGCTCATTAGACGGAGGAGAAGCCTGCGGACAGATGCCGATGACTGCCAGGACTTTGACGGACTGAATCGAGGATGCAACCAAAGCCGAGAGAGAGCATCCCATACTATGTCCGATAAGTATGACTCCTTGGGTCGGGGCTTCGGCACAATGCTGTCTAATTACCACACCAAGCAGTTCAGTCAGCGCCTTCGTTGAGTAGGCATCCCACGACGATGGTGAAAAGGATGAACGGCCACATCCTGGTAGATCTATCCCTAAACATGGTGCAACATTCACAAGACTCGTAAGAAGAGGATTAAACTGTGCCAGAGATCCCCCAAGACCGTGTATGAACACGAGAAGGGAGAGAGGCGTCGGTATGGAGGGCAGCTTGTCAGCTTGGGGATGTGGTCTGTAGAACGTGCGGATTGACGGGTAGGTTGCAAAGGGCGTAGTATAGGACTTGAAGGCAGAATGTTTCTTTAACAGACCTGGGTCTGTAGTGATCGCGTCTGTAAATTACCGTGTCAGAATGCCTCCTGTGCGACCTGTCAGATTCGCTTGAACATACCAAATTTTGAACTTCTGCTGAAATTCAAGTATTCTTTCATTCTTGATCCTCTCTCAGCACCGCCAGCTTTGAGCTCTTCGTTCTCTACACCATGTATCTCTGCCCCCTGAGAACGATGCTGACCGCGCCATACTCGGAGTCCTTGGATGAGGCTGCAAAATGCAAGCAACTGCACCATGTCCGACACGCGCAATTGACCATGCAGGGCTCTCTCGTATTTCGCCCGTATCAAGTCCCAAAGGAGTCGAAGTGCGGTATGGGCGGTATCCTGAACATATTGGAAATATGCCCGAAGAGATGGCGAAGTTGGTGCAGCAGGAATCGAGGTTTCTCCTGTCAAGGCTCCGATCTTGCCAGCAGTCAAGATGAGAGGAGCCAGGAGTGCATTGAGGGAGGACGAAGGCGGCATTGTATGAGCTGCGTGGATCATGGCTATCGCAATCGTTCATCAGCTCCCAGCTTCTTGTCGATGTCGTGTAAGATGCACATTGACATTGCTGGGCCAATGACGGTGCCCTCTTCGGGCCATCTGCAGCAACCGTTGGTTACCGATGAAGCGAGGGAGCGTAGCTGCATGGAGGGCCCCCGGATGCACGTGGGGGAGGTTCGATGTTGCTAGATAAACAGTCTTGCCCGAGTGGGATATCGCTCACCTCGAAGAATGAAGTTGCGATGGGAGAGTGTTGAGTAGAGGGATCAATTCCCATGCAGCGGAGGGAGGAGTGGAGAGAGGAGTGGTAGGCGACAAGGCCAGTCCCAACGTCTTGGGTCGCAAGGTGGAAGGCGCCGCGGAACGCTCTCCCCCTGGACCGGCGTCGACCAGGCTGCGACCTTACGCAGCACTTGGGGGAGATCAAGGGGATTCTTGCCCTGCGAGCATGCCGACGGCGTCGCAGTCCAGAGGAGTTGGCGTGTTTGAGTACGGTGCGGAGGAGATGATGTCCGTTGCCCTGCGTGGCCGGCGTGGCCCATCTGGGAAGATCGCTGCAGGCCTCGCTCCGCTATCATCGACCGCTTTGGGAATTCGGGTCTATCTCTCAAGATCCAGGCGATGACGCGCTTTCCATCGGTAGCCTTGCGAATGCCCTCCTGATCGAGACTCGAGAGCCATCTGAGGCAGCCAGCCTTCGAGACTCTAGTGACATAATTGTGGAGCTCGAAGGCAGAGCTAGGCGTGGCAGGAGTCTAGCAAATCTAGTCGTCCGAGGTTCTGGTCGCTGGAAAACTCACGTCGGTCACAGGACGCTGAGAAGTTCCCTTGCCCTGTTGACCCTCTCCTTCGAACTTCTTCATGCACGCCCAGCAGCGTTGGCACTGGGGATTGGGGAAGAAGCATAAGCATGATGATGCACACGCCACCAGCTGCCCTCTGCTCCACGACCCAAACTGCCGTCCTACCCTTCCTGTCCTCCTTGTCCTTCTTTCCGATCTCGGGCCACACCGCCAAACTCTCTCAATATCATTTCTGCCCACGACATCGTACCACGAGACTGCACGTCTTTTTCCTCCTGTACCCGCATCAATCATCTATCGTCGATTGATTCCCCTGAATTTATGCAAAGTCTTCATATATTGAGAATCGGCAGTGGATGAATTCGAGAATTGGCCATGATCACTGCTCTTCCGAGGAGAGCTTCCATTCCCTACGCCTCCCATGATCTTGTTCTTGTCGCCTGCTCGCCTCTCACAACCTCATCATGGACCCCTCAAATGAGGAGAAGCAAAACGAGCCGGAGGAACCAAGATTCCTCGACTTTCCCCATCTTCCACCGAAGGCAACACAGAATGGCCAGCTGAGGCTGAACCGATACTCCTCGACAGTCACCAAGGACCATGATTTTCCAGGCGCACAGGTCGCACCCCATCGCTGCCGGCCAATGTGAATGATACTCACTGCAAACTAGGCGATGTTGTACGCTGCTGGGGTGCCCGACAAACATTCGATGAAAAACAGTCCTCATGTCGGTATCGCGTCAGTGTGGTGGGAAGGCAATCCATGCAAGTGAGATTCACGTTCGATTTCGATCTCCTTCCGCCGGCTGATCGAGTGTCATAGCATGCATTGTGAGTACTGCCTTAGAGTGTGCCCACTGGGTCCGAAGCATCGCAGCGCAACTGGGACAGAGGTCTGATTCAGTAATCGATCGTAGTGTTGGACCTCGGAAAAATCGTCAAAGATGCTGTCCAGAAGCAAGGCATGCTGGGATGGCAATACAACACGATCGGTGTCTCAGATGCAATCACGATGGGCGGCGAAGGTAGGTAGTAATCCAGCATTTGCCTTCCGCATCTCTGACAGTGGCAGGAATGCGATTCTCTCTCCAAACACGAGAGATAATTGCAGATAGTATCGAGACGGTCACGTGCGCACAACACCATGATGCTTGTATTACTCTCCCAGGATGCGATAAAAATATGCCAGGAGTCATAATGGCCATCGCTCGGCACAACAGACCTTCTCTAATGATTTACGGCGGCGCAATAGCGGTTGGTTACAGCGATCTTCTTCGAAAGCCGATAAACATCTCGACTTGCTACGAGGCTTCTGGTGCTTACATCTACAATACTTTACACCAACCGGAGGACGGCGGGGACACAGCCAAGACGAAAGACGAGATCATGGACGACATTGAGCAGCACGCTTGCCCAGGAGCTGGTGCATGTGGCGGGATGTATACTGCAAACACAATGGCGACAGCCATCGAATCAATGGGACTTGCTCTTCCCGGATCCTCTTCTACTCCAGCGACTTCGCCTGCCAAAATGCGGGAATGTTTGAAAGCCGCTGATGCGATTAGGACTTGCATGGAAAAGGACCTTAAACCGCGTGACCTACTGACAACACGCTCCTTTGAGAACGCATTGGTCATTACAATGGCGCTTGGCGGTAGTACCAATGGTGTGGTGCATTTTCTCGCTATGGCCGCTACCGCGGGTGTACCACTAACCATTGACGATTTCCAGAGGGTCAGCAACAAGATACCGTTCATTGCTGACTTGGCTCCAAGCGGCAAATACTACATGGCCGATCTCTACGACGCTGGTGGGGTACCATCGGTACAGAAGCTCTTAATAGCAGCAGGGTTACTAGATGGTGACATTCCAACAGTCACCGGTAGAACCTTGGCTGAAAATGTGGCGTCCTTTCCATCGCTTGCCCAGGACCAAGTCATCATCCGGCCCCTGTCAAATCCTATCAAGTCGAGCGGACACTTACAGATCCTGCGTGGCAACCTTGCTCCTGGTGGCGCTGTTGCAAAAATTACCGGGAAAGAGGGAACCAAATTCACTGGTGTCGCTCGCGTCTTTAATAAGGAGCGTGAGCTTGATGCTGCTTTGGGTTCAGGCTCAATCCCGCACAGCCCAAACATGGTCCTCATTGTGCGTTACGAAGGACCAAAAGGTGGACCGGGTATGCCCGAGCAGCTCAAATCGTCCGCTGCAATCATGGGTGCTAAGCTCAAGAACGTCGCTCTAGTGACGGACGGCCGGTATTCGGGTGCTAGCCATGGCTTCATTGTCGGTCATGTGGTACCTGAGGCTGCCGTTGGTGGACCTATTGCAGTGGTTCAAGATGGAGACACGGTTACGATCAGCGCAGAGACCAATGAATTGAGTATGGACGTCAGCGAGGAAGAAATCAAAGCAAGATTGATGGCGTGGAAGAGGCCAAAGCGGATAGTCACAAGAGGTGTTTTGGCCAAGTATGAGGCACTTGTCGGAGATGCAAGCCATGGGGCTCTTACCGATATCTTCTAAGGTAAGGATGCTTTTTCAGCTTCCAGCCAAGGACTTGTATTGCACATACACTCATATAAATTGCCCGACATGTTCAGCATGTCCGTACGGATAGTTATCCCGCATAATTGGATCGAGCAGTTTATATACCCCTTATATAGGCTTTGATTATCAGATAATTGTATTCAATTTCTCAATTCCCATGCTTCACGCTGTCCAATTATTTCATTTATAATTGTGCTCATACCTTTCTTTACCAGAGGGCAGGAGCACGGACCTGAATATCACCATAGGGATACGCTAACCTCATCAAGGTGGAGCTAAGCGAGAGGGCCACAAGTCTTAGCGAAATTCGAGATCGAGCAAACACACCACCGACGAACTTCTAGCGATTATCCTCCCACCACCGCAGAGAGTCGCTGAATACCGCAATTATGACGGGCGGTGTGTCAGTGAGAGATGTGGATGTACGTACTACTTCCCTCCCAGAAGGAGCAAGGAAGAGGCGAGCCAACAATCGGATCATGCAACACACGGCGCGGGACAGAAGCCAGGAAACTACAGAGAAGAGAATTCCCGGCTGACGGATTATGTTCTATGATGTAGGCACAGAAGTTCATAGTCGCATATGGCGCTTTCTTGAAGCGTCAGGGAAAGCTCCCAATACCAGGTACGCTCATTCCAT
>JAABUP010005615.1_pt1 | contig 18813 bp, 21 predicted proteins | sample 5559201 | NCBI WGS metagenome assembly JAABUP01 (sample SAMN10711887, study PRJNA513373) | rock metagenome | isolation source: Antarctica rocks | place: Antarctica
AATATATACGCCTCCGAGATAGAGGTATTTACGTAAGTTTTTAGTATACTCTATATATACTAAGCTAATACTTATAGTACTATTAACCCGGCGTTTACTAGCCTTTATAGTATAGTATTCTACTATACGGTAAGTTAAGAATATTATTAATAGAGTATATACCTAGCTTACGTAGTCGCCCTAAACGTCGAGTTAGGTAGATTCTTAAGCTATATCCGAAAATAAGTATACTAAGTATATATTAATAGAGGTTTAATAGAGGGTATATAATACGACGCCCGGCTCCCGCCGCTCCCGTAAGGTAAATAGGAGTATAGTAAGGGCTACGTATATACTAACTATATATTTAGTACGGTTACTCGCCTCCCCCTAGGGACGAATCTCCGGCGGTAGACGCCGTAGCTTATAGAGAGATCCGCCCCGCTAGTAAATTTACCCTCTATATCCTTAATATATACTAAATATATCGTAGGGAAGAAGCCGCGTACTAGTAAAACTAGTAAGTTCTAAGATATACCTATACTTAGTATATACTTCGCTAATATAACTCTAGCTACTCGCGAGGGTTTACGCTCCTAGGGGGTTAAAGTCTAGTATATACTTAATATATAATTATTAGCCTAGGGTTCTTATATATTATATTATAGTATTATAGTATTAGGGTATCTAGCCTACTTTATATATATTTAGTATAATTCCCCGGTAAAACGGGGTAATACTTACTATATAGTAGCTAAGACTACTTTCTACTCTCTATACGTTTAGCTTATACCTTATATAACTTATCTAAAAGCTCTTACTATATACGCGTAATTATTTTCGTCGTAACTTACCTTCGGTATATACTAAGCTAATATATATAGCTTAGCGGGGGTAGAACCTACCCCCGTTAAACTTTCTACCCCCGCTCGGCTAATTCCTACCCCCGCCGAGCTGTAACCCCTCACCAGACTACTCGCTAACAATATCGGCGCTGCCGACATTTGAGGTCAGCACGGAGTAGCGCTGACAGTTGCTGCATGCCTATGGGATCCATGTCTGCTCCTATGGATCTCTATGGACAAGATGCATCTTGTCTGCTACAGCCTGCAGAGTGTTCCAGCCCGTCAGCTTTGATACAGAGTTTGGCTGCCATGCAGTCAAAAAGGGGCACGTCTCCTCCATATATTGACGTGTACTTAGTTTCAAGTGATGAACTATAAGTAAACAATATCCCCTTTTGGGTCCCCCTGTCGACCTCAACCTGGTTTTACAATACGAAACCTTCCAAACGAAACCTTCCAAAGGCAACGACTACGCCAGAATGGACGCGGCGCTTTCTTCCACGTTCAGCGGAGCTCTCTCACAGAGGGAGAGTTCCACAACTGTTGATACGTCTGGTTTCGGCGCACCCTTCGCCGCTGAAGCTACAATGGGAGATTTCAATGCTGCTGAGATAGATTTCGAAGCTAGTAACTGGCGAGCAGCAAGAAATGCTTTTCAGAATAATCCCAAACACAAAGACAAGAAGAGGATGGCAGACTTTCTAAGTCGGCACGACTCTCCGTAGCAGGCGAAAGCTAGTTGTATGGAGACCGGAAACAAGGCCCCGAAGGCTTATGCGCCCGGTGTGGGAGGTTTTCTTAGGAAGATCGAGGCGTTCATGAAGGTTGGAGATGTCGCTATGAGAACTGCTCCTGAGAGTGTGGGACTGGCCTGGATGGGCATACGGCTATGTATGCACTCTGTCGAAGACGACTTTGCTACCTTCAGTCTCTTCAGTGGGGCAGCATCTGACATCATTGGGATCCTTATATCGTGTCGTGTCTACGGGAAGATGTACGGTGGGGATGGCGGCCAGAAGGGCCTGCAGAAATTCCATGAGCTACATCAGAAGGTTGTCGATTTCATACCGGTCATATACTCGGACATATTAGAATTCAGCTACCAGATGAACAAGCAGATGGACCGCAGTATGGGTGTGCGGCTCCTTAAAGGACTTCTCTCGAGTGCTCTGAACAAATTCAAACCTATGATCGATGGTATTCGTGGAAGCGAGAAGGCTATGAGCGAGTTCGCGAAAAAGGCAACGGATCAGCTATCAATATATTATGCGGAGGTTGGGCTTCAAAAGCAAGGGACTGGTCTGGAAAATCAACAATCCATGATGGCAAATCTTGTAGTGATAAAGGACACTTTGAGTACCAATCTCGAAATTCAAAAGATATACGTTGACCAGATCAAACAGCTTGAAGAGGAGAAGAAGAACATGAAGAAAAAGACTCCGCTGGACAAGGCAAAAGAGAAGTCTGAGGAGAACAAAAAGCGCCTGAACCCCTCTATGAACTCCGAGCATGCTTTCAAGAACAGCAAGTCAATGAAGTCGGAGGGTACCTGCGAATGGATCTTCGAGCTCGAGGGATACAAAAGATGGCGTACGTCAGCAGAAAACGACATCATCTGGGTGTCGGGTGTAGGGGGCATGGGCAAATCTGGTATCTTCCCTACTATTCCTCCATTCTCGTGACATTCATGCACTCTCAAGAAAGACGTGTTGACTTCTGCCTTTCTAGTCCTGATGTCGACTATCATCGATAACCTGCAGAATGAATTGAAAGATAGCCCAGATTCCTCTTCACAGTACTTCATTTGCTCCGCAAGGGATGACTCCACCAGACTAGCTGCACGAATCAAAGCCCAGCTGATATATCAGATATACGAGCTATCGCTCACTGCAGAATCGCATGATGTACTTGACAAAGCGAACGATGAAGTAGCTAGCTTCCTTCGCCCTTCAGACGTGCCAGGGGGCGCTAAAGACAAAAAGGCAGTGGCTGCTGGGTTCCAAGAAACCTATGTTTCACTGGCTCATATCTCGAAGAAGAAGATATACCTCGTCATAGACGCATTGGATGAGTGTACCGATCGGCAAGAGTCGGGTCTCTTGAAAATGCTCCAAAGCATGCTTTCATCGCTAGATGTTCCAGAATTCCGTCTGAAACTTATCATTTGCAGCTGACCCGAGAAGGACATAGTAGATGACCTCACTGATAGACCTGTCATCAAAATCGAAGACCACAACGGCCCTGACATTGAGCGTGATGCAAAATTCAAATTAGATGGCCTGCCTGGTCTTTCTAACGAAGAACGTGGACTAGCTTGCGAGGCGATTGTGAAGAAGGCCAAGGGCTTGTTCCGTTGCGTGGATCCTGCCATCGATTTCCTGAAAAAGCCGTTACAGCGACCGTTGGAAAACGCACTAGCAAAGCTGCCTGACGGCCTCGACAATTCTTATGAACAAGTATTCCAACAGACTGACCCCCAGTACCTGGAACTCCTGAAGACTGCCCTGCAATGGAGCATTTTGGGGGGAAGGAAACCAACCGTTGCTGAGATTATGGACGATTACAGCTGTGCATACGCCCAAGATGATGGTAGTGACGTAAATCCTTATGATCAATTAGAGGACCCAACAATACCGGTCAAATGAAGCGGCTAATCCCCGACCAAATTCGAGAAGCGGGAAGCAACACATTTCTCGAGATAGAATCAGGCAGCAAGGTCAAGACTCGGCACACCACCGTCACAGACTTCTTCCTACAGTCGGCGGCACCTACGGGCGTATCCGGCGATCATTGCGATGATCATTTATGCCCCAAATGCAAGTCCGAAGCCTCTATCCCTCAGACATGGAAGCTGTCGAAGAAAGAGGGCCACTTGAGAATGGCAATCACTGTTTGTAAGATAGCCTCTGAAGAGCAAGGTACTTGATACTCATGATGAGCGGCAGTCAAACATCTCAATTCGCCTCTGTTTCGAAAGCGATACCTGCCGGAAAACCCTTCATATGAAGAGACAGCTGACAACACCAATAAGCAAGGTGCACCCAACGGCCCAGCTCTCGAACCCAGTAACGAGCCGCCGCCTGCGAACACTACAGCTGAGGACCTGCAGAGGGGAGATGCTCTGGCAGTCGACGGTGTCACGCAGTTGGACGGTAACCCGGGGGACGTTAATGCTAGACAACAAGAGCTGGCCCCAACTTCGGATACTGAGGACTTTGCAAACAAGGAAGAGCCTGCTGACCCTGTTGCGGGTGATATTCCAGCGGCGGAGGATACAAGCTCCCCTGACCAGCCAATCAAAGACGACACAGCGCCGGACCTGAATTCTACTGAGCAAGATGGTCTCACTGACGATGACGATGATTATTATGGAGGTGAGCCGAACCCAGGATCATCTAGCTCTGAGGACGGAGGGCAAGAAGAAAGTGCAGAAATTGATCGTTCTGCCCGTTACGAGTTGACCCACTGGCCGCATCACTTACAAGCAGTAGAAAAGCTTTGGACTCGCGATGAGAGATCTACTAACGCTTCATGGAAAGAACTCTGGGCACTTGTTCTGAAGTTTTTGTGCGGCAGTCCTCACGCATTCCAAACCTGGCAGCGACAGTATATGTCACTGCCGTCATACTATGATGTTGAAGACGTATATTTGAGCCCTCTCCAAGCCGCAGCGGCTCATGGTCTGACCGGAACGTGCGAAATTTTGATCGAGCACAGGGAGTCAGCTTCGGCGGTGACAGCTGACGGTCGCTCTGCGCTTTGGTTTGCCGCCGAGCACAGTCTTGAGCTACTGAAGCTTTTGCTCGACCAAGGAGCCAATCCAAACAGCCTCGGAGAATACTATACTCCGTTCCACAGACTCATCTGGCTGAATCCTGCAATCGAGACTGTGAAGCTCATGCTCGACTACAATGCTGACTGTAAACTCGCAGGCAATGATGGCCTCACGAACAAGGCTATCATGAGAGCATCCGCCAAGCTATGGACGATGGCAGGACTCCATTCAGCAAAGCTTGTGGAAGGTACTTTAATCAGAAGATGCTGTGTAAGCTCACTTTCCGAATGGATTCGGCTAATATCGTGATATTAGGGGCCATCTAGAAGTCGTTAGGGTGATCATCACGCACCCAGACGCCGAGATTGATGTCAATGCGATCGAAGGATCACCTAAGCGTACTGCATTACACTGGGCAGCATACAACGGCAGGGTCGAAGTAGTCTCCCTTTTATTGGAAAACGGAGCCGACGCGACGATGCGAGATGCTAATGGCAAGACTGCACTTAGCCTAAGCGGTATGAGCTGGTCGAAGGACAGGTCTTTACAACGAGAGCCTATGATCATTGCGTTGATCGAACATGACAGCGCTACAGCGGCTGAAGATACAAATCTGATGGCTATGGCCGCGATTCGCGGTTCAGCCAAAGTTATCGAAAAGCTTGTAGATGCGAAAGCACCTCCGAGCAAGCAAGATGAGCATGGTTGGTAAGTGTCATCTCGCGCATTTCAATGTCGGTTTGTCCTGCGAGCTAGGTGAAACATTGCCCCGCTGACCCCGGTTCACTGAAACAATTCTTGAATGCATGGTAAAGAGCATTATGCTTACCCTATCCGAAAACAGGACCCCGCTACAACTCGCACGTCAGTACGGTCACGCCGACGCTGCAGCTGTCTTAGCCAGACGCGGAGCCGTAGTAGGCTCGAGACCAAGCCGGTGGTCGACAAAGCTGGAGCAGATTCAAGTCTCGGAAGACGGAAGAGGGCTTGAGTTCGTTGGTCAAGGTCTGTACTGCATGTCCTTCAAAGAACAGGCAAAGTTGACTCTAATCCACAGAGTTCGATACACATATGATTCTTCCCGACCACCCTGTCCCAGCCGGCATCGAGCGTTTCTACTTCGAAATAGAAATCAAGTCAGACCTCGGACGAGATTCGGAGCTGGCCAACGCTATCGGCTTCGCCACACAACCAGCGCACCTCGATGGCTTCCCCGGCTGGTTCAACCCGGTAGCGCCAAGCTGGGGCTACCACGGCGACGATGGCCAATTCTGCGCCAATGGCAATGAACGCAACAGCCTCTCTAACAATCCCTACGGCAAAGGCACCACAATCGGCTGCGGCGTCATCTACCAGAACGGCGTTGATGGTAAAATCTTTTATACGAAGGACGGAGAGTCGCTTGGCATTGCGTTCGAACGGGGTGTCCTGGGGAGGTTGTATCCTGTTGTGGGCATGGCCGAGCGTGCGAAGCTGGAGGCGAACTTCGGGGAGGATGTGGAGGGGCGGCCGTTTAGGTGGAAGCCGGGCAACACGCGCTGTTTCGACCTCGAGACGGTGATGGCGAAAGATGGGGGTGAGGGGGATGGAAAGACGGTTGTGCCTACGAGGATTGAGTTCGGGCCAGCTGTGAAGGCTGCGTGAGAACCAGTTTCGAGGGACGTTGCTGGGTAATGATACGCTAAGTGCGATGATCTCTTCCTAGGCTACAGTATGTATGTACGAGGTTTGACAAGTTCGAGATGCATGTATACACACATATCGAGGACCACCCCAAACCCCCCCTCCCGTTTCCAGCGATCTAATAATGCCTGGAGCACCGACTGACTCTCTGTTTCCAGTCTGCCCGCTCCCCAAAGTGCCAGATCTGGCGCCGAAAGAAGAAAATCCGACCCCTGTAGGCCTTTGGAAGCGCTTCGCCATACAACAGAGACTGGCGTATAGAGGAGCACAGCGAGGCATTTGGAGACAATCAAGAATTAATGGCATTATTCGAGAAATACATGGACACCGAGAGGAATTACTGTAAGCTCTGCCATGTTGCTCGTGTGTTTATCCATCTGTAGCTGTAGCTGATCTCAACAGGTAAGGAATTTGAGGAAAAGGGCGAAGATGATCCAGTGCTCCGAAATCTTGTTCTCGATTCCAATGTCACACAAAGGCACAATAAGAGCTGGACTAAATTAAAGTCGTCATCCGCTAAAGGATAGCTACGTTCGTCCACGCCTGCAATCATTTCAGGCATGATACAAGAGTGAGATGGAGATTGGGGATACCGAGCTGCAAGGTCTTTTCTTCAACCCCCATGAAGTCACGAAGTCAACGTGTATCCTTGTAACCTTCTAGCATAACCTCCGTTCTTTGAAGAAAAATCACTTTCCCGTTTCTTTTATGGTCTCACGCTCAAAAGATCGACTCTATCCTCGGGGTCTTTTAGGATCTGAGGATTATGCCTCAGAGAGACCTAGCTTTCGCGCTGTGCCCTTCTCTTTCTTCCTTCTTTTCGCAGCAGCGGGGGAGCTGACTTTAACATCTTCGACAGCGCATGTTGGAAAGAGGACTCCATCCGTTACCGTGGCGGTTCAAGTTGTTGCGGCTTTGTATCGGTCCCCATTGACCCTCACAGGACCTAATTGAGGACCTGACTCCGGACCAGCCGGTGGAGGTCAAGTCAGCAGTGGCGGGGTCCTGATCAAATTAGTCTCCTCGAGTACAGGTCATTGAGTCCTTTCCAGGCGAGGTCTTCTGGAATCTCAGTGTGTGCGGAAGGCAGAGATGGTGGGTGGTCGTGAGGTATCAAGCAGGAGCGTCAAGTCCGCAAAGACTGTCAATGCCACATGATTTGCCGCGGCTACTTTTTGTGCTTATCACTCACTACCTATTTTCTAGCCCATTGAAAATGGTTGTACCCTCGATTGCTTCGATTAGACAGATTCACCGAAATATCAGCCCAACATCTGGTCAGATTGTGTATCGGAAGACATAACTCTAGGTTTGGTGGTCTCACTCGCTGATAGCATGACGAAAGCGGCTCTGATGGCTCACCAACCAGGAGAATCGTTAATGATACAACAAAAGAATCCACATGCGTCCACAACGCCAATCTTTAGACTAGACAGTACTTCAGGGCTTCTTCCCTTTCGTATGATCAGGCTTTAGACACGACGTCAGAGCAAACCCAGCAGATATTGCAGATTGCGTTCATCCTGTATATCTTACAACATGCGAGACGGCATGGACCAAACTTCACAGCGATCTATTCTTAACGTCTAAAATCAGATCGTCGCCTTTAATCGGCTCCATGATACCCAGACAGAACTTCTCCGTATTAAGTCTTGGAAATTCGGGGAGTAGCCCTTCCTCGCGCTTGCCCCTGCCTTTCGCAAAGTCAATCTCGAATCGATGTATCGCCAACGCCACAAACGTGAGAATCTCCCTTTCCGCCAAATAGCGCCCAGGACAATAAGTCTTGCCGCCTCCGAAAGGGCGAAAGCTTGGGCTTTTGGCAAGATTCTTGTTCTGCAAGAAACGGTCGGGATGGAATTGCTGTGCGTTTGTACCGAACACATCTGGGTTGAGATGGAGCTGACGATAGGGTATGAGAATGTTGGCGCCGCTCTTGAGGACCTTCTCGCCGACCGACGTAGTAGCCAGAATGCCGCGCACGGTTGCTGAAGAGACAGTAAGACGAAGCACCTCGTGATAGACGGCTTTAAGGCGAGGACATTGCTGCTCAAGCCGGTATTCAAGACCGGGAGATCCATCGGCGATAGTGGGGCTAATTTCTTGACGGAGGGTGGCCAGGAGGCTTGGGTCGTAGAGGATGAATGCCATCATCCAGAAACACGCTTTATAGGCATTGGCATTGATTCTACGTCACCCCACGTCAGCTTGGACTGGCAAATGCCTTCGAGCAATGACATTTAATGACACGAGTCTTCTTACACCCAGTAAACTGTCATGATCAGTGCAGCGATATCTTTATTTTCAATGCCCAGAAGTCTCATCTCGGTCTCGAAATTCTGGATCAGAAAGGCGGCACCAGGTCTCTCTGCCTTTGGAAGCTCGAAGTAGGCTGTCAATGATTCGATAATAGTATCTCTGGCTCCGATCATGTCCTTCGATAAGAATTGAGGATAACCATAATTGAGCTTCCAGCTGCTGGCGTCGAAAATAAAGAATTCTTCGAATAAATTGGGACTAATTTGTAACAGCCGTTTCCCGAAGAACGAACTAGTTGATGCCTCCAACAAGATTTCTCGACACCATCCAAGAAGAGAGACAGTCTTCGTTTCAAGAGATGAATGGACGGTATTCTTTTCTGTAAGATTGTTCCAGCGTAGAGAACTGTGAATGCTGTCCATGAAGGCCTGTTGGAGAATATCCAGCTCCTTCCCAGGAAGAAGCTGACGCTGGCATAGCTTCTCGCCGAGATGAGTGAAGTCGCTCGTGAAAGGAATTGAGTAACTTGATGCATGTCCCTTGCCATATGTAGGTAAGCGTGCAGGTATCCACTTGTCTACAGCAGAAGCTGATACGCCTAGCGATGATAGGGTCTCTCGGATAAAGGTGTCATATGTGAGTTCCACCGTATTTTTATAGATGATCGAAATGTCTTCCGGCGATGTCATCAGGTATACCTCTTGGCTGGGAAAACTAAGCTTGTAAACTTCGTCGGAATGGCCCAAGTGTTTTCTGAAAGACGTAAGCGTCGTGGCTCAGGTTTGGGAGTGACACCAATAAGTTTTCGATCTTTGGGTTCTGATCTTTGATTACCTTCCATGAGCTAATGTAGCATTATAATTCTTGAAAAAACCGACTGTGTGGCCTGAAAAGCTAGTCATTATCTTGTTGGCTACAACACCAAGGTGAGGAATTGGAAGGAGTACCTAGAACTACATAGCTCTGTTAATGCTGGCCAGCAGACCGGACGGTAAAGCTGCTTACTTGGAATCCAGTATGGAATTTCTTTTGGTTCCCGAGGGTATAAGGATGGGACGACGGTAAATTTCCAAAGCCTCCATGCACTGTACAGTCCAGCAAGGAACGAAAATCCAAGGAAGCAATAAGAGGAGAAGAAGAGAGCATGATGCACGTTCTCCAAGGTCAACGAAGCGTACAATACAACGTCCGAGAATCCCATATTTGCAAAGAGATACTGTTATTGCAATGATTCCGACCTCAGGCTGGTCATAAACCAATTCAAGTCTCTTTTGTATATCGTGGATCCCGAACCTGACTGGGCATCTTTGCCCTCGAGACGTGCATCCTGGCTCTAGCCTCACCCGGTCCAGGTGGTGCAGTCGCGGCGCAGCTGGTCCACATGTGCGCATGCTGGAAAGCTTTGCATGAACATGTCGAGGCGTGAACAGTACCGGGTCTGAGTCCGCTATGAGCTGAAGGTATCATAGCGGCACGAACAGCTACATCAATCAGGCTATGCCTATTCTGCAGCCTTCAGGCAGAGGAAAAGTAGCAAAGATCGACAACGTCGTCGGGTCTGAGACTGACACGACAGCTATGCAGGAAAGTGGCGGCGGGGCATTCATGCATGTGTGATATAGGTGGTGAACGGGCAAATTGATTGACAGGGTGGAGTGGGGAGCTGAAAGCCCTCCTCGATGAGAAGAACGCCTAGATCGATCATTTGCCGAAGGTTGCTGTTGCCTACCGGAGATGATCTTGGTCTAGCCAAGGTACATCGAGAGTGTAGGTACCTGTTTCGTATCGACTAGGCGGCACAGACAAGGCTTAGGACGCAGGTCTAGCCACTCCATAAGCGTCGGGCTGATGGGTCCTTAGTGCGCATCTGAATACCTCAGTACTTCGGTATCCCACTACATGCGGCGTTGGGCCAGTCTAACGTATCGTAAACGACATCTAACGTATCCTATCCTCCAGCCGATTGCCGGTGATAAGCGTTTATTCGAGGTATCGAGCGGAGAACCCCATGTCCTGACTCACATTTGATGACCCCCAACACCAGCGCTGCAATAAAGGGAGAGAAAAGGGGTAAAATCTAATCCTACTAATCCTTTGGAAAGGGCTCCTCAGATCTGGCACCTTCCCTGGCAGGTAGGTCCTATGAACCACTATTCTGGGCGTACTTCGACTCACCAAAGACAATTTCAAGACTGCGCTGAGCCTTCGCTGAACCTCAATTTTGAACTATATGTGAAGCTAATTTTCCTCGTAACTCATGCTTCGCCGTTTCGCCTGGTTTGCAAGGAGTCCTTGTGAAAAGGTAGTCTGGGAGTGCCAGACAGCTTCTTAATTTTTCACATGATGAACTTGACAGGTGTCGTCCATAATGTAGTCCCTTGGGTGGCAATGAAACATCCCCATTGTGGTAAGACAGGATGATATTGATGCTCTAATGCAAAATTAACCGCCTGATGGCAAGCTCTTAGACCATCCGATATAAAGTGCGCCAGCTAAGCACAAATTTTGTTCTTGGAACTCCTGACAGTGGAGACTGCTGGCCGCTGAGTTCGGGAAGACGCAGGATTGGGCCTTGGGTGACAATCAAAAAGCCAAGACATGCCAATACCAAGGACTCGAAACGGGGCCTCAAGACCGCTTGTTTCAGGACGCCTGAGGGCTGTTCAGTCGCTGTGTACACCCTCATGCTCTATAATGGCAGCGTGCTCTCCAGACAAGCTCTTGACACTCTTCCATTCCATCAGTACTGCAAACGGCAATGCGAAGACCAGAACTCCCAAGGAGAAGTAAAGAATATTAGTCACTGCTTGAGAGTAAGAAGCCTGTAGGGCGCGTAAGGTTGATGGATCTGCACTGAGTCTGTTGAGATTCGTTGCACCCGCATGTACGACATTTTGAGCAGGTATTCCAACCGAACGTTTCGAGACTTCAGATGTCAAACTGCTGACAAGAATCGTCTGACCGATCGGAATCGTTACCGCGCTGCCCACTTATGTCAGCTACGTTCTCTCTCAAGACTCAATCATACATACCCGCCAAGCTGGGAAAAGAACACAATGATCGCTTTGAAGATGGTCAGTTAGTGAAAGACCAATATCAGTCGGAATCTTTCTCACCGTTTGTCACTGGTAAATCGGTCTCGCTGAGTGATATTAGTATCAACAGCGCTAGAAGGAAATCACTACACATACTTCGAAATTGCTTGTACAGCTGTGTAAGGAAGTTGCACTCCAATCCCGATACCAATACCCGTCAAGACCATGTATGCAGCCCATTTGACGGTTGTAGTATCCAAGCCGATAGTGCTGAGAAGTCCGGTGCCAACTGAGGCGACAAGAATACTCAAAACCATGAACGGTACCTACTCAGTCATCAGTGATTGAGAAACCATACGCCAACACTCGACCGCTATTTACAAAATGCCCTATCTTGGTTACTATTGCTCCTGTAACAATGATTGCAACCATCTCTGAAATTGCCAGGGATATGAATCGTACTCCGCTCTCGCTCGCTGATACTCCTTGAACGGCCTGGAAATAAAAGGGCAAGAAATATCCATCCTTTGATGGAATGGTCAGTAGCTGATAATTTCGAGTTCTGAGCTAGCCGTACTTACAATATAGTTAGATGCATATATGAGAAAAGAGTAGGACGCACTCATAAGCAGTGATCTCTGACGGAGAAATCGGAGGGGAATAGTAGCTTTCTCCCCCGAATTCCACTCGATGAAGATGAATAACGCAACGAGGAGGCCGAAACCGATGAACAGCCCAATGATTCTTGCAGAGCTCCAGGGTAGACTGCATCCTCCCCACTGCAGTGCTAGCAAAAGACAGCAAACAGCAGAAATCAGTATCGATGCGCCCGACAAATCCATATACTTCATTTTGGTCGTGATCGGGAGCATTCGGTTTGTATTATCCAGTCCTCTCAGCTTGAGGAAGAAGACTACAGCAACGAACACTGGTACTCCAATGGGAAGATTGCTGGTTCGTAGCTCAGCATGAATTTCTTATATCAGGTCAGAGTGAGATGGCACATACATATAAAAGCACCATCTCCAGCTGACTTTGCTAGTAAAAGCTCCGCCCAAAACAGGTCCGAAACATGTTGCGAGGCCGAATACGCTTACCACAACGCTTAGGTACATAGGTCTTTTGGCCAGCGGAACCGTGTAACCTACGATCCCTAGCGCTCCTTGGAATAATCCTGCAGCACCCACCCCAGCAATCGCTCTTCCCAGGATGAACATGGGTGAGTTCTGAGCAGCGGCGCAAATCACGGAGCCAACTAGTGTCTGAAGTCAGCGGATGCTAGAAGAGCTAGCCCATCTAGCTACCTTCAAATATTGCAATCGAAGTAAGATAAGTTCCTTTGACGTCAAAATATTTATAGATGTTTCCAAACGTTGGTTGCAAGGCTGTGATAGATAGCAGGTAGGCGGAGCCATACCAACCAGTATCATTCAGCGAGTCAAATACTGTCGTGATTCTAGGTACGGCGACAGCGAGAATTGTGTTGTCGATAGCGACTAGTAAAGTCCCACAGCATAAAGATCCGATTATCACTGCAAGCCTCCACCCAATAGGATAAATCTTCTGGTCTTCCGCGCCTTCAGGTACCATAGCAACAGTGGCACTGTCCTCATTTTTTTCAGCAGCGTCTGCCATTCCAGGTGATAGTATGGGGCAATTGCGAGGCAAAACGGGAGGAAGGAGAGGATGGTTGCTAGGGGATGAGAGTGGAATCCAGAACCTCGGGTGCAATTACAACGATGTGAGTCTGCCCCTAGGTCTCAAAATTATGCGCTGGGGGCAAAGCTGCCGTTTGAAGGACCTTAGAAATGCAAGATCGGATTATGACGATAACGTATTGTAAGATAACGAACATTTCAAAATGATTTGAAACGCTGCGTAATTTAAGTTTCAAAAGATGTCGATCATCAGCTGAAGTTGCCCCTTTTGGAGGGCAGCCGCGGGGCACACCTACTGTAAGGAAGGCTGATCCAGAAACGACTGCAGCAATCAGTTTCAAGCGTCATCAAATGCCAGAGCTCAGGCGCACCAATCGTGAAGCAACCGGCTACTATGTATCAGCGAGGCTGAAAACGGCATCGGCAAAGTGGGACTGCCTATGCAGTGTGGGTATGCGGCGGGCACGTAACACATTCTGAGCCGCGTGGAAGCAGCCATACTTGTGGGCAAAAGGATGATAGTTTGTCATATCACAGGTAGAAGTTGCGTCTTACTGACTGGTCTCGACATATCCGTGGCTTGCGGAACTCATGTGCGTGTAGCGCCCTTTTCAATAGCGCGCTGGATATGTAGTGGTGCCCAGCACCGACAAGTACTGATTTTCCAGCCTGACACGGCGATCAATGTGGCTGTTCACGGGGCTGCGGTGGACTGGGACAGGTTCGAGTCGCTAGTCTTATACTCTGTGTCCCAGCGGAGAGTATGAATGAAAGTACACTAAGCGAGCAGGAAGGATTCCAAATAAAGGCTGTCTAGTTGATATCGGTGAAGGCGCCCTCACCCTGCAACCTTATACATCCCCAAGTCCATTTGGGCAGCAGATCTTGGGCCTGTTTCGTCCTTTGCTGCCGGTCTGACTCCACTTTACGTCTTAAATGGAAGATCTTTGCTGTTTTGGATACGAAACTCTACATAACCAATAGCGACTCTTACTTTTCCATTGTCAATGCCATGTCAAGACATCTAGAACATCATGGCCACCATGGCCGAAGAGCTTGACCATATCTTGCAGGGACTTCGCCAGGGCGTACGGCGCAGAGACCGCCATGTCTTTGGTAGCGTCAATGAATAGAAGAGATCTCAAGCAGAGGACGTGCAGGCTGGTGAGACTCTGTATATTTCCTTTTTTGCGACTGGCTTTCGAGCCGAGTGCAGCGTTCTTAAACAGCGTCATATCCATCAGGTTGAGCGATATGATGAAATGAATGATTGTTGAGTGGTGATTGGTAGAAGAAAGATTCGCTGATCTCCGTCACGACTTAGGAAAATGTTGATGGTCGAAGATAAGGTTTTGTCGCGCGGAATGTTCACAACCCAGTCTTCTGCTCGCTTCGAAGTATCGCCGAATATCATGTGCTAACAATGGATGGTGTTTCAGCCGTAGCAGCAAGCGTGCGAACTCTGCAGGAGCTGAGATAAAATCTGTCTATGCTTGCATTTGACTGGCGTAGACGAGCGACTAAGTCAACTGCACCTTCTAAGACTACCAGCATGAGAGATCCAGCGATACTCATTGAATGCATCACTATCACGCATTTGGAAAGCAACATTTGTCAACACATTCAGGCAGCGAGATGATCATCTCCTACTACCCACACCTATCGATTGACAATAGACACTCTCACATCTAACATCGAGCTTATGCTCATCTTACTGGTTAAACTCTAAACGGTGGAGTGCTTCGAGGGAAAGGGTAAGCGTAGGGAATGGGGATAGTACAGCAGAAACGTGCCCGGCTTCACAATTTCTTGTGCATGCTCTAGTGGTGGGATTGGGTTTATCAACAAACCGGAACTTAGAGCACGGAGAGAAGTTTAATTTACTGCAGGCTCGGTGCTATGACTCGCGATCTTCAAAGACAATCATCATTCTCGAATACCAAAAAGACCAGGAAACATTCCAGTCTGTTTCCGAGACAGCACCCAGTCACGGGCGATACCCCGACATGTTCCTTTGACCGAAAGGACATCCTTCCCAAACGAGTGGTATGGCTTTCGCGGGGTTGGTAGTTGACTATTGAAGTAGAGACCCTGCCATATAATCGTCAAGCGTTCCATTCAGTCCTGAAATTCCTCTCGCATGGTAGAATCCCCAGTACTTTGCTGGACTACGGTACCGTGGCGCATCCAGTCTTTCTGCGGATGGACACCAGATTCGAGGAATTTCCCTCCGCCTTTGGCTGAACCCAGGATATGAGACTCTAGATAAGCGTCATCGGACGGAGGAGAGTTGATGCGATTGAAACTTGAGCCCGTCGACGAGTCCTTCGAGCCTCGAGAGAGCTTCGACTTTATACGCGAGATTAGTCGCTTGAGATGTGTCCCTGGAGATTTCGGACGTTGTCGTTTGAAAAACGATGCTAGGTAGGGCATGCAGCCACATATCACTCCCAAAGACATCTCCAGGATACTTTAATTGTGAGCCGCGCCATGTCTGTTCAAGGATTATCAGAGCTGACTTACACAACACTTCCCACTTGGACTTCTATCCATGTAAAGTCACCTTTGCGAGCAAGTAGAATGCGATAATACAGACCAAGCACGCTCGCAATGCAGGCACTGGAGGAAAATTCAGTACTAAGTCACAGGATCTCCTTAAACGGGATGGAACTTACAACAAGCCGGCCATGAAAATCGTCAACACCCCAATCTTTTTTCGCAGCGGCATTTGAAGATTCCAAACAACAGGTATTGGCAGAAGTAAGAGATAGAAATCGCTGACAACGTTGAATATACCTTGAACGTATGTCATGACAATGCTCTTCTTACAACGAGATGAGAAGTCGGACTCCATCCAAGTCTCTCCCGATCTTGGAATGCAAAGAACTCCAAATGTGGCGGTTGTCGCTGCGTAGAAGACGAGGGTGAAAACCATACCGAAGTAGATCAGGATCTTCGTCGATTGATTGGGATGGAAAAGGCGGAGATAGAGCAAGAAAAGAGAAGCTTTAGCGAAGAAGACCGTTGGTCCATAGAGCATCTCGTAGACGAGTATCAGATCCTACAAGTCATATAAATCAGCTCGTTTGAACGATGTTTGGGTCACGCCTCGAGCAACTTCCTACCTTGAGAAATTGGGGAGAAAAAGAGATGATTGGAAGGTCCCACTGATGGTGTCCGACAATGTCCAATGCTATCTTGTGGTGAGCGTTGGAGGCTGGGAATTCGGAGCGAAGCATCAAGACTTACAGGATACGGTTACGGCAGAATAAGCCACTGTTCCCGTCTAGATGTCCATTCATTCAGGTCAAGGTGACAATGCGGGCAAAATTTTTGTTGCCAACTTACCATTGCAAGCAGACAAGCGACTGATAATACTTAGCACGGTTCCCTCCCGTTGGGAAGCCAGCTTACCATCATCTAGTCCGAACGAGCGATTGATCCAATTTCTACAATAAACGCGGAGAATCACGATTGGTAACATGAGTGAATAGCATATGGCAGTGACAATAATTAAGATGTATCCTTGGCTCTTAGGATGAGCAAAGTTCGGAATCACTCCAGGCGGAGGGACTTCTGCGGGAGTATGTGCGAGGTCTAGACCTGCTATGTTTGATGCCATGACTCACGGTCGAGAGGAATGTCCCTCGGGTCTGGAAAATTGTGGAGGCCAAGAGCCATCGAAGTGCGAAGGATATCGGATATATATAGCGTGTCCGAGATCTCGAGGCGTTGGACAGGCCGAGAGTACAGCGAGGCAACGATGCTTGGCAATCCCAACCAAGTCATCATCGGGCATAGTCGAAGGAGCACTGTCGGCTATAAAGACTCAGCACGGTGGGTTATGGTGTGGCAGGGCCTGTGACACTGAGGCACGTAGATTTAAGTTCGGGGTGCATGGTGTGAACGCCTGGGTGGTTTCGCACAGGAGTGTGGGCCGCGGAGTGTCTTTCTCAAAATCCCCCTCGGCTCGCTTCCTAGCTGATCACTGCGCCGAAATTGCTGCATGTACATCAACCTGTACCTCAGAACTATTTGTCAGTGAGATCTCCTAAAGTTTAGCCACAAGTAGCTACTCGAGACTGAATGCAGTCCAGTTTGAGGGATTGGACTGGGAATCAGACAGCTACAAGTGAAGCTATATGACATTGTACACTAAGCGCAGCCAGCTCGTCCGTTTCAGTCAAACCGTATTGCTACCAAGCCCATCGTATCTAACCCTAGCTAATACTTCCACTGTCAGAGCTCGGCCCGATGACTGAGACGATAGATTTACGAACGCAGAGCTCTCCACTATTTTCTGCTAGTCTTTGCACGTATTGCACTCGAGGATCTGTGTTTCAATGGTATAGAAGGCCTGATTGAAATTCAGAATGTGCGTGTCCACGATCCGTACAATAGACGATGTGAGATGGACGCTGCTAATATACTTACCGGAGGCGTGGGCACCACGGAAACTCAGAGCATTGAGGATTCCTTTGACACATCGTCGTAGTAGGAGGGCGAGAGGGACCAAGATTATTGTAACGGCCAGAAGGAAAATGCTGTTCTCAGGTGCGCCTATCTTCGTCCCGAGTCCAAGGTGCTGCATTGTGTCCATGGATGTGACTGTGGGAAATCTGGGGGCGATCATGAATAGATTCAAAGATGGCAGCGCGACTTGCTATTGAATTTATAGCCGGACTGCTGCTGCTATGAGTCTTTGAATTCTTGACGGTCGCGTTGTGGGAGATCGGCATTTCCATCTGTCTGCAAGTCAAGCGGCGCAAGGCGATTGCGTTGCAAAGAAGTGCTGTGCCTCGTCAGGGCGGTGATGATGTGCTGGTGTTGCGGCCTTCTGCGTTTGTTGCGAAAGGTAGAAGGTATGTCTTGAGAAGTCTCTTGTATTTCTTTGCATGAATTGGTCTCATGCGATTGCTGTATGTAAGCAGTTAGGTGCATGCGTGTCTGGCTAACGTGTCAACCCATCATGTGAACGCCGCATTTTCATTATTAGCATAGTGACCGTTTCCCCTTCGCCTAGTGGAGGGGACTAATGCAGGCTTATGCACCTGGCAATGCCTATGGGACGTTCGGTTGATTGTGCATACGCGAGAGGATCGTCGCGAGCAGCATCAACTCAGACGTTTCGGAGATGTGCGAAAGTACCTCGATGTACCAACGCTGGATCTCGAAGCTGAAAGCTGAAAAACTGCATGAGAGTCATTGTTGCCTACAAGTGATTTACCCCACTTGGCTGCAGTAGACGCGTGCTAACCGCTTACAGCCCACATATAGACGCAGGGAAGGAGGAAGGAACGCCCCAAAAGGCTTGCATGTGATCTCAACTCAGGCTCCACGGTCCCATCCTCACGTAAGTACTGAAGCTAGATTGAGCTGGAAACCTCCCGCCAGTAGGCCCCTCAGTCTTTTATGTCAACATTCCTGCTGGGAGACCGTCTGAGCAGGATCTCCGTTTCCACCCATCGGCTTACTCAGCCTTAAGGTTGAGCAGAGCAAGGCTACGGCGCTACGGGAGGAAGGAGGCATCTGCCGCATGTACGTACATAAAGTCGATTTCAATAAGTTGCCGCTTTTAG
>JAABUP010005616.1_pt1 | contig 18810 bp, 17 predicted proteins | sample 5559201 | NCBI WGS metagenome assembly JAABUP01 (sample SAMN10711887, study PRJNA513373) | rock metagenome | isolation source: Antarctica rocks | place: Antarctica
AGCGGTATCCATAACTCCCTGTCCCGACGACGACCCGGACAAGACCAGGACACGAGCCTTGAAAACGTACATCCTTATATGAGGCAACGACTCACCCAAAAGCACTTTTACTTATGAGGCAACACGACTTAGCTTAAGCCCTCTTCCTCGGAGTCCGCGTTGCGCGACCGATTGGTCTCACCGCTGGCTTCGTTGCCTGCGCTCTGATCGAAGACGCCGGTGCCCGCGGCAAGCGGGGCGCCCAACCCAAAGCCGCCGCCGCCCCCCGAACTGCCGCCCGCGGCGAGCGGGGCGACGATAGCCCCCGTCGCGCCACCAGCCCTGTCGCCTGTACCTGTGTCGTCATCCCGGTCGCGGCCGAGACCGAACAGGCCGCCCCCGCCACTCCCATCGTTGCCGACGGTCAGTTCGTTGGTCACATCGACGACGCCGGGGACGCTCCGCGCGGCCTGCTCGGCCTCCCTCTTGACATCTTGATTGCCGACATTGCCCGAGAGCGTCACCGTCGCGCCCGTCGCGGCCACGTCTATCGGGTAGCGCGCCGTCGTGGCGTTGCTCTGCAGCGCCTGGTTGACTTGGTCCGCGATGGCTTCGTTCCCCGTCAATCCAGCGCCCGTGATCGCATCTCCGGTATTCATCCCGCTCACCCCTTTCTTCCTGTCTTCCTGCACACTATGTTATTGGCTTTTTGCCTGCCTATTGTCGAGTAAGCAGCATAGAATGTGCCGCGGCGCCGAAGCTCGTCACGCAAGGTCGATGGCGCTATATGGGCGGCAATGCACACGGGTAGGGCGGCCAGCGGTATCGATGCGCCGGGACGGTGGCCGCGGCGAGACGCGCTTGTGCGGTAAAACGGCGCGGTGCTATAGTCGGGTTGGCGCCGCGGACGGTAGGCGATGATGACGGTGAGGAAGACGATATGACGCGGAGACAAAAGTCGATCACGGCGCGACGGGCTCGGGAGTCCCGTGCGCCGGGGCCGCTGCGCGGGGGCGGGTAGAGGTGTTGCACGACCCTGTTTTCCGTCTCGGCGTCTTACCGGTGCATCCGTTCGGGTTCTGCGCGGCGCTAGGCATCGTGACCGGCTACGCGCTGGCCCTGTGGCGCGTGCCGCGGGCGGGCCTGCCGGCGCGCTACCTGCCGGGCATGTTCGTAGTCGTCGTGCTCGGCGCCCTCATCGTGGCGCGCGCCGGCTACGTGGCGGGGCGCCCGGACCTCGCGCGCGACGGGGCGCAAGGGCTGCTCGCGTTCTGGCGCGGCGGCCTGAGCCTGCCCGCCGGCGTCCTCGGGGGCGCGGTCCTCCTCGCCATCTACATCTGGGCGCGCCGCGAGCCGCTGTGGCGCTGGGCCGACGCTCTATCGCCCTCGATCGCGCTCGGTTTGGCGCTCGGGATGCTGGGCCTACCGGGCGGCGGCGAGGGCTGGGGACAGCCCACCAACGGCCCGTTCTTCATGCGTGTGCCCCCGGGCGTGCTGCCGAAGGCGCTGCTCGCCCGCGCCGACCGGGCGCACTATCATGTCCACCCTATCTGGGCCTACGAGGCCACGCTTTTCGCCGCCCTGACCATACTTTGTTTGCTTGTAACGGAACGGTGGTCAGGGCGCGGAGCGGGGCGTCCGCCGGCAGGTCTGCCCGCCGGGCTAGCCGGCCTGGGCTTCCTGTTCGCGACCATGCTGGGCTACGGGGCGTTGCGCTCGCTCACGCTCGACGCGTCCGACCCCTCCCTCGTGCTGGGGACGCAACTCCTCTGCGCCGCGGGGGCCGCTGTCGCGTGCGGGCTGCTGTTGATACGCCTGACTACCGCGCGCGCCGACCTCGCCATCACACGCGAGATCGAGCGGGTGCGCATCCCTGGAGCCGCCAGCAGGGGGTGAACCGGTATTCTCGGGGGCGATCGCGCGCGACATTTTCCGCGCACCGCGCGTCGAGGTCGACATGGCCGGTGATCAGGTCGTGCGCGATAGGCGTCCGGCCATGGGCGGGCACGATCGTGGTCTCGACCCGATGCGTGCCCGGCGTATCGTGGTCCCGACCTGATACGTGCCCGGCGTCAGGTCGGACGGCGACAGGGCGACATCCAGGCGTCACCGCTGCTGGACCCGCCACGAAACGTGATCGTACCATGCGGACCATGCCTCCGCGCCGTCTGACCCGTAGAATGAGAAGCGCACGGTGGTGGCGATCGTGCCGAGCGCGAAGCCCACCGTCATCGCGAGCGCCCATCGCTCGCCGACAAGTGGACAAGCGTGGGCAGGACTATAGAACAGGTAGCTGGTGCGCCCTTCGACCATCGCCAGCGGATAAAAGGGATGGTTAGACTAGATGGGTGTGGGGGCGGCGGCATGGCCGGCGCGTCAAGGGATCGGCGACGCATCGCTGGAGGCGGGCGGGCGCGACGTGGGCAGTCCTGCCCCGGCGCCGAGCGAGAGAGTGAGGGGGGACGAATGGGCGCGATGTCTTTGACGGTGCTGGGCGCCAGCGCCGCGACGCAGAACCCGGGCGGGGCGTGTTCGTCGTACCTCGTCCGCGGGGAGGGGAGCGCGCTCGCGCTGGACATGGGCAGCGGCGCGTTCGCGCGGCTACAGGGGCACATCGCCCCCGCCGAGGTCGACGCGGTGGTCATCTCGCACATGCACGCCGACCACGTCCTCGACCTCATCCCGTATCGCTACTACCTCGCCTTCTCCGCGAGCGGTCAAGGCCGCCCGCGCCGCCCGCGCCGCCCGCGCCGCCCGCGCCTGTTGCTCCCGCCCGGCGGCCACGAGACCCTGCGCGGGATCAGCAAGCTGCAGGACCCCTCGCCGGCGTTCTTCGTCGACGTGTTCGATGTCGAAGAGTACGATCCGGCGCTGCCCCTGACGGTCGGCGGCCTGACAATCACGTTCTACCCCATGCATCACATCCCCCACACCTACGGCATGCGCGTGGTCGCCGTGTCGGGCTCGACGGGGGCGCTGGCCTACTCGGCCGACAGCGGCCCTTGCCAGGGCTTGCTGGACGTGGCGCGCGACGCCGATCTCTTCCTGTGCGAGAACGCCAACGCGGAGGACAGCGCCTACCCGCTGCACCTGACGCCGCGCCAGGCCGGCGCCCACGCGCGCGCCGCCGGCGCGCGCCGCCTCCTGTTGACCCATCGCTGGCGCGTCTACGGCCTCGACGACGCCGCGCGCGCCGCCGCGGAGGTGTTCGGCGGGCCGGTGTCGATTGCCAGGGAGGGTGAGGTGTATGTCGTTTAAGCCCGCGGCTCCCCTACTTTGTGCATAAGTAGATCCCCACCAGTATGATCGCGCCGCCGACGACGGTGAGCGGCGGGATAGCCTGGCCGAGCAGCGGCCAGGCCAGGGCGGCGGCGATGACCGGCTCGCCCAGGAAGCTGACCGAGACGACGGCCGTGTCGAGGTACTTCAGCGCCCAGTTGTAGACGAGGTGCCCGCCCAGCGTGCAGACGAGCGCCAGCGCCAGGAACAGGGCGAGGTTGCGCCACGTCAGAGGCGCGAACGGCTGCCTCCCCGCGATCGCGATGCCCGCCAGGACCATCGCGCAGATGAGATAGACCGGCGCGCTGTAGGCGACCGGGTCGAGGCGTTGGCGCGCGCGCCGGCCGATCAGGAGATAAAAGGCGAAGGCGCCCGCGCCGGCCAGGGCCAGGCCGTCCCCGACGAGGGCGCGGCCGCCGACCCGCAGATCCCCGCCCGCGACGACGAGCGAGCCGATTGTGGTCAGGCCGATGCCCGCCGCGACGACCGGGCGGGTGCGTTCACCAAGCCAGACCCAGGCCAGCGCCGCGACGAGCACGGGGTGCACCGTGACGAAAAGCACGGACGAGGCCACCGACGTGTAGAAAAGAGAGACCGTCCAGGTCGCGAAGTGCAACGCCAGCAACACGCCGGCCACGGCTAGCAGCGCGTAGTCGCGGCCCCGCAGAGAGTCGCGCCGCGGCGTTTCCACCCCTTGACCGCCTCCGCCCGCGGGCGTCGCTCGCGCTACAGATCGCCTTTGGCGCGCCAGGGCAATTGGGACGAGCAGCGCCGAGGTGAGCGCCATGCGATACGTCGCGGTCACGAGCGGCGGCGCTGTGGCCTTACCGATGAAGATGGCGGCGAAGGAAACGGCGACCGTCGCCACGGCCAGCCCGAGGTAGGGGCTGACGGCGGGACGATCGCGCGCGGCGGAGGGCCTGGACGTGGGCGTGGCGACGAGACTCCTCTCGACCGGACCCGAACCGGATCTCGACCGGGTTCCCTTACGGCACAAAGCTTGCCGTTCCAGCATGAAGTGTACTGCCCCGCTCTTCCGCCGTGCAAGGAGAAAGCAACGGGAAAAGAGCAGACGGGATATGATAGAGGCGGGCGGCGGTGAGAGTTTCCATCAGGACGCGCCTCCGCCTATAGCTTAATTTGGAGCGTTAGAGGATCAGGTCTATGCTATCGCTCAAGCGGTTCGGCGCACGAGCGCACGGCCCACAGCATGGCCCATTCGCCGAACTAATGATATAATGCGCGTTGAGCTAGACAAAAGATAGTGCTGCCCGTGGCCCGGGGCGCGCATAGCGACGCGCGGATGGGAAAGGACTCTATGGCACGGTGCCCTAACTGTGCTCGCAAGGTGCGCTTCTGGCATAACCATAGCGGTTATTGCTCGAAGACGTGCCGGACTGACTCGATCACCAGCTGCCCGAACTGCGGCAAGGTCGGTCTCTATAAACATGCGCGCCTCGGCTGCTGTAGCGAGGAGTGCCGCTACTGGTACGTGGCTGGGCTGCTCGGCTACGACAAAGATGCTTTGCTGACCCCCGCGTGGGATAAAATCGTCTACCACGAGTCGCTCCCCTCCACCTCGGCCGAGATTTCGTCGCTGCAGCTCGACGAGTTGGAGTACGACCGTGCGGTCGATACCGTGCTGGTCGTCGCCGCGCCGCCCTGGATGTTGCGCAGCAAGGTGCTCGCCGAATTGCCCTACGATCGCTTCGACAACATGGCATGGCAACACTTGTGGGCCGACGGCACGTTGACAGAGGAGGAGCTCTTCACCTTCCACCGCACGTGCTACGAGGAAGACTTGCTGTGCCAGAAAGTGGGCGAGCACGTCTACGCCAAGCTGCGCCAGCCCGCGCCCCTCAACAGCAGTTCCATCGCGGGACCAAGCTATGCTGAGGTTGCCACGATGACGATGCCCATGCTCGCGAGCGGTACGATGGGCGCGACGGGACAGACGCGGGCAGTGGGCCTTCCCCAGGCGCGCATCAGCGCGCCCTCCCTCCCCCCGGCAGAGTTCGTCGGGACTGTGCGCGCCCTCTTCGAGGAGCGTGGCTATAGGGCGGCGCCCGGCGTGGCCGAGAACACGCTCATCCTACAGCGACAGGGCCGCACCGCCCTGGCCGCGTACCAATACCACGCGGGTATGATCGACGTCGACCCCGTGCAGCGCGCCCATAGCGCGGCCGCGGCGGCTGGGGCGACGCAGTCGTTCGTCGTCACCAACGGCCACTTCACCCTGCAAGCCGAGGATTTCGCCGCCGCGCACCCGATGCAGCTCATCGACGGCGACGAGCTCGCCGAGTTGATGGAGCGCCGCCGCGCCCTGGCCGCCGTGTCGGAGGGCGCCGAGGACGACGCCGTGACGTCTGAGGCGCGGACCGAGCAACTTCACCTTAACGGGCTCAATGGCCATGGGGCTGACCAGGGAACCAACCGCCGCAACGGCGCCAACGGCGCCGGGAGCAACGGCGCCACCGAGCAGACCCAGGTGTTCCCGGCGACATCGGTGTCCGAGATGAAACCCCGCGAGGCGCGCGCGGCGGCTACGGAGGTCCGGTTGCCGGAGTCGCGTCCCTCCGGTATCAGCTTCCCCGGCAGGATGGCGCCCGTCGACGCCGAGATCGTCGGCGGCGAGGGCACGGCATAGAAGGGCACGGCATAGAAGGGCACGGCATAGAATATAGAATAGGGAGTGCGCTTGTGACCAGGGCGAGCGGCATCCTGCTCCACCCGACCTCGTTGCCGGGCCCCTGCGGCATCGGCGACCTGGGGCCGGCGGCCTACGAGTTCGTCGACGTCCTGGCCGCGGCCGGCCAATCCTATTGGCAGATTCTGCCGCTCGGTCCCACCGGCTATGGCGACTCGCCCTATCAGACTTTCTCGGCTTTCGCCGGCAACCCCCTGCTGGTCAGCCCGCGAGGGCTGGTCGAGGATGGATTGCTTCCCGCCGGGGCGCTCGACGACGCGCCACTTTTCTCCGCGGAGTGCGTCGATTATGGACGCGCCATCCCTTATAAGACGCGGCTGCTCGAGCGGTCCTTCGCGCACTACCAGGAGGAGGCCTCGCCCGATCTCCGGCGCGCGGTGGAGGAGTTCGCCGCCGCGCGGCGCGCTTGGCTCGAGCCTTTCGCCCTGTTCATGGCGCTCAAGGACGCCCACGGTGGCCGGCCCTGGACGGAGTGGGAGAGTGATATCGCGGCGCGCGAGCCCGCCGCCCTGGCGCGCTGGGGGGAGCGACTGGCGCGCGAGGCGCGGGGGCACGTGTACAACCAGTACCTGTTCTTCCGGCAATGGACGCGGCTCAAAGAGTACGCCGCCGGGAAGAGTATCCGCATCATCGGCGACGCGCCGATCTTCGTGGCTCACGACAGCGCGGACTGCTGGGCGCACCCCGAGTTGTTCTACCTCGAGCCCGACGGACGGCCCACGGTCGTCGCCGGCGTCCCGCCCGACTACTTCAGCGCCACTGGCCAGCGCTGGGGCAACCCGCTGTACCGCTGGGACAGGATGGCCGCGACCGGCTACACGTGGTGGATCGATCGCCTGCGCGCGGTCCTGACCACCGTCGACGTGCTGCGCCTCGACCACTTCCGCGGCTTCGCGGGCTACTGGGCCATCCCTGGCGACGCGCCCACGGCGGAGACGGGGCGCTGGGAGCCCGGACCGGGCATCCCCTTCTTCGAGGCGGTGGAGCGCGCGCTGGGCCGGCTGCCTATCATCGCCGAGGATCTGGGGGTGATCACGCCCGACGTCGTGGCGTTACGCGACCGCTTTGGCTTCCCGGGCATGAAGGTGCTGCAGTTCGCCTTCGATGGCGGCGCGGAGAACGGCGACCTCCCGCACAACCACGAGCGCAACTACGTCGTCTACAGCGGCACGCACGACAACGACACCAGCGCCGGCTGGTACGCCGCGGCATTGCCCCGCGAGCGCGAGCGCCTGCGCGCCTACGCCAACTCGTGTGCCGGCCCCGACGATGCGGCCGCCGCTGCGTGGGATCTGGTGCGGCTGGCCTACGCATCGGTTGCCGACTCGGCGATCGTGCCGCTGCAGGACATGCTTGGTCTCGGCTCCGAGGCGCGCATGAACCTGCCGGGGCGGTCGGGCGGCAACTGGCAGTGGCGCTACACCGCGGGCGCCCTGACGAAGGACTTGAGCGCGCGGGTCGCGGCGCTCGCCCGGCTCTACGGGCGCGCCCGCTAGCACGAATGTGTCCCCTGCTAAGGCATGGTTCAAACCGAGGCGGCATATAATACGTGTATACGTGTTGTTCGCCCAGGCTGGAGGTGTATACGTGCTGTCCGCCCAGGCTGGAGGTGGATGATGCATCGCAAGTTGACCATTACCGTCGCCGATGATGTTTACCGAGGCTTGCATCAAAAAATTGGGCGGGGTGAGATTAGCCGGTTTATCGAGAGTTTAGTGCGGCTCCATGTTGTGACGGACGCCGATTTAGAGGCAGGCTACCGCGAGATGGCGGCCGATACCGATCGTGAGCACGAGGCATGGGAGTGGATCGAAGCCGACATCGCTGAGGGACTCGAGTAAGTGCAGCGCGGCGAGGTGTATTGGGTCGATTTCGACCCCGTGCGTGGGGGAGAGATTCGCAAGTGTCGTCCCGCGGTCATCGTCAGCGCCGATGTGTCAAACCGCATACTTAACCGTGTCCAAGTCATGCCCCTGACATCTAGCGCGGCGCGCATCTACCCTCCGGAGGCGCTTGTACACTTGAACGGCGCCGCACACAAAGCCATGGCCGACCAGATCCGCACCGTTGCTAAGGAACGGCTGGGCGACTATATCGGCGTGCTGACTCGCCCTAACGTGCTGGCTGTGGAGCAGGCGATGCGGGTGCAACTCGGCCTGCCGTAGACCTGTGCGCGCCACTGTCCCGATGGCGCATAATAGGGGCAAGGGTATGTGACAAGTGTGTGTGGACATTCGATGACACACAGGAGGATAGGGTAAGGGCATGATACAGACCCCGTGGCGACGGCCGCCGCTCACGAAAGAGCAGGAAGACACGCTATTCATGCTGCTGTTAAAAGACGACACAGAGGAGGCGCCCTGGATGGTGATGGGAGACCTGCAGTTCTGGTCGGCCAGCGCGTTTGCCCAGAGCCTACGCACCTATGCCCACGAACAAGGGCTGGCCTGGTACGTGGCGGCCATGTTGCCCATCAACTTCCGGTGGCCCGACGTCGCCAACAAGCGGACGCTCTCACCCGACACGTTCGTGTCGTTCGTGCCGGAGCGGGCGCGTACCTCGTACGACGCGGAGGCGGAGGGTGTGTTCCCGCCGTTCGTGCTGGAGGTGGTCTCGCCGTCGAGCACGGCCCGCGACCACGAGGAGAAGCTACACGCGTACGACTTGCTAAACGTGCGGGAGTACGCCTTGTTCACGCCGCGCGAGGGCAGGGCGTCGACGCTGGAGGGGTACCGGCGCGGCGCGGCGGGCCTGTTCGAGCCATGGCTGCGCGACGAACAGGGGCGGCTGTGGAGCGAGGTGTTGGGGTTACGTCTGGTGATACGCGGCGTGTTTGTGCAGGCCGAGACGCGCGAGGGACGCCTGTTGTTGACGCCGGAGCAAGAGGCCGAGGGGCGTCGGCAAGAGGCCGAGGGGCGCGCGTGGGAAGCACAGGCGCGGCAACAGGCGGAGCAGGCGCGGCAACAGGCGGAGCAGGCGCGGCAACAGGCGGAGCAGGCGCGGCAACAGGCGGAGCAGGCGCGGCAACAGGCGGAGCAGGAAGCCGAGCGGTTGCGCCAGGAGGTGAAGCGCCTGCGGCAATCGGACGTTGAGGGCGCGGGCTAGCCTACGGTCTATGCGATGGCGCGGTAGAACATGGCGATATTGAGGATAAGGCCGGGCAGTAGATCGGCGAACAGGTCCAGGATGGCGCCGAGATTGTCGAGTTGATCCTCGGGCACGCCCGCGCCGCGGGCCGCCTCGCGCGTGGCCGCCACGGGCGCGGCGAAACGATTGATGCCCTCGCCGGCCAGCGTGGATAGCCGCCGCTTCGCCTCGACATACTCCGGCGTACCGATGGACCCCTTGATGTCGCGCCAGGCTAGCTCAAGATAGTCGGGCCACAGGGCCAGGGCGCGGTAGTCGGTGTTGACGAGCGGCAGGTCCAGCGTGGCTTCGATATCGTCGAACACATGTGCGACGCGCTCCGGCGCGGCGCCGGGGGCGATGGTCTCGATTACCGTCCCCGCGACGCGCGCCTCCTCCACGCTTTCCGGGGCGCTGTTGGGCAGGTCCGCGCCGGCGCCTGTCGCGCCGCCGACAGGCCCCTCCGCATACGCGCGCCGGAGCGCCGTCGCCACGAGCAGGAGCTTGGGGTTGCCCACGCGGAAGGCGTCGACCGTGTCCTTGATGGCGAGGATGTCCAGGTTCATGGCTGCGATGTCGCGCTCGTCGTATGAGGGTATGTAGAGGCGCGCGGCGCTGTCATCAGCCAGCGCGCCGATCGCGGTCGCGTCGGCGGCGAACGGCGGCGTCTCGAGCGAATCCCTGACCGCATTCCACGCCAGTTCGAGATAGTCGGGGTACATGGCGTAACCCTGGAAGAGGGCTCCCACCCAGGGCAGGCGGAGGTGGTGGCGCGTGTCGTCGTAGATGGCGCGCACGGCGTCGTCGGCCGCATCGGGGGTGACCGGACGTAGATCGAGACTGTCGTCGCTCATGGTGATCTCCTTTTATCTATCTACGACTTACCTACCTACGGCGCCGGTCTACACGCAGGGGTTGTGCCATGGGGAGCCCTCACCTCCGACGGCCGGGCCTGCAACCCGCGTCGCATGGCAAACAAACGGCGAGTCAGAGTCGCGCCGCGGCGATGTCGTGCGCCAGCGTGCGTGTGTACATCAGGCAGATATGATAGCCGGCGAGACATTGTAGTGTTCATGGTTCGCCATGTGATTTTAGTCGCAGGCTCAACAGCGGGGAGTATAACCGGCTCCGAATACCGGATACAATGCTGTCAGGACGTGGGAGGGGTGGCGACGTGGGGGTGGCGAGGATGGCGACGGGCGCGACGATGGAGGTGCTGGACGAACGCCGGCGGACTCAGGTGCGGGCGGAGCGCGCGCTGCTCGAGGAGTTGCGCGCGCTGCTGACCGGCTTCGACGCGTCGCCGGACGACTTGCGTACCCTGCGCGAGGCCACGGGCACGCTCGACGAGATGTTCCTGCTTGTGGTGGTGGGCGAGTTCAACGCGGGCAAATCAGCCGTGATCAACGCGCTCGTCGGCGAGACGGTCTCCCAGGAGGGCATCACGCCGACCACGGCGAACGTGACCGTGCTGCGGCACGACGAGGCGCGCGGGGAGCGCACCGTCGGCGAGTACCTGGTCGAGGTGACGCACCCCGCCCCGTTCCTGCGCGCCATCTCCATCGTGGACACGCCCGGGACCAATGCCATCGTGCGCCGCCACCAGGAGATCACCGAGCGTTTCGCCCCCCGCGCCGACCTCGTGCTCTTCGTCACCTCGGCCGACCGCCCCTTCACGGAGAGCGAGCGCCAGTTCATGGAGCGCCTGCGCGGCTGGGGCAAGGGCGTGGTCGTGGTGCTGAACAAAACCGATTTGCTGGCCGGCCCGGCGCAGGTCGACGAGTTGGTGCGCTTCATCAAGGAGAACGCGCGGGCGCTGCTGGGCTTCGACCCACATGTGATCCCTGTCGCGGCGCGCCTGGCCCTCCAGGCGCAGGCGATAGAGAACGCGGCTACGCGCGCCGAGTTGACCCGCCTCTCCGGCTTCGAGGAGCTACGCCGCTACGTCTTCGAGACGCTCGACGAGGAGAGCCGCGTGCGCTACAAGCTGCTCAACCCGCTGGGAGTGGCCGAGAGCCTGGCCGCGCGCTACACCGAGGCGGCCAGGGGGCGCGACGAGTTGCTGGCCGAGGACCGCAAGACGGAGGAGAGCATCGAGCGCCAGCTGGCCGTCTTCCGTGAGGACATGGAGCGCGATTTCAAGGCTCGCCTGCTCGGCGTCGACAACATCGTGTTCGAGTTGAACGAGCGCGCCGCGCGCTTCTTCGAGGAAACGATGCGCCTGGGGCGCGTGCCGGACCTGCTCAATAGCGGCCGCATCAAGGCGGGGTTCGAGCGCGACGTGATCGCGGACAGCGCCGGGCGCATCGACGACGCGGTGCGTGAGTTGGTGGACTGGGCCGTGGACGCCGAATTGCGCCTGTGGCAGGGCGTGAGCGAGTATCTGGCGCGCCGGCGTCAAGCCGGGGGCGAGGAGGGCATGCTGGGCTCCGTCACGAGCTCGTCGTTCGCGCAGGACCGCCGCGCGGTGCTGGAGAACACCGTGCGGGCCGCGCGCCGCGAGGTTGAACGCTACGACCGCACGTCCGAGGCCGGCCAGCTCGCCGCCTCGATGCGCGACGCGGTGGCGCAGACGGGGCTGGCGGCCGTGGGCGGCGTAGGCCTCGGCGCGGCCGTCGTCGCCCTCGCCACGACGGCGGCCATCGACATCACCGGCATCCTGGCCGGGGTAGTCCTTGCCGGGCTGGGCCTCTACATCATCCCGGCGCGCCGCCGACGCGCGCAGCAGCGGTTCCGCGCGCAATCGGAGGAGTTGCGCGAGCGTCTGGACCGCGCCATGACGGAGCAGTTCGCGCGCCAGCTCGAGGCCGCGCTGGAGGGCATACGCGCGGCCCTGGCCCCCTACGTCCGCTTCGTGCGGGCCGAGCACGAGCGCGTCCGCAGCTTCCGCGACAACCTATCCGGTCTGCAGGACCGCGCGCGCGCGCTGCGACACGAGATCGGTGGATAGGCGAGAGGCGATGGTTGGGCGGCTGGCGGCTGACGGCGAGCGGCTGATAGCTACCAAAAGCCGTATAATGCGCGAGGATAGACCTGTGACCAGTTGGCGCGCATGTGAAAGACGCGTACCTTGAAGAGGTCGCACACGCGCGCGTCTGGACTACAGCCCCGAGGAGACGGGATGCGCGCGCGATGGTAGATCGGCCCGACGAGGACCTCATGGCAGGTGTGAGCATAGGCGATAGCGGCGCACTGGGCATGCTGTACGATCGCTACGGGGTGGCCGTGTACTCGTTGGCCTTGCGCATGCTCGGTGATCGGCTGCTGGCAGAGGAACTCGTGCAGGAAACCTTCGTGCGCGTGTGGCGCCAGTCCTCCTCGTATAGCAGGGCGCGCGGCGCGGCGGCGACATGGGTCCTGGGCATCGCGCGGAACCTGGCTATCGACGAGTTGCGCCGCCGCGGCGCGCGCCCCAACATAGCCGACGGCAACGCGGACGCGCGGCTGGAGCTCGTAGAGTCGGGCGAGGACGACCCGTCCGAGCAGGCCTACGCCAGTATCCGCCACGAGGAGGTCACGGGCGCCCTCGCCCAACTGCCTGAGGCGCAGCGTAAGGTGGTCGAGCTAGCCTACTTCGGGGGGTTGAGCCAGAGCGAGATCGCCGCTCGCCTCGGTGACCCCCTGGGCACCGTCAAGACGCGCATGCGCCTGGGTCTGGAGAAACTCAAGAACCTCTTGAGCCCGAGCGGGATCGGCGCGGAAGCTCCATGAACGGCGACCACAACCACGGCCAGAGCGCGCAACACGTCGATCCCCTCTTGCCCGGCTACGCGCTGGACGCGCTGGACGCGGCAGAGCGACACGAGGTCAAGACGCACCTGCGTATTTGCCCGCGCTGCCGCCGTGAGGCCGATCGCGACCGTGCCGTCGCCGCGCAGATCGGCTTCGCCGTCCCGCGACACGCGCCGCCACCCGACCTCAAGCACCGCGTGATGGCTCGCCTCGTCCGTGAAGGTATGCGCCCGCCGGACGGGCGCGGCGTCGCGCCGTCACCGAACCAGGCATCCGTGGCGCCGCCGACGCCCCTACTCACACCCCTGGCCGTGCGCGCACGTCGAGCGCCGGCGCGCTGGCTCCTCGCGGCGGCGATCATGCCGTGGCTCATCGCGCTGGCGCTCAGCGTGCTTCTCGCCGGTTCGCTGCACCGGAAGACGCCATCCATGGCCGTGGCCCAGGTCGCCGGCGGGCGCGACATATACGGCTGGGTGACCATGGCCCCCGGCGGGACCAGCGCCAACCTCGTGTTGGTGCACATGCCCTCGCTTCCCCCCAACGAGCGTTATGTGTGCTGGCTCGATAACGGTCAGCGTGTCGACCGCGCCTGCGTGTTCCGCCCGCCGGCGCGGCGCGACGCGACCATTATCCCGGTCTCCGCGCCGCAGCCGATGGACCGCTACGCACGCATCACCGTGACGGTTGAGAAGGGCGCGCCTTCGTCTCAGCGTACTGGTCCATTTTTAGCCTCCGGCTGGCTGCGATAACGAGCGCGTGTCCCTCAACCATAGGGTTGCGCGCGAGAAAATCGACGACTATCGACTACAATGACTACAATAAGGATGTGATCCCCGAGCAAGCTACCTCGCGCACGATCCTGGTCATGATGCTGGGCGACATCGGCGATGTCTTGCTGGCAACGCCCGCACTGCGCCGTTTGCGGGAGGCGTACCCCCAGGCGACGATCACGGCCATGACCAAGCCGACGACAATCGGCGCGCTGCGACACTCCGGCCTGGCCGACGGTTTCCTGCCCGTCGAGAAGCATCTGTTCGACAGCCCGCGCGCCCTGCTGCGCCCCTCCGTGGCCTGGGGGTTGTTGCGCTTCGTGCGCGACCTGCGACGGCGTCGCTTCGACACGGTCGTGCTGCTACACCACCTGGTGACCGTGTGGGGCACGGTCAAGTTCGCCCTCTTGATCCTGGCCACCGGCGCGCCGGCGCGCGCCGGTCTCGACAACGGCCGCGGCCGCTTCCTGACGCACCGGACGCGCGACCTCGGCTTCGACGCCGCCCACGAGTCGGAGTACTGGCTGCGCGTGGTGGACGCCCTCACTCCCTCACCCTCTCTCCCGCGTCAGAGAGAGGGTGAGGGAGTGAGGGCAGTCCCCACCTTTGTCGTGCCCGAGGTGGCGCGCGCGGCGGCCGGCATCCTGTTGCGCGAGGCTGGTTTGGACTCCGATCGGCCGCTGCTGGCGGTGCATCCGGGCAGCGGCGCGTACAGCGTGGCGCGGCGCTGGTTCCCGGAGCGCTTCGCCGCCGTGGCCGACGAGTTGGCCGGACGGCGCGGCCTGGGGGTCGTCGTGGTCGGCTCCGCCGACGAGCGCGCGCTGGGGGAAGAGGTGGTCGGGCACATGCGCCACCCCGCCGTCAATCTCGCCGGGCGCACCTCGCTGGACGAACTTGGCGACGTGCTGCGCCGTTGCGCGCTCCTCGTCGGCAACGACTCCGGCGTGGCCCATCTCGCCTCCGCCGTAGGGACGCCGGTCGTGGCGGTCTTCGGCCCGTTCAACCATCACACCTGGCAGCCGCTTGGCCGCTCCGTCGTCGTGCGCGCCACGCCGGCCCTGCCTTGCATGCCCTGCGTCAACCGCGGCTTCGAGCGCGGCTACCCCGAGGGCTGCCCGCCCCGCTATTGCCTGCGGGAGGTCACGCCGGCTATGGTCGTCGCGGCGGCGGAAGGCTTGCTTGATCAGTCGAAAGTCGAAAGTCGAAAGTCGAAAGAAAGGGGCTTCTGATGAGTATGCGCTGCGACACACAAGAGATTGGCTGCCCGCACGTTACTATCGACCATCGACCATCGACCATCGACCAGTGCGCGTCGTGAGCCCACTCGCCGCCGCGCCGCCACCGTGGGCGGGGACGCCCGCGGCGCGGCGCGGCGCGGCCGGAGAGCGCGTGGTGCGCGCCACGCTGGCCGCGGCCCTCGACGACGGCTACGTCCTGGCGCACAACCTTTTTTTGCCGGGCGGGGATGGGGACATCGATGCCGTGCTCATCGGGCCGCGCGTGCTCGTGATCGAGGTCAAAACCTACGCCGAGGAGCGCCCTTTGCGCGTACGCGGGCTGCGCTGGGAGTACCGCGCGGCGGAGGGCCCCTGGCTGCCGCTCGACGGCCAGCCCAGCGCGCAGGCCCAGTCCAACGCGCGCCGCGTCACCTACGCCCTGCGCAGCGCCGGCCTCCCCGCCTACGGGGTCACGCCGGTCGTCGCGCTCGTGGGTGGGGCTACCCTCCTGCTGGAGCGCCCGCGCGTCCCCGTGCTGCGTCCCGCCGAGCTCCCGCGTTTTGCGCGAGAGGGCTCGTCCGTCATGCAGGAGGCGTGGGCGGAGCTGGCCTTGCGGGCGCTGTTAGTCGCGGCGCGCGCGGCCACAAAATAACTCGACGACAGCAGCAGTACTCCTCGCCGCCGTGCTACCATGTTGCCAGGAACGGCAACGTGCGCGGCGGCGCGACAGGAGAGCGGGTACAAGGTATGGCAACGAACCACCCTTCCCGCTTCGGCGACCTCCTCCGCCATCATCGCAAAGCGGCCGGCCTGACACAAGAGGGTCTGGCCGAAGGGGCGAGGCTGAGCGCGCGGGCGATCAGCGATCTCGAGCGTGGTCTCTATCAGTCGCCTCGCCGCGATACCGTCGCGCTGCTGGCCGCGGCGCTCAACCTCGCCGACGCGGACCGCGCGGCGCTGGAGGCGGCCGCGCGGCGACCTATTTCGGCCGGGGAGCCGGCATCGAACGTGACGGCAACCGCGCCTTATCCATATAATCTCCCCCTGATGCCGACTGCGCTGATAGGCCGGGAGGAGGAGGTCGCGACCGTGGCGCGCGTGCTGCGGGGCGGAGCGCGGCTGCTGACCTTGGTTGGCCCAGCCGGCGTCGGGAAAACGCGCGTGGCGCTACAGGCGGCCACGGATGTGCGCGACCACTACCCCGATGGCGTCGTCTTCGTCGCCCTGGCGCCCATCCGGGACCCCAGCCTCGTGGCCTCTGCCATCGCCAAGGTCCTCGACGTTCGCGAGAGCGGCGAGCAGGCGCTGCCGCAGGGTCTGACGGCGGCGCTGCGCGACAAGCGGGCGCTCTTGTTGCTGGACAATTTCGAGCAGGTTAGAGGCGCAGCGGCGCTGCTGGCGGAGCTCCTGGCAACGTGCCCGCGGCTCGCCCTCCTGGTGACGAGCCAGGCGGCGCTGCGCCTACAGGCCAAGCAACGGCTGCCGATACGGCCGCTGACGATCCCCGACCCGGGCCGGGGGGACGCGCCCTCGGTCGACGCGCTGGAGCGATTCCCTGCGATCCAGCTTTTCGCCCAACGCGCGCGAGCCGTCGCGCCCGACTTCGCCCTCACGCCGGCCAACGCCGCGCCGGTAGTCGAAATCTGCCGGCGACTGGATGGGCTGCCGCTGGCCATCGAGCTCGCGGCGGCGCGCGTGACGCTGCTGCCGCCGGGCGCGCTGCTGGCGCGGTTGGAGGGAGGCTATAGCGGTATGACCCTCCTGTCGGGTGGGGCGCACGACCTTCCGGCGCGCCACAAGACGTTGCGCGGCGCGTTAACCTGGAGCTACGATCTCCTCGCGCCGGAGGAGCAGGCCTTGTTTCGGCGTCTGGCGGTCTTCGTCGGCGGGTGCGCGCTCGAGGCGGCCGAGGCGGTCTGCGCGGGGGCGGACGACCACTGGCGCGAGGGCATAGACATCCTGGGGAATCTAGCCTCGCTCATCGACAAGAGCTTGCTGCGGCCGGTGGACCAGCAGGACGAGGAGCCGCGCCAGCGCATGCTCGAGACGGTGCGCGAGTACGCGCTGGACCTGCTCGAGGAGAGCGGCGAGGCCGCGGAGTTGCGCGCGCGGCACGCCGCCCACTACCTGGCGCTCGCCGAGGGGGCCGAGCCCGAGTTGACCGGGCCGGAGCAGGCCGCGTGGCTGGACCGGCTGGAGCGCGAACACGATAACCTGCGCGCCGCGTTGCGCCGGTCGCGCGACAGCGAAGACATTCAGACGGCGCTACGCCTGGCCGCGGCCCTGTGGCGCTTCTGGTGGAGGCGCGGCCATCTCACTGAGGGACGCGAATGGCTGGAAAAACTGCTTGCGGCTGTATCCCCGAAGAACAAAAGGAACGCGATCGCTGTCGATAGAGATACGCACGCGCGAGCGCTCAATGGCGCGGGCATGTTGGCCTACGTTCAAGACGACCATAAACAAGCGACGGCCTTTTTTGGGCACAGCTTAGTCCTACATCGGGAGGTGGGAGACACACAAGGTATTGCCAAATCCCTGAATAACTTAGGGAACATAGCGCTAGACCAGGGAAACTATGAGCATGCAGCCGCGTTGTACGAGGAAAGCCTGGCCTTGAAACGGGACCTGGGCGACACGTGGGGCATCACCACCTCCTTGGCTAATTTGGGGCAAGTGGCGAACGACGTTGGAGAATACGCGCGTGCGATGGCGCTGTTCGAGGAGAGTCTGGCGTTGAGCCGGTCTCTGGGAGACACATACGGCATCGCGTCGTCACTCCAAATCATGGGGGAAGTGGCGCTTCAACAGGGTAACGTCGAGTGGGCGATAGCACTCGAGCAAGAAAGTTTGGCTCTGTGGAAAACGCTGGACGACACCCATGAAATTGCTGTCGTGTTCAACAGGTTGGGGAATATAGCACGATCGCAAGGCGCGCTCGAGCGGGCCCGTGCTATGTATGGCGAGAGCTTGATCCTGCTACGGCGCATCGGCGATAAGCGGGCGATGGCGGATTGCTTAGAGGGCGTGGCGGGAGTGGCCGCCGCGCAGGCGCAACCTCTGCGCGCGGCACGCCTATTTGGCGCCGCGGCCCGTCTGCGCGAGACCATCGGGACCCCGATTCCACCTGGCAAACGATCCGCGTATGACCAGGATATGGCCATCATAAGCGATGCGCTTGGGGATGTCACGGCGGCGGGGGCGGCGGGGGCGGCGGGAGCGGCGGGGGCGGCATGGGCGGCGGGACAAGCTCTATCATTGGATCGAGCTATCGACGAGGCGCTAGGCGTCGAAGTGGTGTAGGGAAGCGGGGGTATCCTGCTCCCCTACACCACCAATAGACGTTTCTCCGCGCCGTTGCGCCTTACCTTCCATGGTAAAGAAGGACGCGCGCCTTACTCGACGTCACATCGGCTGCGTTGCTCGTGACTAGTCCCCGCGATTGTTCCCAGCGGGCCTATCCCCCCGGTTGTTTCCGCTAGGTGTGGCGCCAGTTTGCGTAGTATCGGTCGCACCGCCGCTTGCCGGCGTCGTGTTAGTGGAACCAGCATCGGATTGTCCCGTAGCGTTCGCAGCGGCCGGGTAGCTCTCGCGGACAGACTCTCCCTTGTTGTCGCTCATGTCGTTCCCCCCTCGGTCCTCGGTTTTCTATTCGATGCGCTAAAAACGCCCGGACGCCGAAGCGTAACGCTCTTGCTGGCGCGATGTCCCCAAAGGCGACACTCACGGCGCCACCTCAAATGATGACACTACCGGACAGGCGCGGGGCGTGATGCCGCATGACCCGTCTTGATAAACGTCCCACGGCGTCTTTTTTCGCACCGCGCATATTTTACCCCTTCTTTGCCAGCCACGCCTTCTCGTCCGCGTGTAGGTCCGCTAGCAGTTTGTCGGAGAGAAGCGAACGCTCCGTCCCGTCTGTGATGGTACAGTGTGAGCATGAGTCGAACATTCAAGACCGTGGATTATGAGGCGGCGCGCAACCTGACGGTGCGCCTGGGCG
>JAABUP010005617.1_pt1 | contig 18807 bp, 24 predicted proteins | sample 5559201 | NCBI WGS metagenome assembly JAABUP01 (sample SAMN10711887, study PRJNA513373) | rock metagenome | isolation source: Antarctica rocks | place: Antarctica
GAGGCTTGCATCAAGAAGGATGCCAATTCCCAAGCTCCAGTAGTGTATGCAGTGCACCTGTATGTCCCTTTATTATCGCAGCCCCTTGAGAGGCAGAACCAGTAATGCTGCAATATCATCCTCGTGCTTTGGGAGTACCAAGTACTCCGTACTGCCCCACTACTCGTAATTATACTATGAGTACCTTACCGTTACAATACGATACAATCATGCCGAGGGAACCGGTCAAAAAGCAAACATCCAGTCTACAAGTACCAACAACTCGTGTTGTTGCTCTTCAAAGTCAGGCGGAAGTCAAGTGGCGTCACACACTGATCTTATCAAAGTTTACAATTGCTTCTCATGTGCTACTGGAAGCTGTGTGCCCAAGTAAGGTATAAGGTAGTCTTGCCTCATTGGCATAGACGTATATTTACCTCTCATTGAAGCTTGATTACACACAGCCTTACAGCTCGGCGTGTGGCTACGCGCCGCCTGGATTACATCTGGACGTGTATGCATTTCCTCATTACTTTACTACTTCATCAATTATGCGTAATAATTGCGCGAAACTACAGAAGCGCTCCAGCGTGCATCTGCAATGGTGAGCAGTTACAAGAACCTCGACCTAGAGAAGATACCGAGTCCAATGTACCGATTTGTGGCACGCCAATACCATACCGAATCGCAACCCTCACTAGACCCATCAACGCCGACCACCAAGCAGACTGCCTTAGGCGCAGCAAACACCGGCGTAGGCAACAGCGCGACAGATCAATTACCTTCACTTGACTCCGCGATATCGGAAAGCGCCCTCGAGTATAATGCGTCGCTTCACACCCTCGATACCACTCCTGCTATTCAAGCGCATTCGCCGATAGCACATCATCATGCCCACAGTCCATCAAGTGCAGGTCTCCGCGTGCAAACCGATCTGATACCAAGTCAAGACAGCGCAGCGCCACCATCTGGTGATCATTACTCCACCGCGCCAGTAACGATACCGCAATCCAACCTCCGCCAGATCCCTTCAACGTCCAGCTTACCTGCTCGAACACCCAGCGTTAAAGCTGCCCTTCATGCATCGAGCAACACTGAGGGCTCCTTGTCACCTTCTTCGGCGTTTTCTTCACCGGGGCTTGGTCCAATGGTCACTATCACGCCTCTACCTTCGCCGATAGTGCTCAGTGGCTCTCCTGGATCGTGGAAAAGACTCGTGGAAAGATCGGGTTCGCGTGGATCGGCAACCTCGCCCGGTGAGACGGTTGCTGCCATGCCGAATCACGAAGTTAAATCATTTACTCGTACATCACCAAGAAAACGAAGAGGTGTCTTGACAGCAGCGACGGAACCTCATGGTACAAGCTCTCAGGCTGCCTTAGACAATGCTTCGAGCTATGGAAGAAATCGGAGCCTCAGCGAATACGTCCCGGAAGCCATACAGATACCCCGACCTCGACATGTCGCTGTGTCTGGCTCTGGTGGGCCACCGATTATAGAAACCTTTTCGCCGCCTGATCAGCACTTGCACCGTGAGCAGTACTTAGCTGTCAAACGCGGATTAGCAGTACCAATAGCCCGACCACCAACACCCCCTCGGAGCAACAGGAGTGGCGCCGGGAGCGATGATGGCGACAGCCCGGTTCCGAGACTACCAAAATCGCAAATACCGCTACCCTTATACTACGAAGCTTGCACTGTAAGAGCGAATAAGAGAAGACGCTGGAGAGCAGTACGGCAACTTGGGAAAGGCACATTCAGCGAGGTCATGCTAGCGACGAGCCAAGGGCTAGGGAATGACATGAAAGGTTACGAGGCTGATGATAAAGGAAAGATAAACATCAATGAGGAGCAGCTTGATCCCAGAACACTGGTAGCAGTCAAAGTTGTGGAGCACGGACCTGCTGGCGGAGCAACTGCGGAGCGAGTAGAGACATCACTGAAGCGAGAGCTCGAAATCCTAAAGTCGATACGCCATCCGTCGTTGGTGCACCTCAAAGCGTTCAGTATGGACGAGGAACAGGCGTTGTTGGTATTGAGTTACTGTGCAGGAGGGGATCTCTTCGAGCTCGCGAGTTTGAAGCATGATCTTCTCATTGCAGGACTCATAAGAAGGATCTTTGCCGAACTTGTCGCTGCTGTTCGTTATCTGCATGCGCAGTACATAGTCCACCGCGATATCAAGCTCGAAAGTATGCCTCATCTTCTTTATGACTCTCTTCCTCGGGTTTATGCAATAAGCAACGCTAAACCTAGTGCGGTCAATCAGATGTTCTTCTCAATCTTCCTAGAATGGATTTGCCCACTATCACCGAGTGGCAGCATTACTCCACTCCCGTAGTTACCCTCACTGACCTCGGTCTTTCTCGTTATATTCCGCGACCACCCGAATCTCCCCTCTTGGAAACCCCATGCGGCAGCCAAGATTATGCAGCACCTGAATTGTTGATGGGTCAACCATACGACGGTCGTGCAACTGACGCCTGGGCACTTGGGGTGCTATTATATGCACTCATGGAAGGCAGATTACCTTTCGATCCCTTACCTGGAGCCAAAGGAGACTTAGCAACATTGATCGCAAGAACCCCGCATCGAGTGGCAAGGTGCGAATGGAGCTGGGTGAAGTGGGCAGACAAGGAAGGAGAATGGGATTCAGTCAAAGGTAAAGCGCTAGAGGGCGGTAGACACTGCGTTGAAGGGCTGCTTAAGAGGGCGCGTACGAGGGTGAGCTTGGATGCAGTGGCGGAGATGAACTGGGTCAAAAGGGGTATTGAGGTAGAAGCAGGGTTGAGAAGAGCTGAAAAGGAGGACGATGAGGCTTGATTATGATTATGATTCTTCGGACAGATCTGACCTGCGGTGGTTCCATGGAGCTCCAGGATGGAATTTCGTAACTTTTAAAAGACGTGCTTCGTTTGCTTGTTTACACCCTTCTTGCGAGATACCAACTTATCAAAGCTTGCGGATTTACATGACTGAGAGGCTGAATGGTACTGCCAAAGGTTGCATACGGAGTAGAGAGATCTGTATCAATAGAGAAATCTCTGAACAGCAATGCTAATAGGAAGAAACGCTACATGTACTCAGGAGCAGAGCCACGCGGGTAGCAAAAAAAGCCGCACCGCAAAAATTTCCCCGCACCCAACCACCAAATTTACACCCAATTTCTGGAGAACCATGGAACCAGAAGATCACTATCAACATCATGAAACCCCTACTAAAGCCAAAATCCAGGGGGCCATTGAATTTTGCGAGCAAATGAACATACCATACTACAAAAACGACGTGTTCAGAACGTTCAACATGTCAAAATGACAGGGCTACGAAATGCTACGTCCTGATTCTTCTTCACGACGTCAACACAACAATCCTGACGAAGAGGAAACGCGTGGCCGAAAGGGACTCATTACGGCTAAACATATACGTGAAATGAAAAAGGTTTTGAAAGAGGAAGGATTTGAAGCTAGAGCTTTAACATGAAAGCAATTAGGCTACAAGGTGGGTCTTGACTGTTCAGACAATACAGTTAAACCATGAGAACAATGAACTATCACAAGTGCATTGCCTGCAGAAAGAGCTGAGTTTCTCTGCAAACAGCTACTAAAAGAGTTGAATACACTGTTGTCATGCTGAAGAAATATCCTACAAAACAGCACTGAGAGCCAGTTCAGTTCAGCGATGAGGTTCATTTTGGCTACGGGTCACAGGGCAAGCTTCAAATTATACAAAAACCTGGACAAAGATATTGTATGAGCTGTATACAAGAGCAAGATTCCCCTAAAGATAAAGATTTAAAGAGACAGCATTGCTGAGCTGCAATAGAACATGAATTCAAGTCAGATATCTACTTTTACAATGTTTCTGAAAACACGAACAGAAAACTGACTCTGAAGACCTATTTGAAGCAAATTCTGAAGCCTATCGTTAAGCTCTGAATTGATAGTCATCTTTGTTTTGTACTAAAGGAGGATGATGATTCAGGCCATGGCACAGGTTCAAAAAACATTGTCAGAATCTGAAAACAGAAGAACAAGCTGAAGCACTACTTCAATTGTGCATCTTCACCTGATTTATCTTCTATAGAGAACATGTGACAGATATCAAAACAGAAGCTTCAAAAGTATCCTCATTGAGATGATCACACAACTAAAGAGCTGATTTTGAAAGGATGGTCACATGTCTCACAGGAGTACATAAATGAGAAGATTTCTACTATGTCAGAGTGATTACAAGCAGTTATAGACAGAGAGGGAAAAATGACAGGCTATTAGAACATCCTGAACATAATATATCTCATTAAATTCAGTAGTAAATTTGGTGGTTGGGTGCGGGGAAATTTTTGCGGTGCGGCTTTTTTTGCTACCCGCGTGAGAGCGTTGTGCGTTTATTAAGCAACGAAATAGCTTCGGAGATCGGCCGCACAACGTGCCGAGGAACCAATCAACAGGACTTTAGAATTGTAGTTTTGGTGAGCTTCGATCAGTCGCAAACGCACAAATCAGCCCGGAGATCACTCAGCGGACAATAGATACCATTGCTGCTCCATCATGCCCTGCGAATCGATGTCATGATACTGGCCTTTAAAGGTTTCGACTTCAGCAGTGGGCGTAACCTTTCACAGCCATGCTTCTCCCACGACTACGAGCTCAAATAGCTCGCTCCAATCTTGGACCATCACGGCCATTGCTCTGTCCGTGAGTACTTTAATTCTGACGAGATGGCGACTATAGACTGCTGACCCCTGTCGTCTTCTTTAGACACTCCACCTCCTACACCGTTGCGCGCCGGAAACACTCCGATCACAAAGTCATTGAAGACCTCCCGAATGGACAACTCAATAAGACTAGTCGGCATGTCACACAACCAAAATCTCAAGGCGCCTCGCAGGCAATGCTCTACGCCACCGGTCTCAAGCCATCTGACATGTCAAAAGCTCAAGTTGGTATCTCCTCGGTCTGGTACTCCGGAAATCCGTGCAATATGCACTTACTCGACCTAAACCACCGCGTCAAGGAGGGTGTCGAGCGGGCAGGATTGATAGGTTACCAGTTCAACACCGTAGGCGTCAGTGATGCTATATCGATGGGTACGACGGGCATGCGATACAGCCTGCAGAGCCGAGATCTGATTGCAGATTCAATCGAGACGGTCATGGGCGGCCAGTGGTATGATGCCAACATCTCGATACCAGGCTGCGATAAGAACATGCCGGGTGTCATCATGGCAATGGGACGGGTCAACCGTCCCTCTCTGATGGTCTATGGCGGCACCATCAAGCCTGGTTGCGCCGCCACTCAGAACAATGCCGATATCGACATTGTTTCGGCATTCCAAGCTTACGGTCAATTTATCACGGGTGAGATTAGCGAAGAGCAACGGTTTGACATCATCCGAAATGCTTGCCCTGGCGGCGGAGCGTGCGGTGGCATGTACACCGCGAATACTATGGCCACCGCAATAGAAGTCATGGGCATGTCACTACCAGGATCCTCATCGAACCCAGCGGAGTCAAAGGCCAAACATCTTGAATGTCTCGCTGCAGGTGGCGCTATCAAGAATCTTCTGGCGCAGGACATCCGGCCTTCTGACGTCCTCACGCGGCAAGCATTCGAGAACGCAATGGTGGTTGTGAACATCACCGGTGGCTCGACGAACGCAGTATTGCATCTGATTGCCATTGCAGACTCCGTTGGCGTCAAGCTTACAATCGATGATTTCCAATCCGTCAGTGACCGCGTACCCTTCCTCGCGGACTTGAAGCCTTCTGGCAAATACGTGATGGCAGATCTGCACAACATTGGAGGAACGCCTGCTCTTCTTAGGCTCCTGCTCAAGGAAGGCCTCATCGACGGAAGTGGAATGACCGTCACGGGGCAAAGTCTTGCGAAGAACCTTGAAAAAGCGCCGGATTTCCCATCCGATCAGGTGATCATCAAGCCGCTGAGCAAGCCAATCAAGAAAACAGGCCACATCCAGATCCTAAGAGGGAGTCTGGCGCCTGGAGGAAGTGTCGGCAAAATTACGGGCAAGGAAGGGATGAGGTTTGTTGGAAAAGCAAAAGTATACGACGCGGAAGATGATTTCATTCACGCTCTTGAAAGAGGCGAGATCAAGAAAGGCGAGAAGACGGTTGTGGTTATCAGATATGAGGGACCGAAGGGTGGGCCAGGCATGCCTGGTAGGCTCCTCCTGCAAAGTGTGGGTCTCCTCTAGATGCCAATTGCTGATGCGCTCCAAACAGAAATGCTTAAACCCTCTTCGGCAATAATGGGCGCCGGGCTCGGCCAAGACGTCGCCCTCATCACGGATGGTCGCTTCAGTGGTGGTTCTCATGGGTTCTTGATCGGTCACATCGTGCCTGAAGCACAAGAAGGTGGACCGATTGGGCTTGTGAAGGATGGTGATGAGATTACCATCGATGCAGAGACGAAGCGGCTGGATGTTGGTGTCAGCGAGGAGGAGATGGAGGAGCGGAAGAGGGGTTGGACGGCGCCGAAGCTGAAATATGTGAAGGGGACTTTGTTCAAATATGCCAAGTAAGTTTATCTTTTTCTGGTACTCGGCTTAGTTGGCTAAGCTGACTATGAATGTAGGTTGGTCCAAGATGCCAGCCATGGATGTATAACAGACGGATGAAAGCTCCGTGTACATTTCCGCACTCAAAGCGCACTTTGAGATATACCCCATCGCGGTCAAACGCCCCACAATAATCTGCTTGGTTTTCGGACGTGGTGCTATCAGCGCATGAATGATGCCTGGAAGTCATTAGTATGCCACAACCCCACCATCTCCGTCCTGCCATGCTACCACGCCTATCCTCCGTACCTCCCAGCTACGTTTCTGTAAGTCGCAGTCGCAGCCCACAACCCATTGCAGCAGACCTTCACCTACACGTAGCTTTCTATATACCCAACTCTCTACATCCCCATCCCCATCCCCATCCACTCGAAGCTTACAATCCTGCTCCTCTACCCTTCTCACTCGTCCCAACCCTCCCCCATCGAAACAAATACAACCTTCTACGCTCATTACCCATCCCCTACATGCATTCACCACCGTCTACCCTATGTACTCTCCAATTCTTCAACGCAAGCAGTCCAATGAATTCCCGACGCCGTAGTCACATCCCATCCATTACCCTCGTGTGAAAGCTGCAGTACTCTACCCCATTGCATCGTATTATATTTCCACGGTGTAGACATTGGCCGTGGCGTTTGAACTATGGGAGCGAGACGTCTCGACGCAACGTCTTTGAGCATCTTTTTAGAAAGGGTGAGAGAGACAGGGCGGCAGGGGATGTGAATCGTCTTTGGCGGATTGTGGATGGAGAGTCCGGGGGTTGGGGGGGTACAATCAGCGGACTCAATGGACATGGTCATGGTAGGAATTCTCTTTGGAGATAGAAAAGAGTGTTGTAAGACCGATAGCAGGATGAGGGTAACGTCGGGTCTTATCGGAGTGGGACGTCTGGAATTGGAACGCTAGCCTTAGGCATTGGAGCTGGGGAGGTTGTGGAATGCGAAGCAGTACTCATTCCACATTTCAGCGGCGACGAATCATATGAGCCAACAAGCTTGAACTTTTTCATCGTCTACGCTGTCTCGTCCAAGCTTTTACAAAGTCTGACTTTTCCTTCACGCCTAAGCCAACTCTCTTCACCCTGCCCAACCTGGCCAATGCCTCTGCGACCTTATCTAAAACCCGCCTTTCATCCGCATTAATGCCGTCGCCTTCTTCCGATCCCTGTAGGGTATCCGTACTGCTTCCTGTGTCGTCCTGCAACGTGTCCAGGAAATTTGTAGCGTATGAGCTTCTGGCAACACGCGCTGTAGTTGCTGTGTTGTAGACACTCTCGGCTATCCTGACCCTTATGCAATGCGTGGGCTGGCTGAGGAGGTTCCAGAGAAAGGTCAGATAAGCGCCAGGAACAGCGGTAGTGATATCGCCGGGGGTATAGCGCAAGCTTATGGGAAAGATCTTCGTTGTTGGTGGTGTAGTGAGAAGAGAAGAGCTGAATTGTAGGATACCTCGACCGTTAGTCGTCGTGCATTCGGGAAAGACCACAATTGCACGGTTTGGGTGTTCCTTTAGCAGCTGCTGAAGATCGATGAGACGCGCATTCGGAGATGGATGTTGCTGTGGGTGTGAGAAAGCGCGCAGGAGGGCTTGGAATAATGAAATGCGCTGGACCTGTCGAGTCGTGGGGAAGGAGGCCGTGAAGATGGGATCGAATATGGCGGCAAGGTAGAGAGCGTCGATTGGGGACGTGAGAGATGAGGCTATGATCGATAATGGCTGTGGAAGTCGAGCTTTATGATGTTTCGCAAGAGAGCTGGGTACGTAAGTCAGGCGCTGGTTGTATACAAGAACGATAGACTTGACAAACGTACCCTTTCCTTACTCCGTCAATCTGAAGGTCTATCCACCAAACACCTGGTACGCCGAGTAGGGACCACAAGCAGGCTTTCTTGCCCAACGAACCAATTGGCAGCCATTGTAGAACAAAGAAGTAGCTGAGAGTGACAGTGAGCAGTAAGGGAAGGCGGAATAGAAAGAGAAAGACATGCAAGGGTAGGTAGATGCCAGACGATTGTGTTGGTATGGGAATGAATGGTGCGATGCCAGATCCTAGATCCTGTAAGCAATGTATGCACGCCATTGCTTTTGAAATGATGTACACCTACCTCTGTCTCTGTATTGCGAATATTTCTCCATGGCCACTTCAACCCAATTGCATACTATGCAACATCGAAGGAAATATTAATGCCATCCACTGGAGTCTAACCCTGCATGCTGTTGCGCTTGTGACAATAATTATATGTTGGAGGCCGTGGAGTCAGCGGAAATCAAATACATATACACCGTGCCTTGTGATGTGAAATAATGATGTGGAGGAAGTTGACACGGCATGTATTGCCATTTGCATGTGATACTTATATATCTTTAGCACTAGCTTAGCGGGTTCTGTTTGCTTACTAAGTATGAGTGGCAGGGGTTCCGTCGCATAGTCGAGCTTGTCTGTTTACATTGGAGAAGCGATGTCAACTTCAAAGACTGCAAACTATCGTATCAACGCAGCGCGCACAGAAGCGATTCCCCCATTCTGACCTGTTATCAGCAATGACTATCGGCCTTTGAGTCTTCAATATCGTTGGAAATCGGTCAATTGGTCGAAGAACAATTTCAGTCTTGCGCAAATCGAGAGTAACGATGGACAACGAAAACTCCGTGAGTAACACAGAGAATGACGAAGCAGGGCACTTTGATCAGTGGGATACTATTCTTCAAGCTAATCGAAGATGTTGAATCAGTTTACCTCCTACCTTCGGCAACCAAGCAAGATACTCTCACCTGGAAAAGGTCTCTTCGAGATCTCAGCCTCCGCCAACAATGCTCGGTCAACAAGCATGATGCCACCACCGAATTCAATTATTCTAAAGCATAAAAGCTCCGCCCGTACGTTATCATTGCATGCCAAACGCATTCAGCTGAGTAGTCATAGTACCAGAACCGACGCCCAAACGAAAAACCCTGGCCGAACGCGCAGGAGAAACCTCATCTAGCGCACCGGGACCTCCCAGCTTACGACCAGCCAATTCATCGGTAAAGGTTACGACGCTGGCTGGCGTATCCCGCAATGCTTCATTCTCTTCATCCGTATCTTCAAGGACGCCTTCCGTGTCCTCGCGCAACACTTCCGGAAGCTCTTTTTCGAGCAGCGTAGGTCCTGGAAGCCGGCCCCAGACCGCGATGTGTGACCGAGAGCCCCTTCCATCTTCAGTCTCAGTTGCAAGACCAGCCAGTTCCCTGGAGATCCATGCGGGAGGGATTACAGGAAAGAGGAAGGGTATGCGCCCCATCTCAATTTCGACTTTTCAGCAGACTCCAATCTCAACAACAATCAAGCCCGGTAAGCTTAGGGGGAGCTATGACAACCAGTTGAACTACACATCAGACTGGTCGAGCTCCTCAGCTGCAGTGGCATCAAATGGTACAATTCGCCCCATGAGGTCTTTCAGAGACATATCCCTAAGCACTGCAATGCACGACCTCAGCCTAGATGTCATCCATGACTCTTCGCATACATTCCCAGAGGGTCTAAAGGGACCAAATACTCCTTCACAGCTCCCAAAGCCCGTTTTTTTCAACCAGCAGCCTGCTGCAATTGTCCCGGTCTCACCTTCAAAACCCCAGAGGTCTCCACAGAAGATCATACCTTTTCTAACTCGTGATTCCCATGTTAAAGCATGGGATACTAAGGGCCGCCTCGAAGATATGGAGTGCCTCTACTCGGAGCTGAAGGAACGAATGAATGGTACTACAAACGAGAGTGAGGGACTGAAAGAGACGGTATCAATTTATAAAACTAGGAGTATGTCTTTCTCAGAAGTTCGAGTTGCAATTCAGTACCTTTTATCTACAACCCAGGGGTGTCCTTCAAAAAGTACTAAGTTGACTCATCTGTTGGTAACTGCAGTCAACGAGCTAGAAAGCATCCGATCGCAATTGACAGCGAATAATGCTACCTTGAATGGCGACCTCACCACGACTAGATCGCAGCTGTCGACCGCCAATAGTACGTTGGAAGACTTAAGGAGGAAACATGCAATACAAGTTGATGACTTGCAACGTGAGCGACGTAACGACTTTGAAGCTGCGAGGAGGGAGTACCAGGAGGAGTTTGATCGGTTACTACAGACGCGTAGGGATGATCTCAGCGAATTGAAACGGAGACTAAACACAGAGCTTGAGGACGAACGAAGTCAGAGAATCAAGGAAGTGCAAGAGATAACAACCCAGGGTGCCATTTCCCGACAACGAGCAGACTTGGACATTGAGTCGATGGAACGTGAATTACGACTGGTAAAAGGAGATTTTCAGCAAGTCACAGCAGACCTAGAGCGGGAACGGAGTCTCAACAGAAATCTCCGTGGCAACCTCTCGGAATCAGCAAATACGGCGCTGACGCTAGAAACCTCTATGCGCGCTCTCAAGTCGCGCATCGAATATCTAGAAAGCGACAGTCAGACTCAATCACAAGCATTTGCAGATCTCGAACAACAGTTGAGGGACGCTTTTGCTTCAGCCAAGGAAGCCAACGGCAAATTACGTACTGAGGAAACTCTACGAAGAAAACTTCACAACCAAGTACAAGAACTCAAAGGCAACATCCGTGTTTTCTGCCGTGTTCGGCCTACCCTCGAATCTGAGCCAGCTGAGGAGGGAGCTAGAATCTCATTTCCCGATGTTAAGGAAGACTCTAAAGAGGTAGAAGTCATGGGACTAGAAGAGAAGAGCAGCTTAGGCAACATCACAACGAAGACCAATGCCTTTGCCTTCGACCGCGTCTTCGGGCCCTCTTCACAGAACGGCAACGTCTTCGAGGAGATCAGTCAGCTCGTCCAGAGTGCGCTCGACGGTTACAATGTCTGTATCTTCTGCTACGGCCAGACAGGTTCCGGCAAGACATTTACCATGTCCGCCGACGACGGCATGATCCCCCTCGCCGTCCATCAAATCTACGACACCGCGCAATCCCTAGAAGAGAAGGGCTGGAAATACTCAATGGAAGGCTCCTTCGTCGAAGTCTACAACGAGAACCTAAACGATCTCCTCGGCAAACCCGAAGAATTCGACAAAAAGAAACACGAAATCCGTCACGACATGCAGAAATGCAAAACCACCATCACAGACATCACCACCGTCAACCTCGACTCCCCCTCCAAAGTCGAATCCATCCTCCGCCGCGCGACCGCCAATCGCTCCGTCGCCGCCACAAAAGCAAACGAGCGCTCCTCCCGCTCCCACTCCGTCTTCATCCTCAAACTCACCGGCGAGAACAGCGTCACGGGCGAGAAGAGCGAGGGTACGCTCAATCTCGTCGATCTGGCCGGGAGTGAGCGCTTGAGCCATTCGGGCAGTACAGGTGAAAGGTTGAAGGAGACGCAGAATATCAATCGCAGTTTGAGTTGTTTGGGGGATGTTATTGGGGCGTTGGGGCTTGGGAAGGAGGGTGGGCATGTGCCGTATCGGAATAGCAAGGTTGGTGTCCACTCACCCTGATGATTGGAGATGAGTCTGAATCGCTGATGCTGATGTGTGGGGATGTAGTTGACCTACCTCCTCCAATTCTCACTCGGTGGCAATTCGAAAACACTCATGTTCGTCATGATAAGTCCGCTACAAGCACATCTCAGTGAGACGTTGACGAGTTTGAAATTCGCTACTAAAGTAAGGCCCATCTCATCCCTTTTCTTTCCATTTGAAAGATCAGTATGGTGAAAGATAAGATGCTTAATTGGGATCCATAGGTTCACAACACCCACATCGGCACAGCGAAGAGGCAATCGCGAATCAAGGAGTCTTGAGGTCAGCGAGGCTTGCTTGACATACGGGGTTATTTTCTCTGAACGGTTCTGGCGTCATGGAATCTTTTGTTCATACTGCTGGACGGTTGGTCTCAGGGACTAGCAATTGGCCGTAGTCGTGTTATGGAGTTGGAAATAAAGATATCACTGAATGACATTCTGACAATATCGGGAACGCTGCGCTAAAGCTAAGATACCGTGAGCTGGCTGCCGTGAGAAATTACATGACCGAGACGTAAGAATCACAATCCTTGGAGAAATCCTCGCTATGTTTTGACATTTTCCCTCAACGCCGACCAATCCCACACACAACCCCCACGCTCAATGGTATACCCAGCCAGACCCATCAGTTCAATTCCAAACCCTCGCGGTAACAGACCTAGTCGCCAAAATCTCAATCCGTCTCGCATAGATCCTCATCATATGCATAACGGGATCGCCGAAAACCACACCTCGCAATTGCTCATCGCTCGTTACGCACATCTTCACATCCCCCTCTTCGTCTTGCGCTCCCCTGCCTGATGAGCCAGCCCGTAGGAGAACCAGTCTGCCTGCGTTTGAGAGCGTTGAGGGAGGGACTTTCCATATTATGCCTGGTACGGCGGGGACGCTTGCTGCTTTCGTTGGTGCGGGGCGTTTTTTGATTGGGTTTAGGAGGAGGCCTGCTTTCGCCATTGGGGAGGAGTTCTGGGTTGAGGTTGGATTTGGTGTCAAAGTCGAGAGTTTGGCGACGACAGGGCATGATGGGATGAAGGTGGTGAGGCAAGATGAACCGGGGCTGGGAGAGGCGTAGAGGTCGAGAAGGGAGCGGACGTAGGCTTTGTCTGCGCGGGGGACGGGGTCGCCTTCGTTGATGAAGGAGAGGAAGAGGGATTTGCGGCGGGCGCGGGTTGTTGGTTTTTGAAGGGGAAGGAGGGAGATGGGTGGGGCGCCGAAGGTGATGCAATGAACGCGTTTGAAGCCTGTCTCAGTGCGAGCGGTTAGTCCATTCGCTCTGATCGATGCATAGACAGTGTTCTGGACTTGACGTACAGCCTGTAAGAATGTTGAGCTCGGATTTGACGTCTGCGGCGAGCATGTGTGCGTATAGAAGGCTGGCGACTGCTCCACCGGCGGAATGGCCGGTGATGAGAAGAGAGCAGCTTGCTCGTGATGGATCTTCTTCGAGCATTGAGCGAAGACGAGCTGCAACCGGTTTGACCATCTTTCTGGCTACGGAGAGGAAGCCAGAGTGGCAGAGATTGCCCGGATCATCCTATGTTTTGTAAGTCTACGATCTGAGTCATGAGGAAGAGCGGATTACCAAAAAGCCACTCGGCGGCGTAGGGGCAGAGTTCAGATTGACTGCCCAGTCCATGAATGTCTGACTTCCTCTGATGGCGAAAACAACTGTACTCATATCATCAATTGGCACAGACTTGATCGCCATAGCCTTTGTCCCCAGCCGCCAGTCCGCATCGACATGGGTCTCTCGTTCGGCACCAGATGGCCGTGTATATACTCGTTGCGAAAATTGTGCTGCGAGACATAGAAGAGGATACGTCGGCATATACAACTTCAGTGGTGGCAAGTTTGGCGGTAGTCGAGCATTTGCGTAAAGGTTCGCTTTGGCAAAGTAATTTGTACTCGTAATAGCTGTAGTAATGGCGTTGTTCGCATTTTGTGAGACTTCCCTCGTGGCGAAACCCCCACCACCCCTGATAAGAGGTTGAGGATTCTGATAGATCACTGCACGGAGGTCAGCCCGGATGCTTTATCTGCCTTCTTGACTGCTATAACATACCAAGCTCTCGCTCATCACCGCTGAATCTTTCTCCATCAATAAGGGTAATGACAGTGTCAAACTTCGACGAGATCAAATCGCAGAGCCCAGCTCCTCGGTTTAGGCGGCTCGTCGGTCCATGCTGCCACCCGCCGATGCCATCATTGACGCGTTGTACAGGCTTTGTGAGTGCTCCCGGTAGGTTCGTGCAAGATTTCCCCTTCAAGTCGTAACCGTAAACGCCATAGTTCGGTGGTGATGGTTGGACGGCGAGATTGGCTTGCGACACAGGGTTGCCTGGAGGTGGATATCGATATGGACTTTGAGGAGGAGGCCGGCGATTGGTTTGGAGAGCAGCCGGAGGCATGTAAGGAGGGGCTGGAACAGGATTGAGGCTCGTCTGAGCTTGGAAGAGTTTGTTCTTGTTGTCGTTGTTGATAGGGTTCGGCTTTCGAGAGGCTTCCGGTGAGGTTTGCTTTCGCTTGGTTTTGCCGAAGAACGTCATGATGCCAAGCGGGGTATTTTACCAGAGTAGATGATCCATTTTTGACGGAGAACGAGTCGAAAGCGATTGAGAAGTGGGTGAATGTGTAAGATGTAAAGGCTGCTTTCACGGTGGACAAAAATCGAAGATTGAATGGTAATTGAGGTATTAGGTTCGAGTTCATGTGTGGAGCGGAGCTGCTTCGCCTCGTTCCTAAACTCGGACAGCCTTGACCCCGAACGAATACCACTAGATTCTACCCCATCTGTCCATGCACGCACGACCGTTTATCCAACGGTTAACTTCTTACCGACACGAACAGTCCTCCAAGTACTTCGTACCGTACCTCAGGTTGTGGCCCGGAAACGAGCCCGCAATTCAGCCAGGATGTTTGGGCATGTTTGCACTTTCAGACAATAATGTAGACTTGGTCGGAACTATCACAATTGAGGCTTTCCCGAAAACGTTGACCTACATATGTGTTCGATGTTTGTCCCCAAGCCTGAACAACCCACCGCTGAACACACGCTGCTACCTCATCGCCCCCTACGCAGTCGTACCAAAATACCATTAAAGTGATGATCTGTCGAAAATAGCGAGGCTTTCAACGTTCCCAGCGTAGAGCCTCGTCTTCACCGGCGACACAACCTCGTCACTCGTGAAGCTACAATGCCCGACTCCGTTCACTTCCTCCTTCACCACGCCCCACATCACAGGTAAGACGGCCGCATCCCCATCGTCTCGAGGTGCATGACAGGCCGCACTTATGGCCGCACTACAGCTCGAGGCAAGTGGTATACCCGGCTTGAACCGCCGAAACCCTGTCGCGAGGCTGATGAGCAGCATGGTACCGCCGACGATGAGGACGAAGATGATGGCAATACTCGAATACCCACACGTGGCTATGCTGTTTTTGGTATCTTCGACGCCATCCAATGTGTAGACGGTTATACGAGCGAGGAAGATGCTTTGCGAAACTAGCCAATGCATCAAACCTGAGAAGAAGAGGAGTGGGATGGCGTAGGTGTATGGAAGGGTCAGGTAATACGTTGAGCGCTGCTTTCCAACTGGCGACGTAACACGAAGGGCTTTGCGGCTGTGGGCGTAATGGGACCATTCGTCCGCCTGGAGCATGCATGTGTATAGGCTGTTGTACATCAGATAGAGAAGAGACAGATTGGTCTGTGGCAGGTTGGCAAGCAGGATGTAAGCCAGGACATTCGCAGCCGTGGTTTGGTATGATCCGATTGCAAGAAGCGAATTGACATTTACAGCACCAAAACCCATGTTCCAGAGCGATCGAATATCGTGAGAACTTCGTGTTCCAAAAGATTCCATGCCGAGGCTGAGAAGTGCAGCGGTAACGACCAAAGTAGCGATGCAGCTGGGGGTTCGAATGAAGTGAGCTCTCCATGGCACAGCATCCGGGAATGAAAGGCACCTGCACTCACAGGGTCATGCATATAAGCCATCGCTTCAAACTCGGAGCCTCGAACCAGAACCGGCGCCGTGGCAGCCAGGCCTTTGGGCCTATCGCTGGTCGCTCTAGGCTACGTCTCCAAATCCCGTTGATTACATCTTCCTTTGACATCAGGCAGAGGCCACAGGTTGTTGTGTCAGGACCCTCAAGAAAAGAAACAATTGCATCGCTACGGGTCATCAGCTCGTATTCTTCAACACGCATTCTTTTCTGACAGCTCTAGAGATTTGAGGCTTACCCAGTGGTGACAAGTGATTCTTCCTGCTGTCTGAAAGCTGCATACAACATGCAGCAAGCCTTGAGGAGGTTGCAGAGAATGACCACAATCATGACCGTCTTGCTAAATTGCAGCTTACAGTGTTCATCTACCACTTCACTCAAACAGTATTCAATTGGTTGATCCAGAACCTTCCAGGAATTTGCGCTCTTGATCACTGGCCCAAGGTCGCAATCAAGGAATCCAAAAGTTGGATTGGGTTCCAATAAGAACGCACATACCCATCCAAGTGGGTCTTGATATTTGCCGGGCGAGCTCATGGTGAAGCCTAGTACGCTGCTGCCATTTGCCGAAGCTGCTGACGTTACGGCAAGCACACTGCGTCGGCCAGTAAGCAGGCGATTATTGTATGCATTCATGCATTCCACATTGTCCAGTCGTTCCAAAAGTGAGTTTTTGTCTTGCAGCCGCTGAGTCGTTGCCTTTGGGATCGTGCTTCCCGGATTAGGGCCGGCAAATTTAGTGAGTTTATTTAGATATGTTGCTGCCGGCAGAGAGTGGTCCCACGACGCGCCCGAGAGGAAGTCTTCTGTAACAACCAGGATGTCATATTCATTTGCAGAAAGGGCCTCAAAGACTGCCGAGTTATACCTTCGAGCGTTTATTAGCTTAAACCGCACATTCAGAACAAGCCAGCTGAGATCCAGATAAATGGCAAATTCTTGGAAGATTTGGGCTAGAGATATCGATGATGGTAAGCTATCAACGAGGTACGCCGATGAACTCCAATGAGTGACGGGAGACAAGCGCCCGAAGGTTGTGCAATGGGCGAACGAGAGAGCAGAAAGGCTTACATCAGATGCAAGGGCACAGAACTAAGACCAAGCAAACACCAAACAAGTAGCCTGTTCCACCTGATCCACCTCAAATTCTTGATACTCGGTATTCCAATATCCAACCATATTCTTGTGGCATGTGCCTTGTCTACCTCTTGCCTTGTTGGAGAACTCATGCATTGCATACAGTAGTTGCTGGCACTCAGTAGCAATGTACTTAAGGCGTTAATGGCCAAATGTAACCACATGCTCCATTTCTTGGTCCTGGAGCAGCTGCCGTCGATCAGCGTGCCAATGCCGTCTTGCATTGGGAACGAGTTTGTGGCCCATATCGTCAGAACGCTGTTCGCCATGAGCACAGCGGCTGCGGTACAGGTGCAAGTTACTACACCTGCGCGCCAGCCGGAGATCTTCCTGCGGTGTACTGAGGAGAAGGTTGAGCGCAGCTGAGATGGGGGACCGTCTCCGCTGGAGCCGATCAATGCTGTATGTCCGGATTTGAAAGAAAGATTATCTCGCTCTTGGCTATTGTTATACGGTGCTTGCGGCCTTTATTTATGCTTAGTGATCAATGACTGACTGCAAGGGCCTGAGGCACTGACTGCTGGAAGTTCCGCATCTCATACTCCGCTGGCTCACTTGGAGGGCTGACCGGCGAGTAGCTAGAACATCCGTCAGGTGAGATACTCCGTTGCATGCCTGGTCTGTCATCATCAAGGATAGCTGAGGTGCCTTTGTACGCTGGTGGTCCCTGAACTGGTAAAACACAAGCTGGACTATCCAGATCTCCGCCTGCCAGAGGTGAGCAAGACATGCGTTAACCGTAGTGGTTTGATGTTATGTGACATGGACGTAATCAACAAGAAAGAGAAAGTAGCGGAGCATGGACTGATAAAGAAGGTAGAAAGGCCGAGGCAGCTATACACCCGGAAGGGCCATAGCTAACTTCCCCTGCCATATTGTAATCACTGATCGATCCGCTAATGTAGGGCAAGCATTGAGCATTGGCAGTGGCTTTACCTTAGCCGTTGAGCCGCCCATCGCAAAGTAGCTTCAGGTTTTGGGTTTATCTTCAGGGCTGTGCATGAGTAATGTGAAGAGTAAGTAGACAAGGATTTGTGCGGCAGCCAAAAAGATCCTTGTCAAAGCCTTTACACATTCCGTCTGTGTCAAACTGGACTCCTACTTGGCATTGCTCTCTGGGATATCGAGTTCCATGCGAGTATCCGTTTACACGGCAGATCATCGTCAGGGTGGTGTTTCGAGAGATGGGCACAGCCACTGGATACAAGCGCAACACTCCAATTTGCGCATCTACCTCACATTCGGCGCTCAGCCCCCATCACAGATGCATAACAACTGAGAGTGACACTGCAGACGCCCGTGTCTCAAGATGCACGTCCTCGCCAAGACTGGTTTGATAGAGGGACGCGCTTACATGTACTGTAGGTGACGGTGTCGTGCTACAACAACTCAGCTACACGGGATGGTGCTGTTGAGCCCCGCTGGTCAGTGTTGACGCGACTCATTCCTACTTAGATAGCGGGCATTGTGGGACTCGATTAATCTGGCAACACTAACATCTGCACCTAGTAATTAGTTGTATCCAGTTTTAGTGTAGATTACATAGTAAATAAACACTGACGCGTCATAGAAATCGCGTGTCCATTACCTACCTACC
>JAABUP010005618.1_pt1 | contig 18796 bp, 23 predicted proteins | sample 5559201 | NCBI WGS metagenome assembly JAABUP01 (sample SAMN10711887, study PRJNA513373) | rock metagenome | isolation source: Antarctica rocks | place: Antarctica
CCGTGCGAGCTTTCATCGATATCATGTTTGACCCGTCTGCCTATCTCCCTCAGCAAGCACCAACTCCACTGGAGGCTGAGGTCAGCTCTCTGCCAAGGAAACGTGCTTGTCACATTCTGCGTCTGTGAATGCTGCAATGCGAGGACTGAAACATGCCAGCTATCACATACATATAAGCAGCGCAAGATATGGCTGCCACGTGCAAACAGCGTTAGGGAATACGTCAGCAAGCAGTCTCTTGTACACATGTACAGGTTTGGTATGCATACAAGGCATCCTGTTGAGCTGGTGTCAGTTTGTTTGGTGTTCTGTGATCATTATCCTGTCACTGTCTCATGAGCGCACAAATGTGTAGGAGGTTGGGTGTTGTAGCGGGAAGAAGGTACACACTGTGGAGCGGTATCCTGGGCTGGGGGCCAGGGGCCCCCTCCCCAGTGACTTGTCCCACCAGAAGTGGGGCATGCAGCCAAGAGGCCAGAATGACAATGGTAAGACATCACACACTTAGCAACGGGAAAGCTCAGCAGGCTGTATGTAGCGCACACTGGCAGCTCTCAAGATGTGCTGGCATGTCAGGCTGCTAGTTGGAGGTCTGCAAGGCTGCATTCAGCTTTGGATAGTGTCCTTACCAGTCAAGACATCCTTAGCATTGGCACATATACAGCCCTGCAGTTGTACACGTTGATGAATTCCTGCATGTTGCATTTCTTATTGCATTGATATGTAGTTACTTTGGGCCATCATCGACAGGGTACCCTCAGTGCATACATCCCCCTCTGTTCACGTGTGAGCTCTGGTTGTGATTGTGTGTGCGTGCAGGCCATCACAGCAGCGGGAGCAGCATCCACAAGCAGCAGATGCAGGCAGGGCAACAAGCTGTGGCAGCGTCAGTCATCGTGGCCCCTGAGGTGAAGGTGCCCTTCTCTCTGGCCCAGGTGGCGGTCTTCCTGGCAGTGGCGCGCACTGGCAGCCCCACATCCGCCAGCCTGGCCTGCTCCATCTCCCAGCCTGCCGTCAGCAAGTCTCTCAGTGGCCTGGAGCAGGTGATCACCCTATCTTCTTTTCTTACTGCTGATTCACATGATGACCAGGTTTTGGAGCCTGTGAGACTCTGCATGTACTCTCCTGATGAATTTGGCCAGACAGCTCACCCCATAAAAGGACACCAACCTGAAGCGTTGATTTTGGCAGGCTTTAGGAGGGCGGCTGGTCTTCAAGACGCTGCGGTCAGGGCCAGCCCTGCTGACAGAGGCAGGGCAGGCAGTACTGCCCTACTGCCAGCAGCTGGTGGAGGTGGCAGGGGAGGCCTGCAAGGCCATGCAGGACTTCAGGCTGGCTAGCACGGGAGTGGTCAGCCTGGGGGCCAGCCAGACTGTGGGCACCTATCTCATGCCCCGCCTCATTGCTGCCTTCAAGAAGAACAACCCTGAGGTATGCGGCTGCATGTACCCTCACCTTATCTCCAAAAGCTGATCTGCCAGTCAAGTCTGGGCTGTTGATGTTTGTTGCTCTGGTGACACTTCTCAGGCTTGTAGCATACCTTGGGTATGCTACCTGGGGGCTGTGTGCTCAGGCATTAGAGGCATGCAGAGTGATACTGGGCCTGTCAGACTCATGCAAGTGTGCAGTCCTCTGTTACCACTCTGATATGTAGTATATCATATGTCAGACTCATGCAAGCATGCAGTATATGAGTACATTGATGTGTGTTGTGGCTGGGCAGGTGGTGGTCCAGCTGGCAGTGGACAAGTCTCGCAGCGTGTGCCTGAGTGTGGCCAATGGAGAGGTGGATGTGGCCATCATAGGTGGCCATGTACCAGAGGACCTGAAAGACGTCCTGCAGGTAATGTTACATGGCCCCTTTTACATGCTGTGGGTTACAATGTGGCGCAAAACATGCCCTCTAGACCAATGTTCCCTTCCCTTGTGATGGTTAACAGCAAGAAAAGAGTAGTACCGTTCCAGGAATGGCAATCAAAGTTGACTCCTCAACTCAACCCTTCTTACTTTTTGCATTATTGTGAGAAAATTTCAGTATTCAAGCCTTTCTTAGTTTTGCAAGTGTGTCTGTTCCACAGCATTACATTCCCTGCTCTTCTGAATGCCATCAGCAAAGTCAGTCCATCAGCATCATGCAAACTCAGGGAGGTGTGATCCGCTGCTTTTACACTAGGCAGCTGCGCCTGGAGGCACTTGCACAGCTGATGGCACACGTGTGCACTCCAGCAGTCATGCATGCACAGACCTCTGAGCAGCATTTTTGCAGCAATTGCTGAACAGGTTGGTCTGGCGCAGGCAGTGCCATATGCTCAAGATGAGCTAGTTCTGCTGGTGCCGTCCAGCCATGAGCTGGCACAGAGGGGCAGCATCGAGAAGTGCGAGCTGTACAACTTGGACTTTGTGAGCATGAACCAGGGCTCCTCTGTGCAAGCAGCTCAGGAGGAGACTCTCCTGCAACAGGGCATCAAATGGCACAAGCTGCACACTGACATGGTGGGCCTCTGCAGCAGCCTGTATGCAAGTCTGCATGATGGGCTGCAAGCCAGCTTGAGGCCAGCCCATGAAGCTAGGATGCGTTACTAGCCCCAGGAAGTGTTGTTCCCAATGAAAAAGCCTTGGTCTGCAATTCATGCCTTGTCGACTGCTTGCACTTTGCTGCACAGTGACCACTTCCTATACCTTTGCCGTCTTTGGAACTAGCTTGCTCAGTTGATTGCTCAATCAATCGCTCAATTAATCACTTGTCTGAGGTGTGTCCAGTTAATGACCCTGCCTGACCAGATGTCTTGCTGCATTGCTTGTCTGCATCGCCATTCTTTTGCATGCAGCCTCTCTGAAGCAGTCCTGCTTGCACAGGAGCTGAATTCAGTGGAGGCCATCAAGGGTGCTGTGCAGCACGGTCTAGGTGTGGCCTTTGTTAGCGTCACTGCCATACAGAAAGAGCTGGAACTTGGGCTAGCCAGCCGTGTAAACATCAATGGGGTCAGACTGTTCCGAACACTGTGCCTAGTCTCCAATCCCCGACGGGATTACTCCAGAATAGCACGAAAATTCATGGTGGATGTATTTGGCATGGTGAGCATGGACAGCTTCATTGGACAACGACAAGGCAATGGAGAGAAAGCTGCAGCACCGCTGCCGCATGTTACACCCGCTGCACGACCATGGGAACATGCGCCTGGTGCCAATGGAGCATCTGTGCCTAAACCCATACTGCAGCAAGCTCAGAATCTGAATGGGACTTCTGCCCACAAGAGCCAACAACCACGCTCATCTGGTTAGCTGTGATTCTGATATGTGCAGTATGTAGACGCATACCTACAGCCTGGGCGTGTAGCTTTATTCGATTGGACATCTTTTGCTTGTTAAGGGAATATTAATATTAGGGGTTTTGAGAAGACGAAAGTTGAGAAAGTTGCATACATACTTTGAGGTATGTAAAGGATTCACCAACTTTTGCAGGGATGTCTGCATATGCTATAAGAGACTTTATGCCAATGTCATGAAGTTACTGAATTTTGCTTTTTAATAGGTTGATGTGATCAGCATGGCAGTTATACAGATGGCATTCTCTGGGAGTGGGGATGGGGATTTCCTTGCACTCCATGGCGTGGACATAACTATTGTTCTGCAGTTCTGAACTCTTTGTTATACAATTGTGGCATCTTCAATCAACTGTGCATGAACAGGGCTGTTGGTAGCCGCCCCTTGCTGGCGTTTCGTCTTGGTGGCAAATGTTCTTGTTTTCTTGATGCCTAAGGAAGTGTACTGCAGAGCATGCTGCGAGTGAACAGCAGCAACGTACTCGTTGTTCCACCTTGGGAGTGTGCGTGGTTGTCGGACGAGCAATTACAACTGCGAGACGGGGCTGGCTGCATCTGTTTCGACGTCAGAGGCAGGTGTCCTGTGTTGCTCCCAGGTATCGCGGTACAGGTGTCGCACATGCATATCACAGACCACTTTACTTGCAGGTGAAAACGACGCCACTGTCATTCTCAAGCCTACTCCCGGGTCCAAGAGAACCCGCTACGTCCGAGACCTTCAAGCAGCTGCATACCTAGGAAACCTAGACACTGACAGCAATTACACCATAATCCTTGGCAGTCACAGGAACAGCTGTTTGAAGTTTGAGAAGGACCTTCAGCCTCGTCATCAGGCAAGTACCACACGGTGGCCTCTGATGTCTGGCTATACTCACAACACGAGTCTGTTGGCACATTAGGTTGTGTTACTGGACCAATCATTGATACTAGTACCACGCCTTGTTGCTTGGTACGCCCACAACGTATTTGTCTGTGTAGGCTGATGGTGTCCCCGGCTCCAAGTTGACAGGGGACAGTTTTACCAGTTTCTGGATTAGCTACAGTCAAGGCACCATCACTGTAGGCTTAGGGGAGCCAGGAGTAGACAGCCCTCACTACAGCTGGACTGATCCAGATCCAATCCCCAACGTCAAGCATGTGGGTCTCAGCACCTGGGACAAACATGTGGGGTATAGGCGGATACAGATGCAGCCTGCTGTCAGTCGCAAGCCTGCGGCGCCTCAGCAAACACAAGAGCCATCGCCACAGCTTGGTGCTCAGTCCCTCAAGTGGCTATGCAGACAGAGCATTGAGCAGCATCTGTGTCCTGAGAACCTGTGCAGCCTTTTGCATGGTGTGGAAGAGCTTGCACCAGCGCTGGACGAGCTGAGAGAGCCTCTCATGTCTTGCCTGGCTGACAACATTGAGGAGGTGGTGATGTCAGATCATGATGGCTTCTGCAGTTTACCCAGCACATGTCTTGCAGACCTGCTGGACCGCCCTGGGCTGGTACGCCTTCCATGTGTGCTATGCACTGAATGCTTGGTGCTGCAGCAGCCCGGGTCATGAACCCTTTCTGCAACGTCACCCTAGTCATAAGTAGACATGCACAGGCCAAGGTGGTCAATCTTGCAGTCATGCCTGTTCTTGCAGCTTCTAGGCGCCAACTTCTGCTTGTCCTGCCTTTCATCTATGCTGCATTTCCTCTGTGCTGCATTGTGCATGATGCGTGCAAGGCATTTTGCTGACTCAATGACACTGCTGCAGGCATGCTCAGAAGGCAGCCTATTTGGTGCTTGTATGATCTGGGTTGAGGAGTCTGACAGCAAAATTGATGAGGTTGAGCAGCTGCTGCCCCTCATACGCTTTCCACTCATGACTCAGCAGGAGCTCCAGGTACATCAAAGCAGTTGCCCTGTGACAAATCACTTGTCGTGCAGATTGCAGTCTGCCAAACTTCTGGACAACTGAAACCATCGCTTTGCAATCTTGTGCATCAGCTTGGCATCTAGACACTAATGCATCAATGGCACAGCATGGCACAGGTGACATACTCTGAGGCATACATGCTTTCTGCAGGTAGTCTGTGCACATCCTTTGGCATCCCACAGTGCGCAGCTACAGCACCTTATAGCTGAGGCCATGGCTGCTCAGCAGGGCTCTCAGGACCTCAGCCCCATATCTCAGGTTCACAACCTCAACTGTTCAGCCCTTTCTTCAAATGTTGCTAGAGCTCTTGTGACAAACTGTCAAGGAGCACAACACGTCCTTGCTGGTGGTCAGCTGCATGTCAGCTTGCATGACTCACAGGTTTTATGCTGTCCTGTGGTGCTGCTGGCATGCTGTACCATATAGAACACCACAGTTCTTGCACACTTGTGCAGGTGCAAATGCAGATGGCCCCTGTCTGTGTCGAGTCCAAGCGGCATATCCATGCGATAGATCAAGGGATGCAACAAGTGTCACAGCGGTTCCAGCGGCGGCACCCCTCTGCATGCCAGGAGCTGATGTACATGTTTGATGGCGACGACAATGGCGTTTGTCATTTCATAGGAACTAGCTACGGGTCTCAGGAATGGGTCAACCCTGTGCTGTCTGGTCAAATCAAGGTGAGGATGTTGGCTGGTGCCAACATCAGTATCGGTTGAGCCCATGCTGTCAAGGATGTGATGACCTGTAAAGATGCCACAATGTGGTATGTCAACCACAGGTTGTGTTTGCTCAATGGCATGCGACCTGTAGACATTGCTGCTGATTGCTACAGTCATAGTCCATGGTCTGGATTCATGCTAGATCATGATGCTGTGCACATGCAACTGGTCATGTTGACCGCATTTCATTGCTCAGTGGGCTGAGACTGTGCTCCTGCAGGTATCGGCAAGCAGTCCAATTTGTCGCAACACAGACCCAAAAGCAGTCGTGAGCGGCAACTTCCTACGCATGAACTTTGCTGGGCCGTGCACTGTGGCAGGTCAAGCCCAAACCTGGTGGCAAGTTGATCTGGGAGAGCAGCACTGCCTGACGTGCAACTACTACACGCTGCGGCAGGATGGCTCACAGGACTTTGTGCGCAACTGGGTCATGCAGGTCAGCATATGTCGTGCATTGCTGCCCATGCTGCATGGTGGTGCATGTTGGCATGCAATTGTGGCTATACTGGCAGTCTGTAGTTGTTGAGCTCAAATGAGCGTCTATCTTAGCACAACTGTGCACTGTGTGTGCTTGCGCTTTACTTAATTGGTGGGGCAGATGTAGATGTGATGCACAGCTTGCATGACTGCGTCGAATCCTGTGCAGGGATCAAATGATGGGAAAGCTTGGGTCACGCTGCGGTCTCATGTCAACGAAAACACAGTCAAGCTGCCTGGCCAGTATGTGTCATGGCCTGTAACAGGTCATGCAGCTCTGTTTCCCTACCAGATGTTCAGGCTTCTGCTGACTGGTCCAAATTCTGGTGCGCACAACAATATATGCCTTAGCTACATCGAATTCTATGGATACTTCTTGGCCCGTGAACATGCAGTCAGTCAGTGAAGAGGGGCATCTTCTGCCCATCTTGCTACTGTCAGACTGCGGTTGCCCTGAGGTCCGACCATCATGAAAATGCAGCTGGCAATTTGATCGAAACATGCTATTGTACTTGGCAGTTTAGGCGGGTATGAGAGTGGTGGTGTTGAGATCTGTGTTGAGTTTGTGTTGCTACATTGGTTATTCGCCTGCCAGCCTTTGCGACATATGTTGTCAGGATGCTCTGCAAGTCCTGCATGATGTTTGGCAGGTTCTGCTTGTCAGTCTGGATCAGCCCTTCTGCCGTTCTGTTTACCAATCAGTAGTGGTTTGCCTCAGTTCTTGTACCAATTCAGCAAGTATGCAGAGTGTGTCAGTGACATTTCAATGCGTGTGAGTGTACACAACTGCATTACCGAGTCATGTCCTGTGGCCTGGTGTGACTAAATTGTTGACAAGATGGGTCCATGGAACATTTCACATGCTTGAGCACACAGCAGTAAGTCCTTGTAAGCAAATCAGCGCTGTGGATTAATAACTTGTGGTGAGTAGTATTCTATCAGACTCTAGTCACATTTGCACAGGTGCAGCCCCACCACAGTACTTGCTATCGCTGTGCACAAACTGCTATTAAAACAATATGAGCAGGAGGGAATTGTTGCGCTCCAAATTTTCTTTCTGCCAAATCATGCGCATGGCTTTTATGAGCGTCATTGTAAATCTCGGCTATCTAGGTTTGACGTAGGGACCACATAACAGGATTCTGCAAATTGTAGGCATGCCTTCGAAGCCCCCGATTACGGACATGGGCACGTCCAACCTTAAGGTGCTCGGGTTGACAGCGACTTGTGTCTCCCGCGCTCATGCTTGATCAAGGCTGCAGATTTGATTCTGACTGACTGTCCTTGTCCCAAAAGATTTGCGCGCCATTAGCAGCAGAGCTGGCAGCAGAGGTTTGCACTGACCTCTAGCAGCACGTGTCACAACGGTTGCTTTTATTCTCCAAACTGACTCATGCATTGACCACGACACCCACTTGCGATCGAAGTCAAGGCGTCTAGGACAGATCTATGAGATTAGCAATTAAGTCTGGTTGACCGGAGGCATACAGACCTAGGTTTTGCGGCGCAATTTGGCCTCGAGCTGATCTAGATGGTGACGATACAATTATTTCAGAGTCTGGGCTCACGCCATTAGCTGGCATCAGCAAGCTCAAAGCGGCAGATCACCACGTTGTACTGATCGCGGCATTCTGCAGCGTTCTGCTTTTTCACTGGCGAGCTTTCTGTCCTTGAACAGCTGGTGCTGCTCAGCTTCGGAGAGACTGCGCCAGGTCAGCATCAACTGACAACTGGCGGGCGAGCTTTGCAGAGGCGGACTTGCTCAACACTACGTCCCAACGCGTATCTGACTGCTGGTTTGACTTATGCTGCACAGATTTGCAGTCGGCCTCGCAGTCTTGCTGGCGATAACAGCCCTTGCTGTTGTCAGTCGCGGTCCTTTTTCTGGCAAGGCAACACCGCCGTAGCCGCCAGAACTGCGGTCGACGACCCAGCAGAAGTATGCACTTCAAGCTTTGCTGCTGCCGAACTAAACCTTGCGCTATCGCAGTTTGCGCCGTGTCGTGCGTCCGATTGAACTCTGGAGACCTTACGAGTCATCATCAGCACAGCCATCGTCCGCAGTCACTAGCTTCAAGCTGGCTGTGTGACGCAGGTCAGAACCAGGAAGCTCAACAGTCCAGACGACACAGTCAGTCGGTCATCACAGCGGAGATAGCGACTCAGGGCAAGCAAGTCAACAGCGGCACTATATTGCATCAGCATCATAGTTGATCGGGACCCGGACAAGAACCTTGCAGGGGAAGTCTCGGGTCAGCAAGCCTTGTGACAGACAGCATATCAAGTTGACAGTAAGCTGTTTTGCAAGGTCGCTACTGCAAGTGGCATGACCAGAGACACTGCTGAACCAGACCCGACCCTGAGTGCAGCAGCTTGTGACAGTGTCAAGTGGCTGCAGCCAAGCGGTAGGTCTACTGCTGGTTGTGCCCATCCGATCAAAAGGCTTGCAAATGCATTGAAGGCATCCGGCGGCGATTTGCCTCCAGCTTGATGCACAGTGCCAACAGAATCCACTGCTGCATCAAGCTGCCAGCAGCTGTGTATGCTCTAGTGCAGCAGCCAAGTCTGTGCCCAGTTGACCTCTGCATACTGCACAGAGCATTTTGACTTTGCTCCTGTTCAGCCCTTGCTTTGTTTTGGTTTCTGTTCCTGCCTGCTTCATGCTCCATGCCATCAACATCCACTATGCTTCAGCACAGGCTTGACAATGTTGCATCACTGGCATAAGTGGTGCAGGCCCACGCATCTTGGGAGAAGGCATTGAAGACCAGGAGCAAGGCATCATGGAGGCAACACCCACACAGAATAGGTAGGACTTTGGCATCTCGCTATGCCCCACATGCCTTGCTTGCCATCAGCAACGTATTAAGCAACTCGTGATGAGAGTGCTGAGAGCCTTTGGCACACTTACAAGGCTATACCAGGTCTTCAAGTCAATTTGGTGACACACTAGCATAGAGAAAGCTGAAGCTGTGAGGCTCCCCTCCGTTTGTGAGGACTTGAACACAAGCAGCACCCTCAAGCAAAGTCTGTCCCTGTGTTTGTGCATGGCAGCCGTGGCGTTCTTTGCAGCCTGCTCAAAGCTGTGCCCAACAGTCTGTATCAGCTTATCCCACAACTGACATGTGGGCTTGTGCTGCAGGGGTGCTGTGTTGCGCATCACACTATTGGCAGCTGGGTTTGTCATAGGTGACACTCTGCGCCCTCCCACATTGTACCTCCACAATTGTCGCAAAAGCCCAGTCTGTATTTTATATGTACAGTCCCCATTTTGTGCTGATACCGAGTTTTATTTGCTTGTGGTAAACAAAAAGCCTGCTCGGTGTAGTAGCACAGGTTACATGACCTAAGCTGGCAGCTGCTACCATTTGCAGGCCCTAATGGTGTTTGTGTGAGGGAGGTCAGCAGGCAGAGTGGGGCAGATATCAAGAGCTGGACAGACAAACACAAAGCCAATTCTGACAACGTGCATCGGCCCTGCAGAAACTTCCTTGTTCAGGTGGAACTAAACTGTTTGCAGCAATCATCACATGAACTCCACACACCACAGCTGTTGCTGCTGCAATACTGCCTGACCGTGACCATTGCTGCGCAACATGCAAAGCAGGCATTGCGACTTTTGTCACTGAGTACCACAGTTGCAACCCTGTTGCTACATCAAGATCGTTCCTGTTGATAGTGTTGTTCAGCTGCAGGGCAGCCAACAGGAAGTTGTGCTGGCTCTGGACATCATGTGTGATGCTGTGGACCGCTACAAAGCACTTTGTGAGGGACGCTACAGTGGTAACAGGCTCTTTGTACCAAACAGTGCTTCATCACATTGAGACAGTGCCGATGTTGGGCAAGCACTTATTGCTACAGGCGGCGCTTTGCCACTTCTGACATGTCAGGCTTATGCTGCTGTTTGTGCAATCAGATCCAAATACTAATGTGTACATTTGGCGTGTTGTTCAATGCTTCAGCTGCGTACTTCACAAGATGCTGTCAATGCATCTGGGCAGACCATGGCAAGCAACACATTTGCATTCTGTGTGATGCTTGGAGTGATGGCTTGAAGGTTGCATCACAGGAATGCATTGTGTGCAGGGCAGTATGTGTAAAAAGCGCAGAGGGTGCATAACATGGAGTTCTACTACCAGCCCCCCCCACGCAATATTGTGCCCCATGCAGCCGCCCTCAAAGGCCAGCAACCATGGTAAAAATGCTGTCTAGCACCACCTGTTATACTGAGCTACCACAAAACCTGCATGCAGCAAGACTCTTCATGGTCAGCAACGGTATGTGGAACTGGCTTGCTTGGGCTTCTGCTTGGATGACTACAAGCTTTGTAGCCCATGTTCCAGTGTTGAGCGGCATGCATCATCTGGTGGGGACAGACCATTGCCAAACAAATGATACTATTCCAAGAGGCTGAAGGCTGGTGGTGGTTGTGCAGGGTGCCAGGGCATTTCAGCAGCGGGGGGCAGTCTGATCAGGCAGCTAACATATTTGCTCAAGTGAAGCAGACCATTGCAGCCCAGCGCCAGGCATTCAGCCATAACACAGCAAGCAACATGGAGCAGCAGGTTGACAGTGGCATTCAGCATGCAGACCTGCTTCTAGCTCAGGTCAGGCTTCAATATACAGTCTTTGATGCTGCTGGCTTGTTTGCCGTTACACATGTCAAAAAATAAATGGAGATGTTGCAAAGTATGATGCACTGCACAGCAAGCAGTCTGTCCTAGCTTTGATAGCTGCTCCGTAGCAGCTTGAATGTATGTACAGAGGTCCTGTGCAGCCCTCAGTGCAAGCGGCAAGATGCCTTGGTTGGAAAGAATAGAAACTAAAAGATGACGCTGCTAGGCAATTCAGTATTTAAAAAGCTGGGGGTGGTCCTGGGTTCGGGCCAAGTTTTCCTTGGCCTTTCAGCCGTTTGGGTGATAGGTTTGGGAAGAAGGGCCTTGGTTGCATTCTGACTAGTGATATGCGTGATGCCCAGACTGCCTGTTGAGACTTAGTTTTGATGGGACCTGCAGGCCATCGCATCTGAATGGCAAGGCAGAGCAAAGCCAGCTGCTGCTGCACCTCCCCCCCTGCCGTCTCGATCCACTTGCCCACACCACATTCTGTTCAGCAGCAGCAAGGCAGCAGCCAGAGTTATTCAAGCCTTATGCAAGCAGGCCACCAAAGCCGCCCAGAAGCGCACTCATACTCCCCACGGAGTGTGACCGGAGACTTGTCCGGCGTGAGGACTCAGGACTTCAGCACCAGCCCAGGCTCTATGCTAAGCCTGCGTTCAGATGCGAGCAACCTTTTGGCAGCTGATGATTTCTGGACACAGCGGTCACCTTTGAGGGCAACTACACACAACCAAACGGACACTAGTGTTTGGCACAGCAGCAGTCAAAGTGCTCAGTATGGAACACAGACAGGCCATCTTGGTGCAGCAGCTGAGGCCAGACTGCAAGACCTGGCCATGCATCAGAGGAGGCAAACACACCTGGCATTCAACTCATATGGCTGTTCAGCAGATGCCCTGCCATTTGTCCCAGGGCAAGTGCATGGCTCTGCATTGCATCAGGCTGCAGTGCAATGGCCAGGCCAGGGTTTGTGCCAATCCCCAGTGCACAGCTTCAGAGCTTCACACTCTCTGCTGTCAGGCAGTCAAAGTACAGATGCATTGGCTGCAGTGCGCTTTGATGAGCCAGCTGGTGTGATGCTGAACAGGTTCAACTCCCACCTGAACCCAATGAATGCAGGCTTAGCCAGACACCAGGCCAACCAAAGAGGCCACACGAGCTCCTCTGGTATGTTGCTGCAATCCCTTGCATCAGGTCCCCTGAGGGACATATCAACAGCCTTGAACATGCCTGCATACAACAGCATGGCTTCTGGTAAGCAGTGCCGCTTGCACTGTGTCAGCCCACAGGCGGCGCCATTGCTTGCAAGCGCGTCACACCCACAGCTTTGGTATCAGGCAGCGCCGTCTAGCTTTGGGGCTGCTGCCCAGTCATGCACTCGGTATGGCAGACAACCTGCCATGCCAAACATGTCAGAAATGATGCTGAGTAATGGTGAGGGAGCTGCATTGGCTGGCACCAGGACGCACTGTGATACATATGCAGCATCTCAGATGGTGGGGTCCATGCAGCATGCTGTTCAGCAAGCTCAGAACAGCAGCCCTGCCGTGGCAGTGGGCCCTCAGGCAGCTTACATGCGTAATAATGCCTTGCTGCAGTCCATGCTCAGGCCGAGATGATTGTCAGGTGTGCACTTGTGGTGAGAATGGCATTGGATGCTGCTGTCTTGCACTGTGACTGCCAGTGGGCTGTTGTCCCAGCACAGCTTCCACGCTAGCTTGTGCCAAAACTGTCACATGTTGACTACATGCAGGCAGTCCATTTGGGAGCATGCAGTGGTGATGCTGATGGTGGATGCACAGCAGCCAAAGCCCCCATTTGGAATGCTTCCTCCCAAGTATACTATACTACCATACTGGGTTGACAAGTTACTGTGGCTAGTCTCCACACTACACCATGCACTTACAGCCATCTGATCTGCACAGCCAGCTGGCGCATGGTGCATATAACGCAGCCTGTACTGCATTTGCCCAAGACGTGTTGCTTTTCCTCCTGAGACATACCCGTGGTAAAGGCAAGATGTATGAGCTCAGTGTCAATGCGCATGCGCAGTGTATGGCAGGAGCTTCAAGTGCCTATCTTTGCTACTGTAGATTGAATGCCATGGCCATGGCTTTTTGCATGCCTTACCTTTGACCTACATTCAGCACTGGCCCTCACTAGTGTTGTGTCAACAAGCGGTTTACTATCAGAAGGTTTTGAATGAGGCTGCCTTTCACCCAGTCTGCAACAAACGCCGGTGATAGAGAAGTCGGGTTGAAGTATGTCAGGCTTGCTGAGGTTTGTGAAGGCAAATAAGTATGGCAAGACGTGTAGGCTTGGCAAGGCACATATGCCTGCTGTGTCAAGAAGAGTTGCACGATTCATGTGCAAAACTGTACAACATTTGATCTTGCAGTGAGATTTTGATATGTATGCACGCATGATGTGTAAGTGTAGCTCAGCATCAATTACGCACTGACGCACCATTATGGTGATCTCACATCAAACACATGCATTCATTACATTCATAAGCACCCTGTCGCTCAGCAGCTCTGAGCAACATGTACACACCCCAGCAACCCAAGCCCTACATGTATCAATACTAAACTCGATGATATGCAAACAGGCAGTGTGTTGCTCAACAACATGACCAATGCTCACACATCACATTGCATCTGACTAAATCTGACTACCCAAAGTTCTGCTAGCCTGGACATGCTATTCTGGTGTGCATCCTGTTTCAAGATGTCTCCCAGAGGTCTTGCTGCTTATCACATTTGCAAGTTTACCCCATTGCCAAAACTGGCCTGCTCCCAAGGCAAATATTCACACTCAAAAACAGCAATGACCTCAAGGCATCAACATGATGCAGGTAGACAGCATTATCACAGAAGGCTTTATTGTTTGAAGCATGTGCGTCCTGACCACACAGGTTTCAGAGTTACTTAACATAGCTGTCCCAGAGCTTTGCACACCATCATCGCTGAATGTTCTGTCGCTGTACTCACCAGAAAAAACCAACTACGGTTTTGCGTGTTGACTGGTCTACTGGAAAAAAGATCATCTCTTAAGAAAGAAGGGAAAAAAGAAACAGGCATGGTAACATACACTCCTTGCTTGCTCTTAGTTGGCACACAGATGCTCAGCAGCAGCAGTGACAGCAACACTCAGTCTCACAAGCATCAACAAAGTAAGGAAAGAGGCAACAAGAGTTTACGAAAGCATCTGTTCAAAAGACCAACGCAAACCGAAAAGAGAGAGAAAGGAAAATTGAAAAGGTGAATCTTGAGCAGGTGAGTTATGTGAAGTGCAACAAGACAGTCAGTAGGGGCTGTGCCTCACATACTGTACATCCCGAATGTTGCTGTGGCGACGAGGCCCATGGCCAAAAGACATCTCACAAGGCTCAGGCTGGGCCCCTGCCATTTGCACATCTGGCACATCGGGGACGAGAGTATTGATGTTGTTACGAAACAACATCGACGGTACAGCAGGTTGATACATGCTGTCTGCTGCACCTGGCCATCCAGGCAAAGCTGCTGGCAGCGTGGCAGCATCAGGCACACTCAGCTGACCAACATTTAGGCTGGGACCCATGCGTCTGCTGTTCCAGCCTGTCCAGTGGTGCTGAGCAAGAACAGCTTCTTCGTTGTGCAGGTAGGGAGGACCACTTGTATCTGAACCGCTAGTAGCAAGGATGTGAGCTCGCAAGTATGCAGGTGCGATAGCTGAGAAGTCTGTGGGCACATTTATGTGCCACGTCGGCGTGCCTGCACTTCTCGCTGCAGCACTGCCTTGGCTGTTGGCGGCAAGCAACAAGGCAAGGGCGGCCTGGTTGTTCAGTGAATCCAGAGGGTTCCCCAGCAGCAAGCTGTGCAGGTCCAAGGCACTTGACATATCCTGTACCAAGGGCAACTTGTCAGTGTGAATTCTGTTTTGTTCAGAGACTTGCAGCAAGTGCTTGAAGGTCGTACATGCAGATATTGCTCTGACAATGCCATACCTGGTTCTGCTATTGGCATCTGCGCAGAGTTGGATCACAAACCTATCAAAAGACTTCATCATAACGCCCTGTCACGCTGGCAGGACAGGTAACAGGTGCTTTCAGGCGCACAAGCAATTTGAGTTGTGAGGGAGCAGGTGGCAGGATGTCATGCACATGGCTGCAATGTATCAGGTCAAGCTTTGCATTGGCACCAAGCTCACACTGGCTGCAAGACTGACCTGAGCAGTAGCTAGAGTAGGAGCAAGAGTGGTCTGTCCAGCCCACAAGTTGTGGGCAGCAGTGGGCAGGTGCAAGCATGTTGGTGGCATCTTGTCTGGAGACACGGTGTATGCCTGACAGTATCGGGCAGGCACTTCAGCCAAGAGTGAAGGTTGGTGTTGCAGGGGGGCAGGCTGTTGACCAGTGCGGTGGTGCATAGGTCTGTCAGCTGTGGAAGCAATTGAACTCACTTGGTGGCCGTTGATCTTCCGATTGCTCTGTGACACTGCAGCATTTGCAGCCTGCACAGCAGTCAGGTCACTGCATAAGCTCAAGTGATTCGAGCAGTACAACATGACACTGCAATATTGAACTTAAGGCAAACTTGGCAGCTAAGGCAATCATGTGAGTCATGCCGTGTTGCTGACTCGACACAAGGCGCAAGCAGCAGCAAGGTGGCATGCCCTGCAAGTTACCTTGTGAGTGCTGAATGTAACAAAGCAGAAGGCCTGCCGCTGAGACGTAATAGGATGCTTGGGGAAATACACATCTACTACCTGCATTGGCATGCCAAAAAATTGGGACAAGCATTTCAGACGCTGGCTTTGCGTCTTGCCCTGTGCAGATGCAATTTTGTGCCAAGCATACATCTGTTTTGCAGTATTGTATGCTAACACAATCCCAAGGAAGCCAGGCATGACATTAAGCAGACAACCAAGAGATGCAGATGGACTCTGGCTGCTTGCCTTGCCATAGTGGCTGAAATGATTCTTGATCATGGTCTGGGATAGCGCATTTGGAACGCCTCCAACATAGATCCGAGGCCCCAAGCCCTTTGGCACACAGGTTGCTGAGGTCTCATCTTCGGAACTTGCACGGGGACTCATACAGCCTGTACACTGTTTATCGTCTGCTCTTGGAAGTAAAGACCATACTGTACGCCTAGAAGGTGGAGCATGTGGAATTTGTTCATGAGCTCACCTGGACATTCATATATGCTGTCACATATGCGTGACATCATTGTCTCCTCAAATTGTGAGCATACACCTGGCTTGTCATCGGAAAAGCCCTCCAAGAACCTGCAGAGCCACATCAGGTGATTGCTTCCAGAATCGAAGCTGTACAACGCTTACATGCATTCAGCGGTTGCGGCAGCAGCCATACACACACGTTGATACATCATGAACTTGAGCACCAACCTGCCGGCTGCAGAGGTGTGCTCTACGATCGTCTCTGAACGTCCGGGTTCAACAGTGATCACACGAGGGCTCGATCAGCACAGTCTGAGTAAGCGTGCAAGCATACGCCAGGACGGACACCCAAGACCTGTGCATATCAGCACATATTGACTATGCTGAAGCCGTCGCACCTACTGACCGGTTATCAAGCTCCGAAGTAAGCGCTAGGGCAAGTTACGTCAGCGTGCTGAGCATTTTGAGACGAAAAGTGCCGCATCATGCCGGCACACGGCTTTATTGATCAAGCCTCTCTTGCGCATAACGCACCAGGGTGTGCACTGCTCGTAGTCGGGCACGTGCTTGCTTCGTAGGGAGAGCGGAAATGACAACTGATGGCCGGTCTCCTGGTAAGTTGCAAGCGTGTGTGCGGTTGAAATGGTAGCATCGGCCAACGACCGGCTGGACCAAACAGTAGGCAACCTCTTTGCGCTGTCAATCCAGCTTCACCTGCTTATCTCTGGACAAGCAAGCACGTCTGTTAGTAGAGAGAGATGGATGGGATTATCAATTACCCTTCGTTGACGAAACCCCACGTGCTTGTTTCGCTACAATACGATCGTACAGCTCATCGCCCAAGATCTTTGACGTGGACTGCGTGTTTGCACGTCCTTTGCAGGACGTGCCAAATCTCCAGCGCAGATCTGCAGCATCAGAGAGACACGCATCAAAGGTCATTTGTGGAACGGACGAAGCAAATCTAGCCCCAAACAGTGTGAGCTAAACGTTTGATCGCAGAGGTCAACCATGGCTGCATGCGTGTCCTGAATGAGCCGAAGCGTCTATCAGGAGGGACAGCAGTGCTTGCAGTCAATGGTTTGAGCTGGTCTTTGATCACTCTGAGACATCATGTCGATAGCCACTGTGCATCGTGCAGTGTTGACGCTCATGCGCATTTGTCCACCAGGCAAACGTAGCTGCGCAGGTCAACTGCCTGGCAGGGTCGGCAGTTGACCTGCGGGGCCATATCAAATTCTGTACAAGTTTAGATGTTGGGTGAGGAATGTAAAAGGATGATAGCATAATGAAAATTCAGACTTCGAATTGACCTTCGCATTGCGCGCGCCAGTAGTGCAGTCAAAGGTCACTTGGAAGTTGTTGCTTACTTTGCCCAAGTCTCCACTCATTTTGATACCCAGCCAGCCACTGCTGCAAGCTGTCTCGGCCAAAGGTTGCCATAGTGCGTACAGCCACTGCAGCCACCGACTGCCAGTGCCACCGTTGACCGTGAAGCTTGCTTCAAGACCCCCAGGTTCTCAGCGCGCAGGTACTAGCGTCTGCTTGTGCATCCGACAACCACCGCCAACAGCTATGCCTTTCATTCTCTTTCTCTGCCGTACATGGGCGCACGCACCGCCCTTGAGCAGCCTACAGCTTGGCTTGCCTTCTGCCCGCCTTTTATCTTCTGTGTCGTTTGCAGATCCACACAGCGCTTCGCAGAGCCGTGTTGCTACCAGCGTCATTGCTACTTACCAAACGCATCAGGCTGTCCGCTGATGGCGCAACCACTGCACGAAAAGGATATGAACGCCCTGGGTGCGGGCTCGCTTCCTGAACGCCGTCTACTTGCCAGTGGCAAGCCCGCGCCTCAGGTGGGCCTTCAGTCAGGACACTGTGGTGCCCTGCTGCTGTCACACCCCCGTGTTGCCTAGTCAGTGACACCCACAACATTCGAAACACCCACAACCTGCTTGGCAGCTTTCTCTGTCCCAGTAGCATTGGGGCTGGCCTGACGCCTACAAGCAACAGTGTGAATGGCTGGCTAAGCAGACCTGATCAGTGCAGCTTCACCATTCGAATACAATGCAGCGCATCAGCAATGCTGTTTGCTCTCAACTTGCTAATGATATGCAGCTGCTGACACACCTAGCATCTGATACGATACTATCTGTTGCAGGCTACTGGCACTTATGTTTCAAAGCCACAGCTGCTGCGGTCAGAGATGGGCATGCTGAAGTCTGCAAGTGGCTGCATTGGGGCAAGAAACAGCTACAGGTAGAGCAGTGACACTGAAGTATGCTTTGCTTCTGCCTGCTGGCTTTCGGCACAGCTTACACCACAGCAAATGTATCACTATTATGCAGGGCATCTCCTGAGATGGGTACTGCAGAGGAGGGTAAGTCAGGCAACAGCCCTGCTCCTCCTCCTGCTGGTCCTACTGGAACCCACCTGCAGAGTGTAGAGGACATGCTGAGGCATCTGAAGCAGAACAAGCTGACTGAGGGCAGACCCATCAAGACCCACCGCTCTTCTACTCCTTCTGATAATGTCTGTCTGGTTGGCGAGAACTCTGGACGCATCAAGTGGATTCAACCCAGTGGTGAGT
>JAABUP010005620.1_pt1 | contig 18795 bp, 21 predicted proteins | sample 5559201 | NCBI WGS metagenome assembly JAABUP01 (sample SAMN10711887, study PRJNA513373) | rock metagenome | isolation source: Antarctica rocks | place: Antarctica
GCGAGCGCTCCATATATAAGGTACCTTTCTTTCACACCTCATTCGCTAGCGCTCGCGGTCCAAGGGTCTTTTCCTCAGCGCGGCGACCATGAAGCTTACCCCCGTACGTCATTCTTCATATCTCAGTACCTTACGGGCCAAACCTTGTCCTCAATCACAGTGTCACAGTGGTGTATTTGAGATGCACCTGTGCCTCTTTATGCACTGAGATAGATAAGAAGTTCAGAAGCGGAGACTCGTCGGCCGTCAAGACCGAAGAGACCAATTCTTTTACCCAAGGGGCCTCAGATGTGACTAATCCGCTTATTCAGGCTGTTGCGGGGACTAGATGTTTTAAAGTCAATATAGTACGTGAATCTCTATATATGCACCTCTAACGTCTACTTCGAAGGCGAAGTCACACGCCGGTAGTGGCCTGGCACGGTTTCCTTGAGGGGTGATTCCGCATCTTTTGCACAGGCAACATTCACTGGAGACCCAGTAGACCATTTAAGCAATTGGCCCTGCTCAGATCGCGATTATCCACAGGAACTTAGTTCGGACACCGTCCTCTCAGCATCTGCTTGAGACAGTCACGTCCTGCTTCGAAAGAGAGAGCAGCCAAAACAAGATAACCTCTGAATGGCCGCTCAGTGTACTGGACCCTCCTCCGCCCTCGCAAGATGATTCAAAAGACATCAGATCATGTTGAGCCAACATTCAGCGATTTGGACAGCTCAGAAGGGACTTTGGCGGAGGATCATGCGGACAACATTGCAGATTTTCAACCCATCAAGACTGGGCAAAGTCGACCTCCTCTACGATCTGGCGCCTCAAGCCGACGGCCTATACCAATGAAGACACTGTCAGGTACTGTCGCAGATGACGACAGGAAACTTCAGCAGGCTGGTGACAGCGTCCACAACCGATGCGGCGCACAAGGAGGATCTGGCTAAAATTGAGAGATTGATGACTCACATGTTCAGGCAGAAGCGGCAAGCACATTCGGAAAAAGAGAAGATGAGACATGTAGGTGTTGTCTTCAAACACCTCATGGTCAAGGGTAGGCTGGCCGTGGGGTTGGGTTGGGTCTCGTCAAGGCTCCTAGTCAGACCATAATTTCAAGTAGAGCTGCCAGTACAGCAACAAGAGTGAGCTCAGAACCCTAACCCTAGGAGATGGTTGCGCTTCATAGGTATGTATGTGCATATAAGAACCGCAATTGTTTCCCGCAATACAGTCTAAACGCCTCAGAAAGTGATCAAATGACGACCTTTCTCGCTCTGCTCTAAAGCAGGTGACATTCGGGCTGTGAATACACTTCTCTTCAGGCCAGACCTTTCAGGATCGAGTCCACTCGAGGCACCTTCTTCGTCAACTCCTCAACAACTTCATCCCACACCTCCTCCTGCATCCTTATACCTTCGTCGCCAGTGAAGTTTTCCCCAAGCCTAGAAGAAAAGTGTCTATTAGCATAAGATCTCTGTGGAAAAAATGCTTCACTCGGAAACTTACGTTCCGACAACATCGCCCATCCGATACTTGCCATGAGACTCCTTGCCCGACAACGTCGCTCTGACCATGGCGCGACTTCCTTGTTCTGCCGTCTTGAATAGTATCAACAAGGGAATCGCCTTGGCGACGCCGACGAAGCCGCTGTCGAGGTCGCGGAGGAGGTCGGTTCTGCAACCGCCAGGGCAGACGTCGTTGATGATGACATGAGGCTCTCCATCCGCCGCCACGGAGTGCTTGGCTAGCTCCCTCGTGAAGCACATGACGAACAGCTTGGAGAGAGTGTATTGATTTGTCATACTGTAACCTTTTGCCGTATTGTAGGTCTGAATCCGCTGGTTCTTCTCAGCGGATTTCGGCTTGGCGCTCACGGACGCTCTGGAAGAAACGATCGTCAGATGGCCTAGCGTTGTTGATGTCTTCGAAGCCATGAGTTTCGGGAGGAGCAGGAACGACAAGAGCGCGGTCGAGAGCACGTTGACCTGCAACGTCTCTTCCCACCCCTCCGGCGACAGCTTGTACTTCTTACGGCCGACTCCCGCGTTCAGGAGGGCCACATCGAGGTGCGCAATCTCGCGATCAACTCGTTCGGCAAACGCCTGGATGCTAAAGTAGCTGTCCATCTCGAGCTTCCACACCTTAATCACGCCCAATCGGTGAGTCTTCTCCTCAATGACCTCCTTCGCGCGCTGGCCTTTCTCCATGCTGCGAACGGCGAGGACGACAGTCGAAGCGCCCAATTCTGCGTACTTGAGTGCTGCTTCGAATCCCAGGCCAGTGTTCGACCCCGTGACGATGACGGTCTTGTTTGCGAAGCTGGTGGTGATTTGAGCTGGTGGCCAGATCCGGTCTTTGATGAAGTCTAGAGCAGACATAGTGTCGAGGATGATGATTCCACGATGATAATTCGAGGATGATAGTTCGAGGAGACGTTGAACAACGGATACGGTAGACTTTGCCGACACAGAAACGGTAGGACGTGGTCTTGATAAGCCTGTTCAAGCTCGACACAGCCAACGTGGATTCTATTTAAGCTGCTTTTCATTCGGACGAAGCGTTGACTGTGGTGACGTCGTGGCTGCAGAAGATCGACAAAGAATCCGAAATTTGAAGCCTCTCGGTCATGTTCGGCCGAATCGATCCGCTCATGTTTCTGGATTGCGAGAGCACCGCGCGCATTATCCATCATCCCTCAGCTTCATTCTATTATTAAGCACTCTATCTTCGCGCCACCCACCGCTTCATGACATTCGCCTTCGGGCGCCACAACGCCGAGATCCTTACCGCCGCTCCGTTGTCGAGGCGGAGCTTGTCATGATGGAAAGACAATTAAGGTAGCTTCGCGAGAAGGTCCGAAAAAAGGGATAGATCAAAGCAACCGACGACCTAGAAGACAAACATCTGCCTGGTAAACAAAACCGTTGGTGAGAGGATAGCAGACCTTGTCGTCAACCGCCAACCGCAAGTGTCCTGCTAGGCCAATGACGACGACATCGACTGCTACCGTCTTTCCTTAGAATGGCTCAAAGACTTTTTAGGAAGGGATTCCGTTTGGCAGAGCTCATAGCGACTTTGACTGCGAGGAACTTCTATCAATGTGAGTATCAATCTATTCAATTCTATTCTGGAAATGCGCTCTAGTCTACAAAGTGCGCTAGGATGATACAAATTAAGTTGAACAACGCCGGCTCGTGTACGTCTGAACGTCAAGCCTTCGAGGTAAGGCCCCAACTCTCAGTAGCTGAGATTCTGGTGTACTCGGGCGACACCCCGTCTTCACCAAGGGACAGTTGTATATCAAATCATCTCTGGGATATATGCAGCGTTCGCATCCAATTTAATACAATCAACAAACTCGAAGACAACCACACTTATCCCTTCGATAATTTCGTCCTAAGCCGTCGACGCAGCGTGAATCTTTTGCTGCTTCTTTGCGCCTCCGCTAAGGGCGATCTGGATTTTCTTCGCGCCACCCACATAGAGCCACGAGAGTAAGAAAACAAGCCTAGGTAACTAGTCGTCAATAACGATTGAGGCCCATGTCGCATGTGGGGAACACTTACATCAAGTCGAAGACAATATATGTCCAGAAGACGCCGTAATCGCGCCAGTGGGCGCCGTAAAAGATATTGAATCCACGTGCCTATATAGGAGAAGTCAGCTTTAGCTGCAGTCTCGAGCATTAAGAGTGGAAGCTGTCGAGGAGGCAGGACGCACAAACTCATCCCCAGTCGCGTACTGACAGAACTCACACAATCCATCTGCTCCCGTCTGTACATACCCGCCTGCTTGTGCGATGAACGCCTGAGTGTAGCTCTGGCAGGTCTCGCCGGGAGGAGCTGCAAATCTCGCGAGCTCACGCTGAGCACACACGACTGGAACATTGTGGACTGCTACTCCGAGCATCCCCTCCACTTAGTAGCGGAAAGGGGTCAAGTAATACATCCAGGACTGCCAGAAGTGTGGAAGCGCTGCGAAGGGGACAAGGACGCCGCAGAAAGCTATGCAAAATATGTAGAACACAGGTATAAGAACAGATGCAAGATTTTCGTTGGGAGCAACTGCGGCAATGGCTTGGGCGAAGCTGACGTAGAAGAGCTCGAACAACATGAGAAGTAGCCACGCATAGCCGTTCTCCGAAGCAGTCCAGCTCTGCCCGAGTGCGGCCCACCACCAGCACGCGTAGTAGATTGTGCCAGCAAGTATAGAATAAGGAATTTCCACCAAGACAGCCGCGATAGTGTATGCAACCCACGAATATATTTTACTGCCTGCTTCTCTAGACAGATATATCTGGCGATAGTTGACGAATTTGGGTTGCAGCTGTTGCATCAATGGTGGAGCAGCGGCCACTGTCAGGAAGACAGAGAATAGTCTTGACTGCATGTCAATGATTTCATTACCAGCGTGATAGAAGGTGAAAGTGTTGAAAAGACCGGTGAGAATATGCAGGATGAATTTGCCGGCCATGTAATTAGGGTCCCGATAGTAGGCAGTAAAGTTTCGTCTGACGACCATGTTAATCTGTATTCCGAGAGACCCTGCACCAATAGCTTCAAGCATGTACTCAGCCGGGTTCGCATTGGGTGGACATTTCTTGGCTCCGTTCTTCTCGAAATAGTCGATGAGGAGTCTGGAATCTTTGTCTTTCCCTAGAGGACCATGATAAACGACTCGACCACCAGATTTGAGGAGCAGCAGTTCATCGAATTCATCGAAGAGGACAGAAGATGGCTGATGAATGGTGCATAAAATAGCCTGCCCAGCATCTGCTAGTTTACGGAGGAAACGAACAATGTTGAAGGCCGCAGCTGAATCGAGTCCAGGTGTTGGCTCATCCAAGAACATTAACAGCTCTGGCTTGCTGGCGAGCTCCACACCAATAGTCAATCTTTTCCGCTGCTCTTGGTTAAGTCCCTCTCCAATCCTACCAATAGTCGCGCCAGCGATGCTTCGCATTTCTAACAGGTCAAGGATTCTCTCACAGTACTCGTACTTTGTCTCAACAGGCACTTCTTTCGGCTGCCGAAGCAGAGCGGAGAAGCGCAGAGCTTCCCGGACAGTTGTGGTCGGCTCATGTATGTCCGGTTGCTCTGCAAAACCGGTCGCTCTTTGGAAATATTTAGGTAATGGCCTCCCATCCACCTGAAAGTCTCCAGTGATGATGCCAAAATTGACAGATTGCCGTTGCGCGAGTTGTCTCAAGAGGGTTGTCTTGCCAGCGCCACTTGCACCCATTAAAGCTGTCAATTTCCCTGGTCTGACGAAGCCTTGGATGTTATTTAGCAATTGTCGTTCACCCCCATTCACAGGAATTGTGTAGTTGACATTGGTAAAGGTAAAGACGCTCTCATTCTTTGCAATGCTTTCCGCAGTTGCTTCTGTGTCTGAGTTATTTGACTCTTCTTGCAGCTTATCCTCATTGGCCGCGATAGCCTTTTCTTCGTCGAGAGGTGTGCTGCCATTGGCCATGGCACGTTCGACCGACATGGGAGCTTGTCCACGTTTGAAGATAGTGGTAGCGCCTCCACTGGCAGCGGGCTTCTGCGTTTCCATTTCCAACGCAGTCAACATCGCGAAGAACATCCAGAAGGCTACCAGGATGCCAAGGTTGCGCCAGAGGTGAGCTCTGGTGTACTCGAAGCCCGTCGTAATACTGAGAACAAATCATATCAGCCAGACGAAGCTGAAATTACCAATTAGCATGTTAATGTAGACTTACTAGTCATCACCACGGACAGATAGTTGTCCTGGCTGCGAACCTTGAATCGTGCACAATTGATACCTTGAGGAAGTATTCGGTCCTCGTGGCACTACATTAGGGCCCACGCATTCAATCTGCAAATTGTGGAACTCATTGGATAGTAGAGCTTCGAAGCTATACGCAATTGGATTGATGTACCTGAGCCTTGGATAAAGTCAATGAAGTCGTTCAATTCGCGCTTAGTGTGCGGAAGGGATTGTTATCCCAACTCACCATTTGAGCCACTATACACATCATTAGCATGTTTTAACAAATCTCAAGAATGACAGGTGCTTACTGGACGCATCTTTATCGGGGGAATAAAGTAGCCAGTGTACACTACTATCGCTTGGAGAGCGAGCCCGGTAATTCTCGTTGCGATATCAAGTGATTTACTCAGGGAGCCTATCGCGCGGAAGAACGAATACATCGTCATGGTCGATATCCACAGGAAAAGTAGAGCAATGAAAAATTGGGAAGCCGTTCGAGCAAGACCCGCCATGAAGTATGTGACAAGGCTGAATATCAGGACCTGAATGAATGCTTGTGGAACATCTGCCACGACCTGAGCAATGGCGAACGCACTCGGCCGAAAGAACGAGAAGCTTTTATGCTTTTGCAAGATAGCACGACCATCGAAAGTCGAATTGAGCTCGGCCAAAGCAAGGACTGCGTTGAAAAGCAAAAGGAGAAAGAGGACGCTTCCGCGGGGAAATACTCCTTCAGAAGTCTTTGGCAAAATATAGAAGAGTGACCCAAATATGAGCGATTGGAACAAAATACCGCCCCATTTGCCAAAAAGAGTAGGCTTATCTCCCCACAAGACCAGGAACTGGCGTCGAGCCACGGCAGTAACTTGCTGGTGGAAAGGAAGAGTGTAGTTCTTGGGCTTGATGTTTTTGGTGGACACAACTAGATGCTCCTGGCGTTCTTGTTTCATACGTTTCTCGAATTCTGCAACATCCCGGAGATTGGCTTGATTGATTTGACTCTTTGAATAAGCGTCCGCAAGCTGCTCAGTGGACCGGGGAACTCGATCTTCCCAACCCTCCTTGACCTTCTGCTCATGGGAATCAGTAACCGATGTAAGAAAATCCGCCGTCGTCCATCGAGCTGGTCTCGTGAATCCGAGTCCCTCAAAGTATGCCGCAGCTTGTTCCGCGGGGCCGAAATAGACGCATCTGCCTTCATGAATCAAGAGCACTTTGTCGAATAAGTTGTACAGGGACTCGCCAGCCTGATATAGCGCGACTGAGGATATTTAACAAGCGATGAAGGGCGGGTTGCTATGGCTTTCATTGGCTCTCGGGGAAGTCAGGGCTAGCAAGCCGAGTGCCCGCCCCACTTTCGGATGAGTATCCAAGGCAGAATCTAAATCAAGGAGAAGAACGAACCCTAACTTCAACATCTAATGTCTTTGAATTGGGGAGGAAATGATCAAGCAAAGTTCCAGACAAAAGCAAAGAGACAGCTGCAAATATCTTTCTCGATTTCTAGTCGGGAGATGGTTCATCATTCATATCATGATTGGCTGCATTTAAGACGGCGATTCCAGACTACCCGTGCAGATTTCGGATCCGCTCCAAGTAAAGTCATGAAGAACCCAGTCCAAGACCAGAAATATCCACCGAAGTGTCAACGCCCCTGATCAGCTCGCTCATTACTTTCCCGCTGCCTGGACCCAAGGTGATGCCGTCACTTCCATGACCTACATTCAGATACACACCACCAGTACCACTGACACGGTCACCGTGTTGATCAGCTTCCGGCCTTTCATATAATAGAGACAATGGTACTTTAGTCATAATTGGACGCCCCTGCTCTACCATGCGTCGATAGCAGCGTCCAACATTTAAGATTTCAAGGCCCGCGTTTAGCGGAATATCGAGAGCCTTGTGAGACAGGTCCGTCATTGCCGCAATAGCATTTGGTTGAGCCTGAACCTGGGTGGATAGCTTCGGAAGCTCCTCGGGATCAGCTCCGTAACCTCCAACGTAGAGTGTACCTCCAAGGAAGCTAGAGATATCGAGGCTGTGTCCAAGGATGTCTGCCATATAGACCTGGTCGCAACCCTTCTCATCGTCAGTCGCTTTCCACCGCGGAGTCTTGACCAGTATGTGATTGCCAGCTGTAGTCACATTTAATGGAATGCGAACTCGCGCTTTGGGGAAGAGACCTGCTAAAACCCTTTCACTCCAGGGCCCGGCAGATATGATGAGACTGTCGCACGGTAGGGAACGTGACCGTGAGCCTTCAAGGACGGTAACGCCGATGATGGACTTTTCATCCTGGTGCTTGGTGTGGACTTTGGTGACTGTAGCGTTACGGAGGACCTTTACTCCCATAGCTTCACACTGTTTCAGCAGAAACCCGCCAAATTGAAGAGGGTTGCTATTCAATAGTCAGCTCACACAATTCCTAGCTTAGAACTCTTCTAACAGCTCATTCACATTCGAGCTGCTGAAGTGTGATTCGCGACAATCTCATTCGCATATTCTTCTGAATTCTTAAACCATGAAGGCAATCCGCCTTCAGCCAAGTCATTCTTTGCTGGAGAAGGGATTTGGTCTTTGTAATGCATTTTGCGAATTACGATACAGCTGAAGCCCCACTCACGTCGACCGCCATGATCGGCTGCAAGCTGTTTGTGCAAGTCCCAGGAGAGTTTGCCCAAAGCGTCAGCTTCTGGTTTGAATCCGTAGTTCCCAAGAATGCCAGTGGCTCCACCAGATGCCGCTGCAAAGAGTTGAAGAGAAGAGTCGACGACGTAGATGCACTCCGGAGGGCTGGACTTGGGCTGCGAAGATGCCAAATAGTATGCCGTAGATAATCCGATTACACCGCCGCCCACAATGACAATTGTGCCTTACAAGATACCGGTGTATGTGGATGTGACAGACCAAAGGAATTCGCTCTGCCAGAAGGTAAGATAGTAAGGCTGTAAACGGTGGACGATTCATAACCTGATGTTATGCACCTGAGATGTGTCCACGCACCTAATTTGTATGTGATTAAGGTATGGGCTGAATTGCATTAGCGCATAATGCATTTGACATTATGGCCAGATGCATCAAGATCTTGTGTGGGGGACCTCCCTTGCCGCCTCTTTTAGTCATGTTTTGAGGCTGATGAGCCTCATGATAGGGCACACGTAGATTAGGTAGTCTTTCATGACTTTGAAAGTTACTTCTTTGGGTAGGTGCTACTGCCAAGAACCCTTAGCCGATGCATAACCTGACCCTATGCATACCTAAAGAAATCGAGCAACCAAGCCCATGCAAATGAAGAGGTTCAACTGTACTTGAAAGTGATGTGCGTTAAGGCTCCAGTTAGCATGACTACCCGCTAAATTCCTCAAACTTCGAGCCCACTTTAGCAGCCAACAATTGGCCCTCCATACACATTTTCGAAAACCCTCTGCTTTGAGAGTCTCCATATTTCGCATGCTCTTTTCGGGAGACGATCTCAAGAGGCGATATGCAGGGTTCTTCTGATGCGCGGCCAGCGAGGATTCCCTCTGATGAGGACAACATCCTCAATCAAAAGCAAGGATAGCCCCTTGATTCACAAGCCGCATTGGTCTATGTTCAAGCAAATCCCGCTCATATACTACCTGATCGTTTTGATGGTCCTCTTAGGACTGGAGGAATTCGTTCAAGCAGCTCCAACGATCCGTCTTCTAGAGTCCGCCATCTGCCAGCAGCACTATGTCACCTCGGACAATGAAGGACCGATTAACGAGGAGATTTGCAAGATTGACAAGATCCAGAGACGTCTGGCATTTATTAGAGGGTGGCAAGGCTTTTTCAATGCATTACCCAGTCAGTTTGCGGTCATCGCTTTGTTGACCCTGCTAGCAACTCAAATCAATGGCTGATTACCATCTCCCTATGTGGCCCTTTTCCTTTCCATTGCCTACGGCTCTTTAGCAGACAGACATGGCCGGCGGCTCGTTCTTTTCTTGAGCGAATCAGGTCTCATCTTAGCCTTGGGTTGGATACTTTTTACATGTACAGTTCCTCCGACCTGGCGGCAGCGACCCAGCACCATATCTGAATAACTTGTCCGACTGACACTTGTACAGGCTATAGCTGGGCTAGCGTTTCAATCCAAGTCGTCTGGCTTTCTGCCATCTTCCGCGTTCTTGGTGGGACCCCTAACGTTGCCTTTGCGATGATCATGACAATGGCTGCGGATAGCTCCTCAGACACAAAAAGGTCTCTTTTCAACGATTTCTTGCATTATTCTTCCTTCAAGACCCAAGATAAGAGCTCTGCTGACACTTGTATTCCCTACTTCAGGAGCAAAACCTTCTGCATGATCTTTTCAGCCCTTCTTTTCACCGAACTTCTAGGTCCGCCAATTGCTTACTGGACAATGAAGAAAGCATTGTGGTCATCATATCTATTCTGCGCACTTGCATTGGCCGTCTCTTTCCCCATACTCCTTGCGATGCCAGAAACATTGAAGTTGAAGACTGAAGATGATGACGGCCTTGTTCCTAATTCGGAGTCTTGCAGTCATGGCCTCCCCTCTATTCGCGTTTACAGGAAATTCTTCACAGATTGGAGAATTGTGCTCGGCCTGTCCTCCATGTTCATGGCGCAATTCAGGACGTTGACCGTGGATATTTTGCTGCCCTACGCTCCAAGCGGTTTGGGTGGTAACTCAGTCAGGCACGTCGTACCTTTTCTCAACACCCTGGCTCAAGTCTGAATGCGCATTGCCGCTGGCTAACTTGACTTTGAGGGAACACAAAAAGACTGCTTCCATCATTTCCGTCATTGCCGGTGTCAACATCGTCTGCTTCCTCATCATCCTTCCATACGCCACGACCAAACTTCAGAACGCGACTGTGCCACGTACCAATCAGATAGACCTATACGTCACCCGCATTAGCCACTCTTTGCTCATCCTCGGTGCGGCATTGATGGCCTTGGCGTGGACCTCCACAGGCCTTTTTCTAGGTGCCCACACCCCATTCTTGCCATCTTTAAGCCCCCAAAGTGCTTGGAAATGAATACTCTTCTCTAATACTTGGCCTCGATTTCATTTGGGGGATTAGCTCTTATCATATTCGCAGCCGGCTTCGGTGCCCGCATCACCATGGTCTCCGTTATCACGGGAATCATCGACGCCTCCCATGTCGCAAGACTCTATACCTTGATCTCGACGATTGAAGAGCTCGCACGCCTTGTTGGCAGTCCAATTGTGCAGAGCGCCTGGGCGCAGGGAATCACATGGGGAGGGAAGTGGATGGGGTTTCCGTACGTCGTTCTGGCGGTGAGTTATAAACTTGGATCTCGTCAATGGTTTCTTTCCCTCACCACGAAAAGCCTTTTGAAATCATATCACTATTCTGGGATTTAATTTCTAATTAAGGTGGGCGGGTCTGACTGTCACACTAGTGTTTTTTCGCCTGTGGGACCCTGTGCGCTTGGCTACTACGTGTTGATGTTGACTGTTCAGTACTGGATTAATGTTAGATGAGCATTAAAGATATTATAATTCTTCATCTACATCCACTGATATCTAATAAATGAAGAATGTTTATGACATGCAGCTTAAAGATTAAGAAAGAGTATGCCCAATGAGAAAACAGGTCGGTTGTAAAGGGACACCAGAAAGATGTGGGAAGCTCTGTGGAGAAGATAGCATGCAGTGAAGTATTCAAGGGTCCGTACGAGGGTCAGTGGCTTCAAGCGACTGATGACAACAGCTAAGTTTCGATTCCGCCTCTTTGACCATAAACCATCAAGGCAGACAGAGAGCTGGCCGCCACAAAGACATGATCCACGAGCCCTATGCCCTTTAACAACTATCGCCAGTATCGTTGTGAAAGGATGAGATGCTGGAAAGTTAGACGGCGGTGCCAAGACTGTTGCCTGAAGAGGTAGACTGCGAATATAGAGAGATTGTCGGATATGATAAGATGCACAACTCAGGGGATAATCGTCGACGGAGTAGATTTGGGCCGAAGTGCTATTACTTGGTAGCAAAATCCACAAGGAGAGTCAAGAGGCAGAGTTGATTGTCGTCAGCGACGGCACCAAATAGCGTCACGCCATGATCTACGACCCGAGATGGGTATTCGATCACGGACAAAGTTTTCCGTTGGTCGTTGAGGATCTTGAGCTTACTTAAGGCTATCTAGCTAAAGCACCGTAGTGTTCTGGTGCCATTTAATGCAACTTATCGCACATGATTTGATAAGCAAATGTTCTAGAAAGACGAGATTCGGCCGTGATAGAGGTTTGGCTTTGTGAGCTACCGTTTAATCCCAGGCTCTCTAACAAGGTCTTGTTGGTTTAGAGGTACTATTGAGACAGCATCCCATAATATGAGCGTGCAAATTCACCCGTTAATAGGCGGGGAGGCCACAGGGAGTAAGATTCTGCTGGACCATGAAGAGAAATTGCTGGATAGGTTGACACAGCGAGAAGAGCCCAAACATGAGTAAGCAAGCAATTGAGATATGGACGGACATTATGTTGCCGGATGTATTGAGCTGAATCATAACTCGACCTCAGACAGCCAGTACTCGTCACCCAGCCTGCCTGCCTGACTTTCTCAGCAGGAGCGGAGAAGTTTGAGATCCTACTAAATGCAATCTTCAAGGCTATCAACCTTCTTGTGAAGTTCCTCCAACCGAGGAAGAAGCTTGCCCATCTCCTGCATCTCTTTCATCTGACTTGACAAAGTGGCCACCGTAGCCCTAAGCTCTTCTCGTTCTTGCTCAAGTGCGTGGAGCCGCTCCGAGATCTTCCGGCCGACAGCTTTCGGAGTGGTAAGGCGCACGCTGACTTGGGGTTGAGGGTCCGCTTGACGGACTTTGCCAACTTCCATAACCTTCATCAACTCTTGTACACGTTCCTCGTGCGTCTTGCCATAGATCCGATATTTCGAGTCGATATCTCCAAGCATCTCGAATGTCCCGATACCTTTAATCTTCCCCAGATTCTCCATCACCTTCGCTCCTGTAAAAAAGTTCCTGTACGGTGATTTGTCCCTTGTCCAGCAGCTGTCGAAGTCGATGCGCAAGGATTTGAGATTATGGCCGAGAGAGAGTAGCCCGAAAGAATCACCGAGTTCCCTAGCGTTCCTCCCGTACGCGTGATAAGCAGCGCCGGACAGCTTCGTAAGTTGGATGGTGAGGTATCGTATGCTCATACGGTTCTTTCTCCCAATGATGACGAAGAAAGCATACATGCCCACCATGTCCCACGCCGTCGAAAACAATGGAGTCGGCCCGTCGATGAAGGTAAAGTGGTTCTTGCCGTAGAGGATTGGTGTAGCTTCGTTGTAGATTTGCTTGCTCGTTCTGAGGACGCTGCTGCCGAAGCTAAAGTTGTTCGGCGCGGGGTCCGTGTGTTGCCAGCGGTTGTGGATGCCCAAGCCTATGGGACAGATCTCGCCGTCAACGCACAAGGCGAAGTCGTAGATTCTATTACGGATCTCAGGAGGGAGCTTCAAGAAGAGAGAAGGCATCTTTGACGTTGCAGATACTCTACTAAGGCCCAGATATCAGTATGTGGTATGGGTATTGAGATTGAAGAAATGCTACCGTTGGAGCTTGGTTTAGACGTGATAACTCTGCTTCACGGCATAAGGCCCACAAGACAGGGACAGTAGACTCCAGCCATTCACTTGACTAAGGTTCGTCGATCTGGTGATGGAGTGTGAAGAAAGACAAAACTCGAGCGTTGGGTGGATGCGCTTGCGTGTGTGAATTAGGGTTCAAATAAGGTGAAAGAAGCGAGTGAATGTTGCAACTTGCAAACACCATGATGGCGGCACCTCCCATAAGCATGAAATCTTGCGGAAAGACTTGCAATGGATAAGTGATGCACGTCACATCATTGGAGATGTCTTTCTGAAATCTAGTAATTCGTATCTTTCGGAATATTCTAATGTTAAAAGCTTTATCAGGAACATGGCCAGCAGCCTGGTACTTAGCCGTCTATGAAAGTTTGTCCTTGGCCCAATAACATTGTCGCGCTTCCAGACATATCTTTGCCAGCGCCACATTCAATACTGTTCTCAAAGCCTCTCCCTATGCGCCCTCCTGTGCTTCTTCCCAACACCAGTCACCTTTGGCACCGGGCTTACAATGGCAGTCTGGTATAACACACTCGTAGAAGTTGGTCCTAAGTCTCCCGTACTCGTGCCATTACCATAAGGCCCCAGCTCCGTCGCACTTGAGCTTGGCAACCCAGTCCCACTTGAGGCGATCGTAGATGTGGCATTGACGACCTGAATGGTTTGGTAGATGGTGGACGTGGCCGTGGAGGCTTCGGTCGGTCTTGCTTCAGCGTTACTTGGGGAGACTGAAGGGGTGACGGTCGTGTAGATAGTTTGGTAGGCTGTCTCGGTCACCGTGGCTGGACCGCAAGAGCCAGAGCCAGCTCCGGCGAGAACGGCTGCAGAAGAGGAATCGGCGAGGGATGCGTAGGACGAGCTGAGGGCTTGATCGATGGAAGTCGAAGAAGCTGCAGTGCCTGTAGGGCCGTACGCAACGGTGCTGTTCGGCATTGGGTAAGGCGCTTCAGTTGCGATCAGGCTGGCGGCGGGCGCGGTAGGGTATGAAGACTGAGCGAAACTGGCGGAAAAGAGAAGTGCAAGAGCACCGAATGCGAAGATGGGAGTCATTTTCAAGATCTACGAATGGTAGACGAGTTGGTAAAGATTGTGGTTGGTCGGTGCTGTCAAAGCTGATGAAGCCGCACTGCGTTGTGCTGTACGAAAAGAGTGACTGTGTATCAAAGATGCAAAGAACGTGAAGAGCAAACGCTCAGGAGACTGATCGATACAGACGGTACGTTGATGGTAAAGAACAGAAGTGAATTAAACGGCTAAGTGGACCTTCATAAGGAACTTGACACCTCCTGGAGATCGGCAAGCGGCGGAGCCAACGGCAGATGCCTTGTCCGCTCATGCAGACCGAGAACAAGCCCATCCAAGCAGAGGCCACGCCTCCTGCAGGTACCGGATTACGAGTACAATATCGCCGAAATGACTTGGTTTTCAGCGGCTATCGGCCTCCGTGGTGGAGCCGCGACGGGATGGAAGACCCTGAGCACAGCTTGGGAAGACCATGCATCCTCTCGGGATTGGTCAACAGTCACCTTCCTTTTCTCCTGTTTGGCTTGGAGGGAGGGCAAATCGAGCTGAGAGTGGATGCAATTTTCAGGGGATATGGTTGGGATTGTAATTGTGGCTGCCGGAGGGCCATCTGCTCCCGGCGTTTCACCGCTTGTCGCTTGCCAGGATCCAGGCGGGAAAACCAAGGCATCTACAAAGTATCTTCCACTCGGGCTTTGACCAGACTTCATTGAACGTCTAAGGCAATACACCACCTTCAACACGACCATGATGAGCAAGCAGCAAGGTATGACGATGTCGGTGAAGAGAGCTACGGCTTCCTACCTCTCTCATTGAATATCTACGGAAAGCTGCTGGAGAGGCAAGTAAGCAGACATGCAGTAATGCAGTAATGTAAAAGACAGTTTGGTACCTTGACATGACCCAGATTGATGAATATATCCCCGCCATAAAACACAAGATAAATGATACATTGGGATATCCATGTCAAACATATAGTACCTAATGTCACTACAACTTCGCCCTCTCTTCCGTAGCTCTATGCAGCTCGGCTCCCTTTTCCTTGAAATACTCTCTTATTTTTGCCCGCGCCACTTCAACCACGCTTGCATCCTCCACCGTCGCCGGGACCTGAACCTCCTTGTCGAACTCACCATGAACGGCATTCTCGACCAATTCACGAAGTACTCTCCGCAATGTCTTGCCAGACCGTGTCTTGGGTATCATGCCTTTACCTTGGATCATCCCGCCGAGTGAGGCGATCGCACCGATCTGGTCACGGACAGATTTCTGGACTTCTTTAAACAGTTTCTCTGATGGAACGGCAGATGTTGGGTGATCGGCGGTTGAAAGGGTGACGAATCCGAATGGAAGACTACCTTTCAGGGCATCAGGGATCCCTACCACGCAGCATTCGGCAATGTCGGGATGCGAGGAGATTGCTTGTTCGATTGAGCCTGTAAGTAACATTATCAGCGGCTGCTCTCCAATATTCCGAGACTCCAACACATACCGGTGCTGAATCGATGAGCAGCAACGTTGATGATGTCGTCTGATCTCGACATGACATGCACATAGCCATCCTCATCAATCATCCCCGCATCCCCCGTATCAATCCATTTCCCGTCGAAACGTTTCATGTACCCTTTATAGAATCTTTCTTCGTCGTTGAATAGAGTGGTTAGCCCCGTTGGTGCAAGTGGAACCGCGAGAACAATGTTGCCCATGTGCCCTTTCTCCACCTCTTTGCCCTCATCATCCACTACTCTGACGTCAAACCCAGGCATTGGCTTCCCCGCCGAACCGGGCTTGATCAGCAACGGCGTATGCTGTTCTTTGCTTGGATGGTGCTTGCCAGCAGCAGCAGTCAATGCAATCCCAGAGATGGGCGATCCAGACTCAGAAGACCACCAATTGTCGATGACCAATGCACCTGGTGCGCAGTGCTTCTTCAACAACTCTTGATACATGCGAACGATATTTGGCTCACTCCTCTCGCCTGCCAGGAACAAAGCCCTGAGTTGCTTGAGTCCACCCCTCTTTCCTGCTGCTTCGAAAAACTTGTTCTCTGGATCGTCCCTCCGGATGGCCCGTAGTGCTGTCGGTGCTGTGCTTAGGATGTTGACTTTATGTTCTTCCAGTATCCGCCAGAATGTTCCCGCGTTAGGTGTCCCTACAGGTTTACCTTCAAAGAGAACAGTGGTAGCACCTGCAAGCAGTGGAGCATACAGGACGTAGGAGTGGCCTACCACCCAACCGATATCAGAAGTGCAAAACATTACATCTCCAGGACCATGTATGCCGAACAGGTACTTGATCGAGAGATTCAAGCCAACGGCATGACCGGCAGCTTCACGAAGGACGCCTTTAGGGAGACCTGTCGTACCTGCAAAGACACACTGTCAACTCTCGAGGCTGCTCCAAAGCTGATATACTACTTACCACTAGTGTAAATGACGTACACTCCATCGTCGCTCTTCACAGGCACCGCATCTGCTTTCACACCCCGGTCTTTGGCTCTCCTTACTAGACTTTGCCAATTTCTCTCCCCCTTCCCTTTCACCACTGGGTCCCATCGGAGTTGGTTCCGTTGCCAGATGATTACTTTTTCCGGCTTGAAGCTACTTTTCTCTAGCGCACCCTCGATGAAAGGTTTGTAGTCCGTCGGTGCTTTTGCGCCTTCGATGGCGCAAGATGCTGTCAGTATCACACGCGGTTTCGAGGCTTCTATACGCTGGGCTAATGATGCTGACGCGAAGCCTCCAAAAACGACCGCATGGATCGCACCTAGGCGAGAGATGGCAAGGATGGCAAAGAGTGCTGATGGGATCATTGGCACTGTTCAGTATTAGTATCATTACTACAACTTAATTCTGCGTAAAAGCTTACTGTAAACAAGTACCACATCGCCCTTCTTTACCCCTTCTTCCCTCAATACTCCAGCAAGTGTCTCGACCTCGATGAGTAGCTGTTTATATGTATACTTCTCTTTCGTCCCCGTAACAGGTGAGTCCCAGATGATGGCTGTCAAATCGCCATGACCATTCTTGACATGTCGGTCGATGCAATTGTAGCAGGTAGATAGTTCTCCGTCTGGGAACCACGTCCAATGCGAATGACTCACGCCACTTGGGAGGTTCTTTGTTGTCTTCTTGAGGATTTGTGAGGGCTTCTTATGCCAGTATAGTTGTTCCGCTTGGTGCGCCCAAAAGGACTCGGGATCTTCGAGGGAGTGTGATTGAACTTGGTCTTGGATGTGTGGCGCCATGGCACTTCCTTCGCTGTCTGCCTGCTTGCTAACCCACCTTCTGATACTTGCTTGCCCAGAATGGCGAAGGCTGGGCAACAACGGCGGACTCAAGGTTGTGACGAAGGGTATATCGAGACGGTTGGTCAAATAGCAGCGGTGAGTGATCCTAATTGCTCTCCCTTTCAATATTCGGCAGAAACGTTGGGTCAATGTCCGTCTGCTCTGAATCATACAGGTATCCGTAGGTCTGCCTCAGGTGAGATGCAGACACTGCAAGGTTGTGGCTTGGGGAATATCAGCAGAGCAACTCCACGTCTCAACATCCAAACAGAAGAGATGTGTCGGATCAATGGGTCCGCGGATGTCCCTAGGGTAGAACTGATCATAGGTAAAGTACAAGTACGGTAGTTCCTTACTCATAGAGCAGCTTGTTGCCGTAATTGGATCATCGCTAGATCTATTCCCCGCATTTCGGGTCGCGGATCCCTTAGTCTAGACCCTGGAAATTGGAAGCGCATAGCCCTACTCCTTCCGTCACTCCAGCGTTCCTACAACTTACCAGTGTATGATTGAAATGCTTCATGTTATGATGATGAGAACTGGCCAGATCAAGCTGCTGGTCATTAACCTGAGTACAGCGCATTGGCATGATAGTAATGATGCACCGTTGGAAGGAATCCGAGAAACCCAAGCAGATGGGATAAATCCGAATAGCCGTCAGTGGTTAATGGATCCTGTCAAACGCATGTACAGCATCTGGCAGCTTCAATGATATCCAGTCAAGGGAGCGGATCGCAGTAATCGGTTCGTAACATGACAGATGTCAATGGGCTCTTTGCCAGAAACACTGCAGCTTTCAGTTACCAGACAATCGCCTGCTTGTAAGACATCTTGTAAGCCTTTCTCAGGACTCAATGGTTGACTTGTATGTGGAGTTCACAGCCATCGACATACCATGATGTCGACCCATCTTGGTATAAAGGAAAGTCACCAATGTTGACACCCTAGTTCATGACTCGCTGCCTGCCCTCTTACGGACGTTTTCTGTTTCCAATATTGGTTGAATTGAATGATTTTTGATATCCTCATTTTATAGATAAGAGCCGGGGTGATTGCCATGGTATTGAAGAGAAAGTAGCACAGCTTAGAACCGTGGTCGCTTACAGTAAAATAATCGAGTTGTCACAATAGTACGCTTGCCTGACTCTGG
>JAABUP010005621.1_pt1 | contig 18792 bp, 23 predicted proteins | sample 5559201 | NCBI WGS metagenome assembly JAABUP01 (sample SAMN10711887, study PRJNA513373) | rock metagenome | isolation source: Antarctica rocks | place: Antarctica
CCACCGCGACGCGGTCTGGCACGACGGCAGATGGTACGACGAGGTGATGATGTCGGTCCTCGATCACGAGTGGGCGGCACACCGCTCCCCAAGCTGACCCGGCTCGATCTCCCTGACCCAACCAACGTAACGAGGGAGCGCCGTGACCAGACGGCACCCAAGGCGCACCGCAAGCGGAACGCCGTACGGCACGCCGGTTCGCGTGTCCGATTGGGGATCGGCTATCGACACAACTAGCACACGCATTCTCGTCTCCCGGGCTAAGTGCCGGGCTGGTCCGCCGCTGTGGCGATCCGTTCCAACTCGGCCCTTCGAGCATTCCAGAACTGCATGTCGCGGCCGTGCAGTGGCGGATTCGAGGATTCGACTCCGACCGAGCCGTCCAACTGCTCACGCAGGATGTCCGCATGTCCAGCGTGACGAGTCGCGTCGGACAACCGGTGGACCATCACGTTGAACAGCTGCACATCTTCGTTCCACCACGGCACGAAACCAGGGCTGTCAATCGCCAGCGCCGCGATCGTCGCGTCGACGTGTTCCCACACTCGCCGGTACAGGCCGACGATCTCATCTCGCGTCTCGTCCTCGGTTGCCCAGTGATCAGTGCCTCGCGCGGCCTTGTCGTCCCATCGCGGCAGCGGTTCGGCAAAGGGGCGACCGAACACCTCACCGAAGTATCGGGCGTCCGAGATCGCGTTGTGCTTCACCAAGCCGAGGAGGTTCGTCGCAGTCAGGGTCAGGGGGCGACGGATGTCATATTCGGACAGCCCATCCAGTTTTGAGACCAGCGCCTCACGTACCCAGCGCAGATGGTCATGTAGGTGAGTTTTCGCGAACTCGTCGATCACGAAGGATCAGGCTGCCATACCCAGATGACCGAGCAGCCCACGGCCGTCACGTCTCGTTGGCGTTCCTCTGGGCGGCGGGGGTTCTCGATGCCCGATGTCGCGGGTGACCGCGGCCCGTTGCTGGACGATTTCCTGCTCACCCTGACCGGAAGGGCCTCGCCCACGGGTGTGTTTCGTCGGGACGGCGAGTGGCGCCGTCGAGACCCCTCTGGACGTGCGCTTCCTCGGATGAACCAGCGGGCCGCCGCAGTCGTAGGGGGATCGGCTCGCGGGGCTGCCGTAATTGCCCTCGCGCGGAGCGCGGCAGAAGTGCGTGGAGCGATGAGGTCTGTGCCGGCGGGATTCAGTGGTAGTCGGCCCAGATCTTCCGCTCGACGCCGTCAACGGTGACTTCCCCGCCATAGGGCAGGATCCATTGTGGCCGCGTGTGCCCGAACGGCACCCCGACGCAGACGACAGCATCGGGGTTGTAGCGAGTCACTACCTCGACCGCGACGTCACGCTGCTTGGCCCGGTGGGTAGTTCGTTCTGTCGCCGACGGCTGTTTCTCGAAGCTCGACGCCGGAGGTCGTGCGACGAGCACCGCGTGCACTGCTGCGAACATTCCCCGCTCGCCGAGGGATCGCAGGATCCAGCCGAACTCCTGCGCCGGGATGATCTCCTCGCTCGTCTCGAGCATGAGTACCCCGCCGTCGAGCACCACCGGGTCTGGCGGGAAGCGCCCTGCGGTGAGGATCCACTGGACGACCTCGATGCAGCCGCCCCACGTCCGGCCGGTCACAGTGCGGGCCGGACCGGACCAACTCCACGGTTCGGTCGGCTCGCGGTCGCCGTACTCGGTGAGCGCTGCCGGGTCGGCCCAGTCCTTGCCGATATCCTCAGACTCGCCCGGGTCGGTGACCTCGAGCCGCTCGCCGGTCAACAGTGCCGCTCGCAGCGCCCTGCGGTGACACGGGTCGACCGCGGGGCCGGGACCAAGCTGCACCTGGGTCGAGCCGCCGTAGAACCCGGCGACACCCTGCGTCCACAGCCACGACAACAGGTTTGTGTTGTCGCTGTACCCGATGAACGGCTTGGGGTCCGCGCGCACCAGCTCCGGGTTCAGGTGCGGCACAACGGTGATCTGATCCTCCCCGCCGATCGTCGCAAGAACGGCCCGGATCTCCGGGTCGGCGAAGGCCGCGTTGAGGTCAGCGGCACGGTCCTGCGGGCTCGCGCCGACCCGTCGGGTCGTCGGATACTCGACCGGGACAAGCTGCGTGACCTCGGTCAGGCGCCGCATCGCCTGCTCGTGCACCGCCGGAGCGACACCCGGAGCCGCGAATGACGGCGACACCACCGCCACCTTGTCACCGGGACGAGCCTTCGGAGGGTGCACGAGGTCCTGAACCATGTCCCCAGCCAACCAGCCGCAACGGGCCTTCAACCAATCCATTCTCTCGAACGTTCATCGCCATGAGCGGGCTTCCCCCGAAAAGGAACCGGCACCGGAGTGCTCGGCGCCGGCGACGTTCCGCCAGTGATGTCCCGCAGCAGGATCGGCTACCGATCCCGGAGTTGCCGTAGGACCTCAGTCAACTGGCCACTGATCTCGTCGAACCGGCGGTCGACCTTTCCGTCGAGGGCGTCGACCTTCTGGTCGACCCGTTCGACCAGCTCGTACAGCGCGTCGATGTCGCCACGCTGCTGGCGTACCTGGCGTTGGATCTCGGGCTGGGACACCAGTAGAGCGTAGCGGCGACCCCGGTGCGCCGCGATGATGCGTCGGCCCCGTTTCGGGCGTGGGAGCGAGACCCGCCGGGACGAGGGCCCGGAGCAGTCGGACATCGCGCGCCACGGCGGCGCGATCCGTCCCGGCCGGCGATCGGTCAGCGGAGCGCGGCTTCGAAGAGTGCCGGGAGTCGAGAATCAGCGAGCCGAAGCCCTGCCATTTCGATGTCGTTGAGCCAGGCCAGGGCGTCGTGCTCGTCGGGGTCGACGTTGACAGGCTCGCCGTCCCACTGATCGACGATCCAGACGACCATGCGGAAGTCCTCGCCACGGACCTGCGCGAACGGAGCCCCTGTGACGACGGCGGTCACTGCGAGTTCCTCGAGGAGCTCGCGGCGAAGTGCGTCGGCGGGCGTCTCTCCGTCCTCGACGTGCCCGCCGGGCAGGTCCCAACAATCCGGGTACCAATGCCGAGTCGGTGCGCGGTGCACCAACAGGCCGCGCCCGCCGCGTAGCAGGAGCCCGGCGGCGACCAAGTGGAGATGCTCGTCGACCGTCACAGCTCTACCTTGGCAGTCGTGCCACTGGTCGGACCCCTCAGCGAACGGTCTTCCTGCGCTTTGCGTCCGGCGAGGAGTTTGAGCCCGTCGGGGCGGAGTTCTCCGGTTGGGGAGACGTGCCGGTACAGGGTTTGGCGGGTGATGCCGAGTTCGGTGCACAGGTCGCCGACCTTGGTGTCGGGTTGGCCCATGGAGGCAGTGGCCAGACGAAGTTTGGCCGGGGTCATCTTGAAGGGGCGGCCGCCTTTCCGACCGCGGGCCCGAGCAGAAGCCAAACCGGCGATGGTGCGTTCGGAGATGAGTTCGCGTTCGAACTCGGCCAGGGCGGCGAAGATGCCGAAGACCAGCTTCCCCGCGGCGGTCGTGGTGTCGATGGCCGCACCTTGGCCGGTCAGCACTTTCAACCCGACGCCGCGGGCGGTGAGGTCGTGCACGGTGTTGACCAGGTGATGCAGATTCCGGCCGAGCCGGTCCAACTTCCACACAACCAGCCGATCACCCTCCCTCAGCGCCTTCAAACAGGAGGCGAGCCCCGGCCGGTCGTCGGTCCGCCCGGAGGCATGGTCCTCGTAGAGCTGGGCGGCATCGACACCGGCGGCGAGCAGGGCGTCGCGTTGCAGGGCGACGGTTTGCGAGCCGTCGGCTTTGGACACCCGCATGTAGCCGACCAGCATGCTCCCCTCCCATCACGTATACGTTCGATTAAGTGACAACCGCCACCGCGAGCGTTCTGACACCCAAAGATGTCACTTAACCCGTCACACATCCTACGTTACGCGAACGGTCACAGGCGCGGCTGTGTGACACGGCTCCGGTGGGTAGTGCACACGACTCTCTTGAGCAAGATGCAGTTCCGTGCACCCGACTTCTGACAAGCAAGCGATCAACAGTCCTATGCACCCACCGGTACTTCCCCACGAACCTGGTGCAGTCGACTTCTGAAAATGACAGGAGTGCTGCAGATCGCGCCCCGTCGAGCCGATCCTCTACCGGAAGCAGCGGAGCGGTCCTCGGGCGTCAAGACCAGTCGATAGACCTCGAAGCCAGCCTAGGTTAACCGGAAAGTACGTATTTACGTTATAGTGGAGCGATGGCGGACGTGGGTGATGTAGAGCTCGCCGCCCGGGTTGCAGCCGTGGAGCGGCGGCTCGACGTCATCGAGTCCGGCGGCCCCTCAAGCACCGCCCCAGCGCACGCCCCCGACCCACCACTGCGGGACACCACGACAGGAGCGGCCGACCCCGAACAGTTGTGGGTACTAGACGGGCTCCGGTCGCGCGTCGGTGAGCACAGCGCGGTCCTGTTCGGCGGCGCGGTCACCCTGCCCGACCACCGGCCCTATCAATGGCAACAAGGCGCCGACACCGACACGCTGCTCGAGGCCGACTGGGACACCGCGGCCGAGCCGCTGGCCGCGCTCGGCCACCCCGTGCGGCTCGCCGTGCTCCGCGGGGTGTTCACCGGGCTACACACCACCGCCGAGCTTGCAGCACTCGACGGACTCGGCACGACCGGGCAGCTCTACCACCACCTGCGCCAGCTGCAGGCCGCCGGATGGCTGCGCTCGACCGGACGCGGCCGCTACGACGTCCCAGCCACCCGAGTGATCCCACTTCTGGTGATCCTCACCGCCGCACAACCATGAACCCCACGACACTGCGAAGGAGAACGGCATGAAACTCCAACTGATAGGCAAGATCGGCATCGTTGCACTGGTGGTGGTCCTCTCGTTCCTCGCCGCGTGGTCAGGGTCCGGACCAGCCTGGGGCGCGGTCTCGGCGATCGCGATCGGCGGCGGCGTGGCCGTGGCCGTGTTCCGCGGCCAACCTCACCGCTGCCTGCCCCACCGATCTGGACACCCGCGACCGCACCGAGGGCCATGAACTTTCGTGGCCGGATGGGGATCCCCTACGGAACTCGGTTATGTCTGTCGACAGGATGCTGGAGCCGCAATTCGTGTCGAGTTGCTACGCCGAGCTCGGTCCGGCGGACTGGAGCACCTGTTCGGCGAGGCGGTGGGCGCCCAGCACTCGGGTGGCGGCGACGCTGCACCCGGCCGGATTCTGCAGCCCGGCCAGGACGGCGTCGAGCAGGCCGGTGAAGCCGCGGCGGGTTGCGACCGGCTCCCAGGGGTCGCTGCCGATTGTTCGCGTGCCCGTGTGGTCCTGCAGGTGGCCGTGTTCGAGCCCCATCAGTTGCGCTGAGTGGCCGTGCCCGTGCAGGGCGATCGCCTCGGTGTCCGCCCCGGCGGTGCGGCACATGGCGAATCGTCCCAGCGGACCGGTTGCCCCGGCCGGACGCGTGCCGCCCACGGCCAGCAGGAAGCGGCCCTCGGCATCCACCTGCAGCTGCGCGTCGGTGAGATCCAGGTCGGCGTCGCTGAACCACGTGAGCAGGTCGAGCAGATGGATCAGGTCATCGAACACCGCGGTGCGCGCATCTTGTTCGTGCACCGCGGCACGGTGCTTACCGGCCACGACCAGCTCCGGCCCACCGGCATCGATGAGCCAGTCACGCGCCGCCAGGTAGGTCGGGGCGAATCGGCGGTTGAAGCCGACCGCGAGTAGGCGCCCGTGCCGATCGGCCAGTGCGGCGAGCTCCTGCGCAGTCTCGATGTGGTACGCCAGTGGTTTGTCGACGTAGACGTGGACACCGGCCCGCAGGCAGCGGCGGACCAGCTCGGCGTGGGCGGGGGTGGCGGCGTGGATGAACACCACCTCGGGTGCGCGCGCGAGCAGGGCGTCGAGGTCGGTGCCCGCGGCGGGGACGTGGTAACGCCGCGCCTGCGCGGCCAGCACCTCGGTGCGGCGGCTGACCAGACCCACCACTTCGAGCCGCTCGTCCCGGGTCAGCAGGGGCAGGTAGATCCGCTCGGCGATGCTCCCGAGGCCGACCACGCCGATCCGGATCCGTGGGGCGCCGGGTTCGGTCGGGGTTACAGGTTCTGCCACGCGGGCTTCGCCGCCCAGGTGGCCCGGTAGTACTCGGCCAGGGCGAGCTCTGCGGCGGCGGGTTCGTCCACGACGACGGTGACATGCGGGTGCAGCTGCAGCGCCGAGGCCGGCACCAGGGCGGTGACCGGGCCCTCGACGCAGCGGGCGACCGCGTTGGCTTTGGCCGTGCCCCAGGCCACCAGCATGAGGTGTCGCGCGGCGAGGATGGTACCGATGCCCTGGGTCAGCACGTGGCGGGGCACGGCGTCGAGGTCGTCGTCGAAGAAGCGGGCGTTGTCCCGGCGGGTCTGCTCGGTCAGCGTCTTGAGCCGGGTCCGCGAGGCCAGTGAGGACACCGGCTCGTTGAACCCGATGTGTCCGTCGCTGCCGATGCCGAGCAGCTGCAGGTCGATGCCCCCGGCCTCGGTGATGGCTTCTTCGTAGGCGGCGCACGCCCCGGGTAGGTCGGCGCAGGACCCGTCGGGGCCGGTCACGGCGCCGGGTGCGAAGTCCAGTCGATCGGTGACTTCCCGGGCGATCACGGCGTGGTAGGACTCGGGGTGGTTGGCCGGGAGGCCGACGTACTCATCGAGCTGGAAGCCCCGGGCGTGCCCCGCGGACAGCGTGCCCGCCCGGTACCGAGTGATCAGGTCGTCATAGACCGGGCGCGGTGAGCTGCCGGTGGCCACGCCCAGGACAGCGGCCGGTTGCCGGGTCAGCAGTGCCTCGATGGCCTCGCCCACCAGCCTCCCGCCGGCGGTCTTGTCGGGCACGATCACGACTTCCATCTCGCCTCCTCGATTGCCTGCGCCGGGTGTTCCTCCACCGGATCCGCCTCTATATATCTATTATGAGGCCAGTAGTTGCGGCCCGCGGAGGTGGTGCTGATGGTTCCGAAGGAGGACTCACGTGCCCCCTCGGCGGGGTTGGTGACCGAGTCACGCCGACCGGGCTCCGCGGAGCTGGATCTGCAGCCGACCGAGACGCTGGTCGAGCAGTTCCTCGACGGGGAGCTCTCCGGGCTGCAGGCATTGCAGGCTGCTGCCCCGCAGCTGGCGGCGGTTGTCGATGCGGTGGCGGAGCGCTTCGGGCGCGGGGGACGGCTGATCTACGTCGGCGCGGGCACCGCGGGGCGATTGGGTTGGCTCGACGCGGTGGAGTGCGTGCCGACGTTCGGCCTGGAACCCGAACGGGTGATCGCACTGCTTGCCGGTGGCCCGGCGGCGCTCGTAGAGCCCATCGAAGGCGGAGAGGACGATCCCGTTGCGGCCCGGGCGGACATCGCCCGGGCCCAGGTGTGCGCGGCCGATGCGGTCGTGGCGATCTCGGCGAGTGGGGCCACTCCCTACACGCTGGCGGCGGCCGAGGCGGCCCGGACCATTGGTGCGCTGACGGTGGCGGTCGTCGCCAATCCGCACACCCCGCTGGCGGCGGCGACCGAGCTGGCGGTCGAGGCCAAGGTCGGGCCGGAGTTCGTGGCCGGCTCGACCCGGCTGAAGGCCGGCACCGCGCAGAAGGTGACGCTCAACGCCCTGTCCACGTTGGTCATGATCCGGTGCGGGCGGACCTACGGCGATCTGATGGTCGACCTGCGGGCCACCAACGACAAGCTGCGCGACCGGGCCCGGCGGGTCGTCGCCGCGGCCGTGGGCACCGACGAGCCACAGGCCGCGTGGCTGCTGCACGAAGCGGACGGCGAGGTCAAGACCGCGATCGTCATGGCGATACGGGATCTCGGGCCGGGCGCCGCCCGGGGCGCGCTACGCCGCCACCACGGCCGGCTCCGGGCGGCCCTGGACCGACCGGCAGACACCCGAACTCCACCCACACCCGGAGAGGCACCCTCATGACATCGACATCCCCCAAAGCCGCCGCCCCGCTGCGCTCCCGTCTCGGTCTGGTTGTGGCGATCAGCGCCGCCGCGGTCGGCATCATCTACGGCTACGACACCGGTGTCATCGCCGGGGTACTGCTGTTCGTGCCGGACGAGTTTCACCTCTCCACCACAGGGACCTCCTCGATCGCCACCGCCGTGGCCCTGGGCATGATCGCCGGTGCGTTGGCCGCCGGACGGGTCACCGACGCGGTGGGACGCAAACTCACCATGGTCGGGATCGCCGTCGGCTATGTCGTCTTCGCCATCCTCTCCGCCGTGGCACAAAACTTGGTGTGGCTCGACGCGGCCCGCGCCGGGCTGGGCATCACCATCGGCCTGTCCACGGTCGCCGCGCCCGTGTTCATCGCCGAGTCCAGTCCCCCGAAGATCCGCGGCAGCCTGCTGGTCAGCTACCAGGTCGCCACCGTCGCGGGCATCATGGCGGCCTACTTCGTCGGTTATGCACTGGCACCGTTCGGTGCGTGGCGGTGGATGCTCGGACTCTCGGCCTTCCCCGCCGCCGCGGTCGGGATTTTGCTCCTGCGCCTACCCGACACACCCCGGTGGTACATGATGAAGGGGCGCCGCGCGGAGGCGCTGCACACGCTGCAGCGCATCGACCCGGAGATGGACGTGGACGGTGAACTCAACGCGATCGAGGAAGCCCTGCACGCGGAGCACGGCGGCCGGCTGTCGGAGATGGTGCGCCGCCCCTACCGGCGGGCCACGGTGTTCGTGGTGTCGCTGGGCTTCCTGGTCCAGATCACCGGGATCAACGCCATCATCTACTTCACGCCCCTGATTTTCACGAAGGTGGGGCTGACCGGCAACGTCGCACTGCTGCTGGTTCCGGCCCTGATCCAGCTCGCGGCGCTGGTGGCCACCGTGGCCGCGGTGCTGCTCGTCGACCGCATCGGGCGGCGCCGGGTGTTGCTCTCCGGAATCGTCGCCATGATCGCGGCGAACGTGTTGCTCGCTGTCGTGTTCGCCGGGGACCTGACCGGGGGGGCCAGCGCCCTCGCGTTCGCCGGGGTGTTGCTGTTCACCTGCGGGTTCGACTTCGGCTTCGGTGCCATGGTGTGGGTGTACGCGTCGGAGAGCTTCCCCGGACGGCTCCGCTCCACGGGGGCCTCCGCGATGCTGACCGCCGACCTGGTCGGCAACGTGCTCATCGCCCAGTTCTTCCTCGGGGTCCTGGGCAGCATCGGGGGCATCGCCACCTTCACCATCTTCGGGGTGCTCTCGCTGCTGTCGTTCGTGTTCGTGTTCGTCCTCGCCCCCGAGACCAAGGGCCGCCCCCTGGAGTCGATCCGGCTGTACTGGGAAAACGGCGGCCGTTGGGCGGGCAAGGACGCCGCCGTGCGGGGTGACCAGCCGAGCGCCCAGTGAGTGGTCCCGCCGAGGCGTGGGTGCTGCGGGCCGAAGAGGTACTCACCCCGCACCAGCGACTACGACCGGGATGGGTGACGGTCAGTGGTGCCCGGATCGACGCGGTCGGATCCGGACACCCACCGCCGGGGGTCGCGATCACCGACCTCGGAGACCGCGTGCTCACCCCGGGATTTATCGACCTGCACGTGCACGGCGGCGATGGCGCGCAGGTCAACGGTGCCACCCCCGAGGAGGTCGCGGCCTCCGTCGAAACCGTGGCCCGCTGCCACCTCCGGCACGGCACCACCGCGCTGCTGGCCACCACCGTCGCCGACACCCCGGCCCGGCTGGCCGCGGCGGTACGCGGCGTCGCCGCGGCGGGCGCACAGCCGGCACCGCAAGCCGCCCACGTGCTGGGTGCGCACCTGGAGGGCCCATGGGTGGCACCCGGCCGGGCCGGGGCGCAGGACCCCCAAGCGCTGCGGGCCCCGAGCGTGTCCGAGCTCGCGGCGCTGCTCGACGCCGCCCGCGGCACGGTGCGGCTGGTGACCCTGGCCCCGGAGCTGCCGGGCGCCTTCGACCTCATCCGCGCCGCCACCGCCGAGGGGCTCGTGGTGTCCGTCGGCCACACCGAAGCCGACTGGGAGACGACGAAACGGGCCTTCGATGCCGGTGCGCGGCATGTCACGCACCTGTTCAACGCGATGCCCGGGGTGCACCACCGCCGGCCCGGCCCCGTTGTCGCGGCGCTGGACGATTCCCGGGTCAGCGTTGAGATCATCGCCGACGGGATACACATCCACCCCGCGGTGCTGGCCCGGGTTCTCGCCGCGGCCCCGGACCGCGTCACCGCCGTCACCGATGCCATGGCCGCCACCGGGCTGCCACCCGGACGCTACCGACTGGGCCGCCGCGACGTCATCCTCGAAGGCAGCCGGGTCGCCCTCGCCGAGGCACCGGACACCCTCGCCGGCAGCGTGCTCACCATGGACCGTGCCGTCAAGGTGCTCGTCGACGCCGGCGTGGAGCTGCCCGCGGCGGTGACCGCGGCGACCGCCACCCCCGCCCGGGTCCTCGGCGAGCCGACCAGGGGACGGTTGGAACCCGGGGCTGAGGCCGACCTGGTGGTGCTGGAACGCAATCTGTCGGTGGCCGCGGTACTGCGGGCCGGACGCCCGGCACACGACCCGCACGGTCTACTCCACCACCCAGCATACGAGCAGGACGTGCGGCGGTGAGTGTCGTGGTGGGTTTGGACATCGGTGGCACCCACAGCCGGGCACGCCTGACCCGCGACGGGCACACGATCGCCGAGGCCGATGTGGGCAGCGCCAGCCTCACCGCCGCCGGTGCGCAACGCGCCCACACCGCGCTGACCGAGCTGGCCGCACGGCTGGGGCTCGCCGAGCTCGGCCCGGTGGACGCCATCTGCGTCGGTTCCGCCGGCAGCGGCTCCACCGACGCCCGCGACTTCCTCACCCAGGCCCTGGCGCCACTGACCCGCTCGGGCACCGTCCTCGTCGTCAACGACGCCCGGCTGGTACTGCCCGCAGCCGGTCTAGACGAGGGGATCGCACTGATCGGGGGCACCGGCTCCACCGCCGTCGGTGTCGCGGCCGGGCGCGTGGTCCGCGCCGGCGGATGGGGCTACCTCCTCGGCGACGAAGGCAGCGGCTACTGGACCGTCCGCGCCGCCGTACGCGAGCTCGCCGACCGCCAGGACCGCGGCGCCGAGCTGGGCGAGCTCGGCGAGCTCGGACGCAGGCTGCTCACCGCGACCGGTGCGCACGACGTGCCCGACCTCATCCAGCGCTTCTACGACCACCCCAACCCGGACGGCTGGGCCACCCACGCCGGCGACGTGCTCGACTCGGTGGATCCGGCCGCGGAGGTGATCCTCGCCCACACCGCAGACGAGCTGGCCACCCTCGTGGCCACCGCGGCGGCGCGCCTGCACGGTGCGGCGAACCTACCCGTCGTCCTCGCCGGCGGCCTGCTCACCGGCTACGCACCACTAGCCCGGGCGGTGCGCGCACGCATCCATGCCACGCTGCCCGCCGCCCCGGTGTCGACGTTGACCGAACCCCCGGTCGCCGGCGCGGTACGGCTCGCGGAGGCCGCGGTCACACCCCCGTGATCGGGCAGCGTGCCTGGGCCGGGCCGGATCACGCAGCGGACCTGCAGCTCACGGCACGGCCACCGGGCCGCCCACTGCACCGGCTACCGGCGGCACGGGCGCCAGCACCGCCGCGGTCAGGTGCGGGTCGCCGACGGTGAAGCGCCGTTGCCGGACGAATTCTTGGCGACACGTTTATTTGCCGCCGAATGCGGGTTGATGGCAGGCGTTCAAGTATGTACCTTGCGAGCTGGTGATAGAGCTGAAATTGACATCCTATTGGCGTTGCACCGCCACTACGTCGATATTTACAACCAATACCAGCAGGGCTAACGGAATTTGCCAGCCTGCGAGCCGTACTTGAGCCGCTGATCGGCCGAAAAGCAGAGGGATGGCTAGAGCCAGCGCCTGTTCTCCGATCGGCTCGTGACGGTGACCCCATAGGCCGCCGTGCTCCAGCCGGCGCTGACCTGTGAGGCCCACCGCAGCGCTAGTGGCGTCAGGTTGGAGGCTTTGACCAATGTCGTCACATGCCCTACAGCAAGCTCGTCTGCACCAAAACGGCGCTCCGAGACTCGCTACCTGACGTCCGATAAGGGTGTACCCCAACCCGACGGTCGCGCTGTCCCGTAAGACGCACCTGAGCGAGAATCTTCACCGGGCGGGTCTACTGCGAATGCGCAGGTCTAGGTCACGGCGGGTCGACGGCGGGGGTGGGGTGTGTGCGGTGGGGGTTCGGCTATCGGACGGTTACGTGCGTGAGCATGGGGCAGGCCAGCCACGGACGATCGTGGGAGTATCCAACAGTGGGTCACGATTTCAAGCGAGCCGCGCTGTTCGGTGAGGATCCGAAGCAGTATGACCGTGCTCGACCGTCCTACCCGAGTCAGTTGGTCGACGATCTGACCCTCGGATGCCAGCTCAACGTTCTCGACGTCGGCTGCGGTACAGGGATCGCAGGACGGCTATTTCTCGAACGCGGATGCACGGTTGTCGGGGTCGAGCACGATCCGCGGATGGCCGAGGTTGCTAGAGAGTCAGGCATCGAGGTCGACGTGTCCACCTTCGAGGCGTGGATCCCGCCGAGCACCGAGTTTGGCTTGGTGATTTCCGCCCAAGCGTGGCACTGGATCGATCCGACAGTCGGCCCCTTGAAGGCAGCCGAAGTGCTATCTCTCGGCGGGAATCTCGCCATCATCTGGATCGAGTACCACCATCAACCTGAGGTCGCCGAAGCCTTCTCCATCGTGTACGGCAGTGTGGCTCCGCAGCTACTCAACTCCTCTTACCCCGTTGGCAACTTCGATCCGGAGCATGCAAGCCAGGTCGCGGCAGAATATGTTGATGCGATCGATGGGTCGGGCGCGTTCGATACGCCCAGCCTCCGGACCTACTCGTCCGACCGGACCTACACCATCGACCAGTGGCTCGATGAACTCCCGACCCACAGCGACCATCGTCTGCTCCCGCCTCGCAAACTCGCCGACTTAATCTCGCGACTCCGCGAGAGTCTGCAGCCTCTTGGCGGCTCCCTGACGGCCACCTTGAGCACACACGCCGTCGTTGCCCAGCGCTCGGGGCCAAGAGCAAAAACTACGCGCTGACACTCACTTTTGCCGTACTGCCGTGCCGCGGCTACCCCGAAGCTGACCTGTCAGGGATCGACCATTGGGACCGCGTCGATGCGGTATTGGCGAGTGCCAGCGCAGCTACTCTCCTGCGCTGAGGGCGTCGAGGTCAGCCGGAGAACCGCGCACCACCAACGCGAGTTCATCGTCGGTGTCGATGACGGTCCAGGTGACGAACCTGCAACACTCCTGCTCCACGTCGATAAGCGCGGGCAGTTCACGCCGCGACACCTCGTCCGCCCGGTAGCGCACGACCAGCTCGTCCGGCTGACGGCTGCGGTGAAGCAGGTGGGCACCGTCTAGAGCGCGCCACCTTCGGAGCTGCTCCTCACCACGACTGGGGCCGAGCGTGCACCCGGCTGGAAGCTCCTGCACCGGTCCCCTCTCTTGTGCCATGAAGGCAGTATCCACCGGGCAGCGCACAGAATCAGTGTTCGCTCGACAAAACCGCGACACCACTCCGATGATCGATCCGCCTACGACAACGAAAACGAGACGCCCAACTGGCCACGACGCGATCGGAATCGTCGCCGCAAGCCCTTCGGCTACGGGCGTCGTGGGCGCGTGCCGATCTCCCCACCACGCTCCGGGCCGGTCCGCCCGTCGCACCAAGATCACCACCACCGCACCCACCGACGGTGAGTACTCGATCACCCGGGCGCTCGCCCCCGACCGACTCTTCGGGTCCGGGTCGAACAACAAGGCTTCCGGATCGATCAGTAGACACATCACGTCCAGAGCGGGCGAAACAGCGAGCGCCCGGTCCGCAGCCGTAGGCCAGGGCGGGAGCAACCCCCAGCTATAACTCCCCGGTGCTCGACGCCAACTCGCTCCCCTGGGCGCGCGAGCTCCGCCGACATCCCGCGTCAACCGCCCGAGGGTGGAAGTATGCCGAGTATGCGAACGCTGCTAGACACGCCTCCGGACGACGAGGTGGCGCTTCTGTGGGCAATCGCGGACGCTTACACAGCGGCAGACTGGCGCTGGCCGGTGAGACCTACGCCGCCGACGTGTCGGCTCGACTGACGACCGGCGCGTCCTGTCGATGACCAACGTCGAAAGGGAGCAGGAGTGGACCTGCGCTGTGCGCAGTGAGCAGTTGCTTGACCACTCAGCGCGCGTACTGGGACCTGCGGAGTCGCCCGGTGCAGCAAAAGCCCTGTTGGTGCGTGCTGTTGACGAACCCCGGGCCGCCCCTCGGACGGTCGACCTGGTCCCGGTCATGTCCGTGCAGCAGTGGCGGCACTACGAGGAACAGCGCATCGCGGTGGAAGCCGGCTTCGGTGTGGGTGAGTCCGAGGCGCGACGCATGGTGCGCGAATTGCGGGATCGAGGTGCACGGCTGGGCTTGCGGCTGTACTTCGCCCAGGACGGCCAGCAGGTCGTCGGGGGCGTGGGCAGTTTCCGGCTTCCGGTTCCCCACCAGTCATATGCGCGGCTCCAGGAGGTCGACGTCTTTCCTGGCTGGCGCGGCCAAGGCTACGGCGACGGGCTGCTCACGGCAGTCCTCGCGATGCTGAGCTCCGGGTACGTCAGCACCGTGGTGGTGGGTGCTGACGAAGACGAATGGCCGCTGTCCTGGTACCGCCGACGTGGATTCCGCGACACAGTGCGTGTCTCGCTGGACCTCTGACGTTGATGACCGGCTGGACCCAACCGTTCTCACGACGGGCCCGCAGTCACAGGGGCCCGCCGTCGTGGGGCCTGAGGTGTCCTCGGGTGGTGAGGAGCAGTGCGACGGTGATCATCAGCACGGCGGCTCCCGCGATGAAGGCGCCGGCGGCGTCGGAGCGGTCGATGATGAGACCAGCCACCGAGACGCCAGCAGAAGCCCCGAGATTGTTGGCGGTGCTGATCCAGGTGGTGGCCTCAGTTCGTCCGTCGACCGGGACGAGGCGGTCCGCGGCGAGGTAGGCGACGATGCGGACGGGAGCATTCACCATCCCAGCCACCAGCAAGATCACGGCGAGGGACCACAGGTGTGATACGCCCGCCGCGGCGAAGCTGCCTAGGGCCATCACCACGACCAGCCCACTGAGCTGGGTGGCGGTGTGCCCTTGGTGCCTGCGGTGACCCCACAGCAGCCCGCCGAGGGCACTGCCGATGGATACCGCGGCCAGCAGGTAGGCCGCGGTGCTGGGCGCACCGAGCTCACGGGCGCGGGCAACGACCGCGACCTCCAGCGGTGCGCTACCGACTCCAACGCCGAGGATGACCACGACGAGCACACCGAAACCACGCGCAGTGAACGGACCCACCAGTCGCGCTCGGCGGGAAGCCGGTGCAGGGGCGCTGGCCGATGGTGTCGCCGCTGCGGTGGCCACACCAATTGCCCCGACCACGTTCAACACCGCGGCAACCACCAGGACGGCGGCGCTAGTGCTGACGGTCAGCATCCCGGCGACGACGAGCGGCCCAGCCACCTGGATCGTTTCCTCGACCGACACATCGAAGGCGTAAGCCCTCTGGCGGACGGCGGGTTCCGGGGCGAGCGCCGCCCACAGGGCGCGCATCGACGGTCCGAGCGGTGGGGTCGCCAGCCCGGCAGCGGCACCGAGTCCGATGTAGACCACGGGACTGCTGACCCCGGCCGCCGACGACGCCGCGGAGCCGATCAGCGCCGCGGCGAACACCACCCCGAGGACGGGCAGCACCCGCCGGGCCCCGAGGCGATCGATCAGGCGGGACTTGACGGGCATGATCGCGGTCGCCGCCGACAAGGCCCCGAGGGAAATGCCCGCTGCGGCGAAAGAACCTGTGGCGGCTTGGACGGTCAACAGGAGCGACAGCGGCAGCGTCGCATACGAAAGCCTACCGAGGTTGACGGCGACGAACGGACGCAGCAGGCCGGGCGAATGCAGGACAGCGCGGTAGCTCGCCGTCCCCGAAGGGCGGGACATAAGGGGCTCCAGGCTCAACTCCGAGCACAGTCGCACTCGGAGGACGGATCAGGACCACGCGCGCTTCGTGGCGCGCCCGAGCTGATCTAGTGCCGGATAACCATGACCCGAACCTAACACCCGTGACACCACGACGGGGTGCCTTTGAGCGAACTCCGCAAGCGGATGGTCTACGGGACGACTGCGTCGGCTTCGATCTCAACGAGTAGGGCGGGGTCGATCAGCTGGCTGACCTGGACCATGGAAGCGGCCGGCCGGATCTTCGCGAAGACCTCGCCGTGCGCACGCCCCACCGCCTCCCAGCGGCTGATGTCGGTCACGAACATTCGGGTCCGTACGACGTCCTCCAGCCGAGCCCCCACCTGCTCGAGCGCGAGCTCGATACGGCGCAGCGCCTCACGCGTCTGCTCCCCGATGTCATCGCCGCCAACCGCGCCGCCGCGTTCCAATGCTGCCGTCGTTCCTGCGACCGACACCCACTGGCCCACGCGTACCGCGCGGGAGTAGCCGACCAGCGACTCCCACCGTGCGCCGGAGGAAACTGTCTGCCGTTTCATCACGGCTCCAGGGTGCTCCCTCGCGGCCGGAACGCTTCAGCCCGCCGGAAGCTTCGCTCTGTCCCGTTCACCGATGCTTCCGGGTCACCTGCCGCGGAGTCCGTACGAGCATTATCCCGTCCGGCGTGTTCAGTGGTAGAACCCTGCGAGTGGCTGGCGTGCCTCGTCGAGAAGTGCCGGGCCGTCGTAGACGGGCTCGGCGGCGTCTGGGTTGACGAATCCTGCTGGTTTGAGGTCGTCGAGCTGGTGGGTGTCGAGGGCGTACACGACTCGGCCGATCGAAGCGCGGGCGATGGCGTTAGCGCACATCGGGCATGGCCGGCAGCTGGTGTACATGGTGACCGTGCGTGCGGCGGCGGGGGTGAGGTGCCTGGCCGCCCATCTCGCGAGCTTCAGCTCGGGATGCGCGGTGATGTCGTCGTCGCTGGCCGTGGTGTTGCGGTCTTCGGCCAGCACGGTGCCGGTCGCGTCGATGATGGTCGAGCCGAATGGCGGGTCACCGGCGGTACGCGCCTGGGCGGCCAACGCGATTGCTCGGCGCAGCTGGTCGAGATCGCGGTCGTCCATCGTTATCTCCTTTGTTGTGCCGAGCTACACGTGCAGGGTGCCGTCGGCCACGGCCATGCCGGTACCGCTGATGCGAACGAGATCGCCGGACACGCTGACCTGGATATGGCTCGGTCGCCCGAGCTGATACCCCTGCTCGACCACAGCGGTGCAGCCGTCGGACAGTACGGACTCGGCGACCAGCCGCGCCACGAGCGGGCCGGCCGCGGTTCCGGTCGCCGGGTCCTCGTGGATGCCCATGGTCGGGTTGAAGAACCGGGTGTAGGCGACCGCGTCAGATGGATCGACCGGGTCCAGGCTGTAGAGGTAGCAACCCTCCCCGCCGACATGGCGCAGCAGGGCCGCCAACCGGGAGCGGTCCGGCTCCGCCGCGTCGACCGCGGCGCGGTCGCGCACCGGAACGAGCAGGTGGCCTGCCCCAGTCGACACGACCTGCGCGCGACGATCGCCGTCGAGGTCACCGACACCAAGGCCCAGCGCCGCGGCGAGCTCGGCCTGATCCTCGACGCAGTCACCGAACACCGGGGGCGTCTGGTCCATCGACACGCGGGTCGGGTGGCCGGGGCTGCGGTCTATCCGGACCGGCAGCAGCTCGGCACCGATCTGCTGAACGAAACGACACCGGTCGGCAGGGAGCCGCCCCGACCCGGCCAGCCAGAGCCACGCGCCCAGAGCGTTGTGCCCGGCACCCAAGACCTCGGCACCGATCGGAGTGAACGAACGCAACTGCCAATCGGCGCCGCCCATGCTCGGCCGGACGATGAACGTCGTCTCGGACTGGTTGAACTCGCGCGCAATAGCGTGCTGCTGGTCGAGGTCGTCGGCGTCGGACACCAGTGACACCGGGTTCCCGGTGAGCGGACGCGGCGCGAAGACGTCTACAAACACAAAGCGGATCTCCGTCATGAGATCGACGCTACGGTTCGACGCACTGCGCGAACAGTACGGATCGACGGTCTTCGCCGCCTTCGACAGCACGAAAGTGCGGCACAATGCCGACATGACCGATTCGAACTGCAGCGCGGGTCTCGACTCTTCTGACCGGGTGCTTTATAGCCGAACTGCAACGCGACGCGCGGACGCCGCTCACCGGCCTCGCGGCCCACCTCCACCTCGGTGTGTCGGCCACCCGGGTACGGCTGCAGAAGCTGACTGCCACCGCCGTCGTCACCGGCTACAGCGCACGGGTCGACCCGCAGGCGCTCGGCTTCACCCTGCACGCCGTGGTCCGGATGAAAGTGCACGGATCCCTCTACGACAAGGTCGCCGACATCCTCGACCGCGAACCGCAAATAGTGCGTTGCCTCCGCGTCACCGGCGAGTCCTGCTACATCGCCGAAATCCTCGCCACAGACATGCGCGACCTCGAACGCGTCACCTCCGAACTCGCCCGCATCGGATCCATCACCACCGACCTGGTCTACGACGTCGTCACCGACCGAGCGGTCCCCACCGAACCTGCGGAAAATCGACGACCGACGCACACGCACTCCCCGCCCTGACAGTCGAGCGCCAAGGCCATCCCAGTCGCACAAGCGGAACGGTTTGCGGCACCGATCTGGGCGTCGGCGCGACGACTGGACTGCCTTGATCAAATTCTCGCAAGCCGATCCGTGAGCGGGAATTCGCTACCGTCCAGCGCGGTGGTGGTGTGGCTGGCGGGAGCCCGCCCGGTAAGGCCCAGGATCAGCGCTGGTGAAGCCCAGGCCCGTCGAGGTGATGGCCG
>JAABUP010005622.1_pt1 | contig 18785 bp, 26 predicted proteins | sample 5559201 | NCBI WGS metagenome assembly JAABUP01 (sample SAMN10711887, study PRJNA513373) | rock metagenome | isolation source: Antarctica rocks | place: Antarctica
GCCGCGGGCAGCCGCGCGCGCACCTTGGCCAGCTCGCGCCGCAGCGCGCCCTCGCGCGCGCCGGCCGGGTTGAGCCAGGCGATCAGCGCGTCCAGCGCGGGCGCGCCGGCGTAGCGGCCCCAGGTCGCGCCGGCGCCCGCGCCCGCGCCGCCGCCGCGGCCGCCGCGGCCCCCGGCCTCGGCGTCCGAGTCGTCGGCCGCGATGCGCAGCTCCTCGTCCGGGTCGTAGTCGGAGTCCTGCGCGGCAGCGGCCGCCGCGGCGGCCGGCGCGGGCGGCGCTGAGGCGTCCTCGCGCGGCGGTGCGGCCGGCACGCGCCGCTCCACGAAGACCTCGCCTGCGCGTTGGGGCGCGGGTGGCCGGGCGCCGCGCGGGAGGCCAGCACGGACAGCGCCAGCAGTGCAAGCCCGGGCGCGCAGGCCCGCACAGTGTTGGAGCATGCAGGCAGCAAAGCCAAGAAACGCACCGGGGTGCTTGGGCGTGAAGGCGCCGAGCAGCCAGTAGCGCGCCCAGTGACGGTCGTAGCCGAGCGGCTCGCGCCGCGAGGCGGCGTGCGCGAGCAGGCCGCTCAGCGCCTCGCAGCGCGCCGCGTCCGCCGCCGCCGCCGCGGCCGCCGCCGCCGCCTCGGCCGCCTCGGCCTCGGCGGCGCGCGTCCTGCGCGCGCGCCCGCTCAGCGGCCGGGCGTGCATCGCGGGGGGCGTTGCGCACGCAGCGCGGGGACGCACATCTTGAACGGCGGGTCGGGGGGCTTGGCGCCGGGCGCCTGGGCGGCGCCCGCCGCCGCCGCCGCCGCGGCCTCGCGGCGCTCCCTCTCCTTGTCCGCCCGCTCCTGCCTCTCCCTGGCGCGGGCGGCCAGCGGGCGCTCTCAGGGCCGCGGGCAGAGGCGGGCGCACATGGCGGGGCGGCCCAGGTCAGGGCAGCAGGCTCAGGCTTCGAGCAGGCGGCCGCAGCGGCCGGCGGGCCGGCGCGCCGCTTGGCCTTGACGCGCAGCTCGTGCAGCTCGGAGCGCAGCGCCTTGTGCGCCGCGTCCTCGGCCGCCAGGCGCTCGCGCGCGGCCGCCGTGGCCTCCGCCAGCCGCACCAGCAGCTGCAGCACGTCCACGCGCTCCGCGGGCGCCAGCGCGGCGTACTCCTTGCGGCCTGCGCGCGCTCTCCTGGCGTCGCGGTGCTCCGCTCGGCGGCGCGCGGCGAGGCTGTCGGCATCGACAGCACAGAGGAGCCCACTGTGCTGCCTCGTCAAGCGACGAGGCGGGCCACAGGAAGGTCGCACAGCTGCAGCCCAGAGCTTGTTTGTGCATGACGCAGCACACCACAGCCTCCGCCACACTCAGCGTGCTCTGGTGCTCTGAAATGCGCACGGGCCGGCTGCGCACCCAGCAGCACGGCGGCGCGGTAGAACTCGTCGCGCATGAATGCGCCCGGGCCCGCCTCCACCGCCGCCACCTCCTCCGCCAGCAGCGGCACCTCCGCGATGCACGCCGGGCAGTACCACTCGCCTGCGCGCCCGGCGGCCGCATCGGCCTGCGGCTCGCTCGTCCCGCGCGGGTCAGTCAACGCGCCTGCGGCGCGGCGCGGCCGGGCCAGGGGGCGCGCCGGGCGGGATGTCGCGCAGCGGCGGGTCCAGGCAGTAGGTGTGCGTCTCCGCGTCGCAGCGGTCGCACAGCAGCAGCGCGCGCGTGTCCTCCTCCTCCCAGCACGCCGCGCAGCCCTGCCAGGGCCACACGAACGGCCTGCCGGCGCGCGCCGCGGCCGTCACCGCGCGCCGGTACTCACAGCATGGCCGGGGCACCCCGCGGGCGGGGGCGCACCGCGCCAGCGCGTCCGCGGCGGCCGGCTTGCCGGCGGCGCCGCCGTTGGCATCCGGGCGCGCCTCCGCGGCGCCGGCCGCGGCGTGCGGCCGCCCGGCGCGCGCCTCGGCCAGGCGCGGCGCGCAGCCGGCATCCAGCACCTTAAGCACGGCGGCTGCCACGTCGGGCGCGCGCCGCTCGGCCAGGCGCTGCGCCAGCGGCGTCTTGGGCCGCTGCGCGGCGGCCGCAAACGTCGCGCACACGCCGCGCACGTCCGCCGCGAACGCGCCCAGGCCGTCCGGCAGCGCCGCGTACACGCCCGCGTTGGCGGCCGCGGCGACGCCGAGCAGGTCGAGCGGGCGCGCAGCGCGCGCGAGCGCGGCCGCGCCCTGGCCGTCAAAGCACAGCACGCGCGGCGTGCTCGGCGCGCCCGTGGCGGCCTCCTTGGGGCCCTGCGCGCGCCGCACGCGTTTTAAGTCCGCCGCGCGCGGCTGGGGCGGCGCACTAGCGGTGTCTGGGCGGCTCCTGGGCCCCTGGACGCGCCTTGGCGTGCGCGATGTCGTGCAGCAGCGCGCGGCAGGCGCGCGTCACGGCGGCCTGCTCCGCTGCGTCGGGCGCCGCGCCGGGCAGCCGCCGCTCGGCCGCCGCGCGCGCGGCCGCGTCCTGCCGCGCCAGCAGCGCGCCGGGCGCCGTACGGCACGCGCCCTGGCGGCGCGACGACGCGTCAGTGCTGGGGGAGGGCGGCGCGCGTGCGCGCGGCGGGCCAAGGCAGCGGGCCGCACCAGCGGCAGCGCGGCCGCGGAGGCGCGCGGGTCGGCCGAGGCGGGCCCGGCGGTGAGGTACTGCAGCACGACCGCGGGCCCCAGCGCGGCCAGCGGGCTGCTGCCCAGGTTGGGCCCGAGCGCGGGGTCCAGGCCGCCGCTGCCCTCGCCCGCGCGCACCAGCGCGGCCGCCGCCGCCAGCGCAAACAGCCGCCGCGCGACCTCCGGCCAGGTGTCCTCCTGCGGGCGCCGCAACCCTGGCGCTCAGCAGGGTTCCGCCCGACGCGCCGTGCAAAGCGCGCATGCAGCCAGCCATCGCCAGCCCCGCCCAGCAACCAAGCAGGGCACGTTGACTCAGAGCGCCTGCCGGCGGCCTGCGCTCGTGCGCCAAGACAGGCGGGCGCGTGTGGCTGGCGCGCCCGGACGACGGGGAAGGCGCTCTCCAGGTCGCGCCGGCGCACGTCCGGGTCGGCCTCCGCGGCGACCGCGGCCGCGGCCGCGAAGGCCTCCTCCGCCACCAGCGCGGCCAGCGCCATGGCCGCGCGCGCGCCCGCGCCGCCGCCGCCGCCCGGCTCCGCGAGCGAGGCCTCCAGGTCGGCCAGCGCGGGCGGCGCGCCCAGGCCGAGCGCCTCGCCGAAGCTGCCCAGGAACTCCCAGGCCTCGATCACGCCTGCGCCGCGCGGGCGCGGGCGTCGGCGCCGTCGGCCCGGCGCGTCAAACAAAAGCGTGCGCGTGTCGCCGCGCGGCGCGCCTGCGAGCAGCGCCTGCGGCAGCAGGCCGCCGCCGGCCGGCAGCCAGGGCGGCGGCGGCACGTCCGCGCCCGGCAGGCACAGGTCCTCGCCCTCCGGCGCGCCGGGCCGCGGCGGCCCGCCGCCGGCCGCGCGCTCCGCGCGCCGCTCCAGCTTGGCCGCCTGCCTCTCCCTGCGCGCCGGCGGCCCCGGGTTGCCCCCAGCGCCCTCACGGGACGCAGCAGCGGCGGGCGGGCACGAAAGCCCGCACCGCTGCCGCTCCGCCGCCCTGGCGGCGCGCTCGGCCTCGCGCTCGCGCGCCTTGGCCCTGCGGCGCGCCTCCTTGTCCACCTCCTTGTCGACCTGCGCGCGGCTGCGTACAGCGCTCGCGCCGGCCCCAGACTTGCCGTGCGGCAGCAGCAGCTAGGCGGGCACATAGGGCACGCGCGCCTGGTCGACCAGGTGCCAGACGACGCGCGCCACGTCCGGCAGGATGCCCGGCGGCGCCTTGCGCCGCACGCTGCCGGCGCCGGGCCCCCTGGGCCTGCGCAGATGCGGGAGCAGGGTCGGCTCACCGCCAGCGCCGGCCGCCGGCCCGCAGCGGCGGCTGCTGCGCTGCACCGCCGGCGCCGGATCTGCGGCGTACAGTCAAGGCGCGCGCATGAGGCCACAGGGCGAGGAGCAGCGGCGCGCACCGCTTGCCAGGCTGCGACGGGTCGGCCACGTCCGCGGGTCCGCGCTTGCCCGCCCCGTCGTGCTTTGTGGCGCGCGGCGCGCCCTTGCCCGACTGCCGCACGCGCAGGCGGCTTGGTTGATATGAGTAAAAGCACGGCGGCGCGCTCCAGCTCAGCAAAAGGCGCGCGGCGCGCCTGCGGCTTGCCGCGCCTGTCCAGCTCGCGCTCCAGGCGGCGCGCCTCCAGCTCCCAGGGCCCGCGCTCCTCCACGAAGGCGTAGCCGCCCAGCGCGGCCGCGCCCGGCAGCGCCTCCAGCGCCTTGAGCGCGCGCACGTCCGCCAGCCCGAACCTGCGCCCGGCGCGCGCGCTCGCGCCGGCGCCGGGCGCCGTGGCGGAGGGGCGGGGCCGCGGCGGGCGCCGACCTGTGCGTGCCCCAGGCGGAGTGCAGCGGCGCCGCGCGCCGCAGCGCCGCGGCGGGCTCGCCCTCCGCGCCGCCCGGCAGCTGCGGGGCCGGGGCGGGCGCAGGCGCGGCGCCGGCCGCCGCGCCGGGCGGCTGCGCCGCCGCGCCGGCGGCCGCGGCGGCCAGCAGGCCGGCCTGCAGGCGCGCTACGCGCTCCCAGGCCGCGTCTGGGTCGCGCTCCTCCGCCAGCACCTGCGCGCGGCTGGCCGCTGTGGGTCCCAGGCGCGGCCGGCCATGGCCAGCCACATAGCGCTCGCGGGCGCAAGTCTGCGGAGCAGCCCGCAGGTGGCTGGAGAGCGCATGTAAACAAGCGGCGGCGGTGCGCACCGCGGCCTCGCCGCCCGGCGGCACCAGGCTGACGCGGAACCTGGGGCCGTCGGCGCCGCCGTCCAGGACCTCGCTCCGGAACGTGCCCGCCGCGGCGTCGGCCACCTCGGCGCACAGGCCCACCGGCCACAGCGCGTGCGGCGTGTGGTAGCCCGGCCGCGCGTCGACCGCGCCCAGCCTGCGGGGCCGCGCACTGTCGTAACACCTAACACCGCACGGTGCAGCAGGCGCAAGCATGCATATCTGTCTCCAATCGTAAGGACAAGCGCCCCGCATGCTACGCATGCAGGGCCGGCCGCAGCCTGGCGGCCGTGCACGCGCACACATCCTCCCGCCAGCCTTGCATGGGATGCGACGCGCTGGCAGGGGCGCGCCGCTGCAGCGTGACGCCGCCGGCGAGCGCCAGGGGCAGCTGCAGGTCGGGCTGCCCGGCGGCGGCGGCCGCGCGCTCCGCGGCCTCCGCGCGCGGCAGGCGCTTGGACGCCTCGTCCAACCCGAGCGCCTTCATGATCTGGCGCAGCGCGGCGGCGTGAGCGCCCGGCGCACCGGGGGCAGGGCATGCATGGCGGGCCGGGGCCGCAGCCGTCGAGGCCGCGGCCGCGCACCTCCTGGCGCGAGCGGAAGCGCTTGCCCGCCGCGTTGAAGTAGTACTGCGGCGGGCACACGGCGCGGTCAGCACGTGCACGTTTCAGGCGCCCCGAGGGGGAGCGGACGCGGCTGGCGGCAGGCGCACCGCGTCCCACGTGCCGGCCGAGGTGCCGCCCGAGCGCTGCTTCTTCTCCACCCGCCAGCCCTCCTCCCACTGGCCGCCTGCGCGCGCGGCCAGCGCGTTGTGCCCCGCGCCCGCTGGCAGGCGCGTCGACACGCGTCGCGGCGCGTGCGCACCCTTCTCGAGGATGTGCTCGCGCAGCTTGGCCAGCATCAGCTCCGCGTTGGGCTCCGCGCGCTTGCTGGCCGCCCCCGATGCGCTGCCCGGTGCGGCGCTGGCCAGGGCCGCCTGCGGCGCCGCGCACGCAGCCTGGTCGCGGGCTGTCTCAGGGCGGCAAATGTCCTGCAGCAGGGCCGCAGGACACCTCCATCCAACAAATGGAGGTGCCCATCAGGGCACCGGCTGCACCCGTCCGCACTGAATGCCCACGCCGTGGGGCTGCACACACGCATTCCCGCAGACCAGAACAGGCGCATGTGAGGAGATGCCCAGAGCCAGGCCGCTGAGGCCACCGGGGAGAGGGCAGGGCCAGCGGTGCAGATGCGGGCCGGGCACCTGATCATGATCGGGTGCGGGCGCGCCGACCGGCGCGCCGCCGCCTGCGGGGCCGTCGGGGGCCTCGACGGCGTGCTCCGCGGCGCTCATGGCCGCCCTCCAAGGCTGCCGTCGCGCAGGTGTGCGAGCCTGTGCCGCTCACCGCGCCTGCGCCTGCACGTCAGCGCTGCTGCTGCTGCGCCCGCCGCAGGTCCCGCGCGCTGCTCCACAGAAACGTTTGAACCAGGAGGACTGGGAGTGCGAGGGCATGACCAGGGTCTCAGCCATGCTGGCGCAAGCACATTGCGCTGCGGCATGCAGAAATGTGATGAGTCAGCTTGTACGAAGAGCTTGACCAGTGCATTGGCGCTGGGGCGTCACGGCGGCTGGGACAGGGGTGTTGGCATAGGCACGCGAGCAGCCGCAGCGGCCCCACACTGGCCTCAGCGCGCCAGTGCGCTGTGCTCCGCTTGCTTGCACGCCAGGCCGCAGGACTTCTGACATATGTGGCGCGCGTTTTGTGCATGCATGGAGAAGCCAATGAGTGTGGGGGAGAGTGTGGACGAATGGCAAGACAGCAGGTGCCGCCCCACAACAAGCTGCATGAAGCAGGGCCACGCTGCTCTGCGCTGCGCGCCTGGCATGCAGGAATGCAATCTGAGGCATGCGGTGCTGGGCCGCACGCGCACAAAGCAGACAGCATGCGCCGCCCATGTGGGCGACAGGCAGATGGGAAGAGACGGGCAGCCGCGGCAAGGCGGTGTAACTCTCAGCATCGCTACCTGCCTGTCGTGACGCAGCCGGGGCTGACGCTATGTTACACAGGAAAGCACACCAAAACGCTCGCTGATGAAAAGCAGCCTGACAAACCAGCTGGCATAAAACACACAGCGCGCCCGCCCGCCGCTATGCGCCGCCCTGCGCCGCCCACGCCCGACTCACTGTGGCACACATGCAGGCAATGCAAGCAACAGCAGGCTGCGCGGCGGCCTCATCGATCTTGGTGATGTGGTGTCGTCACAGAAACCTCGAGAGTAGCAAATACATTGGCTTAATCACTGGCCGCACGGCAGGCACGCACACCGGCCTCGGAGACTGTGGGTTTGAGATCAGGGCCGGCAGGCGGCTCATTTGACACGCATGAATGAAGTGTGGGTATCGTCACCGGCCAGGGCATGCAGTGAGCGCTCGGATTGGTTGAACGTCCAGGTTCTCATCTCGGAATCGTCAGCAGCAGAACTGGCGTTACTGGAAGGTGTCTCGTCACAGCGCTCGCGTCAAGGCACACGGGCGGGGGGCGCCGCGGGGGCGCCCACCTGGCGCGGCGGCGGCGGCGGCGGCGGCGGCGCGTGGTTGGCCCCGGGCGCCTCCTCGCCGTCCTCCTCCGCGTCCTCAAAGCGCGGGTCATCCTCCAGCAGCTGCGGCGGTGCGAGCTGAGTCAAGCTCAACTGCAGCGTCGGCTGCCAGCAGGCTGTGATGCAAGCGCAGGTCTGGACGGCGTGCTTGCACGCAGCAGAGCCGGGTGCCACATGCGGAGCAGCGTGTCTACGCTTTTCAGCCGGACACGTGAGCCCAAGGCCAGGCAGCGCCCCAGCGCGCGGTGCAGTGAACTATCGGGGAGCCGGCGGCCCGGGCGCGCGCACCTCGTCCAGCTGGTCGGCGCGCGGCATGGTCAGCAGTGCGTCCAGCGCGCTCAGGCGCGCCGCGCGCTCGTCGCCGCCGGCGCCCGCCGCGACCTCCTCCTCGTCGTAGAAGAACTCGCCGTCCTCGCTGTCCTCTGGCGGCGCGGGGCGGCGCGCGTTGCGCCGCGGCCCGGCACAGGGCAGGGCCGGCGCGGGGCGCGGCAGCAGCGGCCGCGGCGCCCACCTTCTAGGCCGGGGTCGGGGTTGAGCGTCGCGCACTCGCACAGCTTCTTAAACATCTCGTCCACTGCGCGGCGGCCGCGCGGCGCTTGAGCGGCGAAGCCTGTGTGGATTTGTAAGAAGACTCAACCACAAAACAAGCGGCGCACGGCTGCCCGCGTCGGCCGGCGCCAGCCGGACCTCCGGCGCGACGTCCTCGTCGTCCTCGTCGGCGTCGCCGTCGGCCGCGGCAGCGTCCAGCTGCATGTAGATGCAGGCGCGCGGGAAGAGCGCGGTGTCGGAGGAGACGGCGTGCAGGGCGATGCGCGGAAAGCCCACCGCGGCGCCCAGGCCGCGGTCGCCCGCGCTCAGCCACACCACGCGCCTGCGCGCGCGGCGACCTCAGGCGCGGCCACTGCCGGCGCGCGCTGCACGCGGCCGCCCGCGGCCGGGCGCGCGCCGCGTGGTGATGAACAGCGTGCCGTCGCCCAGGTCGTGGCCGCTGCCGAGCACCAGTGCCACGCGAGGGAAGGCCTGCGCCAGCTCCTCGTCCTCCTCCAGCGGCGGCCCGCCGTCGGGCGCGCGCTCGGCAACGTACTGCAGGCCAAAGGCCTCGGGCGCGGGCGGCGTGGCCGACATTGTTGTTCCGTTCGGGGCCTGGCAGCGAGCTCGCCCTGTCTGTTTGCCCGATTGTGTGCATCGGCCGCCTCCAGCTGCGGGCTGCTCGACTGCAGACCCGGGGTAGACCCAACGTCGGGTTTTGCCGTACTTTTCCAGCCTGTTCTGCAACCGCGCCGCAACGACGCCCGCGCAGCCTTGGGTCGGCTCGTGTGTGACGCTGCTTTGCTGCTCAGTCAGTAGGAGTGGGGTTGCAAATCAAATCTGTCACAAAGCGTGATCCAGCAACCGATACCCCATCCCATCAAGTGTGCTGGACGGCCGTTGGGGCTGAAACGGTTATGTCGCATTGGCCTGCGCCAGACGCCCCGCCGGCGCGTACCGCAAGCAGCGCCCCCAGCAGGTGCGCAGGCTTCCCTGCCGAGCGCGAACGCCTCGCGTGCGCAGCACCGCAAGCGTCGCGGCTGGCGCAGGGAGCCAATGGCGCGAACGCGGGCGGCGCTGGTGCTGGCGGCGGTCGCGCTGGCCCAGCTCGCCCGTCCGGCGGGCGGGCAGGGCTACTGCGGCGACTGCGCGGCGGGCACTGCGTCCATTGCCGGCAGCGCAGAGGTGCGCCCACGGCGCAGCGGCCCGCCCCGGATCGGCGCGCCGACCTGCGCTGGCTTTGACCTGCTGCGCGCTCTCCTGGGCTGGCGCCCAGAGCGTCCTGAGCTGGCCTAACCTGCGGCCGCAGGCGCCGCCGCCCGCCCTGACCGGCGGGTCGTGCGGGTACGGCAACCTGGCGGCGGCGCGCTGGCCGTACGGCATGGTCGCCGCGCTCAGCGCGTCCAGCCCGCTGCTGCAGGGCGCCGCCGCGCGCGGCGCCTGCGGCACCTGCGTCGAGGTCGTCTGCAACGACGCGGTGCGCGCCTGCAGCCAGTGCGGTCGGCCTTGCGGTGGCGGCCCCGCAGGCCGCGCTCCGGCGACGCCACGGGCGCGACGCGCGCGTGACGCGCTGCGCGCGCGCCAGGCATGCCTGCCCAACGTGCAGTCCGCGGTGGTGCTGGTGACGGACGCGTGCGCGGAGTGCGGGCCGACGCAGCTGCGCCTGGCCGCGCCAGTTTACTACCAGCACCTGTCTCGCAGCCCCGCCGTGGCTGTGCACTACCGCACGGCGCGCGGCCCCGCGCCGTGCCTGTGATCACCGGGCGTCACAGCGCGCGCCGCCACCGCGCGCTGGCGCATGCTTTGCCGGTTGTGCACGCCGGAGGGCCGCTGCCGAGGGCCGCGGTGACGCGCTCCGGCCGCGTGCAGGTGCCGTGTCAGCCGGGCGGCGGGTATGTCGTCAAGGTCACGGCGGCCCAAGCGGCGCCGGCCTCGCTCATCCGCCTGGCCGTGCTCGGGGTGCGCCGGCGCGCGCCAGCTGAGAGCGCATGGTGTCAGCGCCGCTCTCTGCCTCAGGCTCGCGCTCGCGCAGGTGCCCGGCGACGGCGTGATCCGCTACCTGGACCTGCGCGCGGCTGTGCGCGCCCTGCTTTAATTTGCGCAGCATGCGCATGCTGCGCCGTGTCAGCATGGCGCCTGCCCCGCTGCTATTAACGCCGAGCGCGCATCGGGTCGAGCGGGGCGCCTTGCACGCACCAGTGCCCCGCCCGCCGGGCGCGCGCTCACGGTGTCATGATCGCAGGGCTCCCCGTCCTGGGTCACCGTGGCCAACGTGGCCGGGGCGGCGTGGCAGCTGGGCGGCTTTGCCGGCGCCGGGCCCTTTGACGTCCGCATCACCGCTGTCCACCGGGCCTGCGCTGGTCGCCGCGTGCGCGCCCCTGGCGCCGCACTCGCGTGCATGCGCGCGCCCTGTTTGTGTCGCTGTGTGTGTGCCGGTCATCTTGAGTAGGCCCCGCCGCTCCTGCACGAGCTCGCCCTCTTGCGCAGCATGGAGAGCGCACGACATGCGCGCTCGCGCGCAGGGGCGCCATTCCTGTGCTGGCGGTGGGCGACTACCCGGCCGTGTTCAGCCCCGCGCAGGCCGCCGCCGACACCGCGCCGCCCGTCCCGGTCGGGCAGCAGGTCGCGCCGCAGCCGGCGGCGGCGCCCGCGCAGGCGCCGGCTCCGTCGCCCGCCGCCCTGCCGCCGCCCGCGCGCGCCGCAGCAGGTCCGCACAGCGGCGCCATGCTGAGCTGGTGACGGACTCGCAGGCGCTATGACAGCAGGGCATGGACTGCCGTGCGTGGTTGGCCGGACCATGGGACCAGGGCCGTGACGCCAGAGTTGCTGCGCGCGCAGGCGTCCTGCCCGGCGCCGCGCTGACGCCCGCGGCCGCACCCGCGGCGGCAGCTGTCGGCGCTGCCAGCCTCCCGGGCGCCGCGGGCTTTGAGCCCGCCCAGGCTGCGCCCAGGGCCGCCAGCAGCGTGCCCGTGGGCCAGCTGGGCGGGGACGCGCTGGCGCCCGCGCCGGCGCTGACCCTGACGCTCGCGCTGCCCGGCACCCCCGGCGCCCTGGGCCCCGCCCCGGCTCCGGGAGCGGCGCCTGCCCAGCCCGCCGCAGCGGCGCCCCGGGCGGCCGCGCTTCAGGCAACGGCGCGCGCGGCGGCGCCTGCGCTCGCGGGCCCGCCGCGGCTGGCACCCGCGCTCGCGGGCCCGCCGCGGCCGGCGCCCGCGCCGCTCAGCGCGCCTGCCGCCGCGCCGCCCAGGGCCGCTGCGCCGCTCGTGGCGGCCACGGTTGCCGCGGCGCCCGCGGCCGCCGCGGCCGCGCCGGCGCGAGCGCCCGTCCTGGCGGCGCCTGCTGCGGCGCCCCTGGCAGGCGCGCACGTCTGCGTTTGCCCGGCGCCTGACGCGCTTTGCGCACTAGGGGCTGGGCGCTTGTGAGACTTGCTGACGCATGCCCTGGCCCGCATGCTTCCTGTCCACATGGCAGACATCCTTCAGAGGAAAAATAGCAAGGAGGTCGCTACTATTCACAGGCCCACGCGAGCCGCCACACCATGACAGGAGCGTGGCCCCGCTCCAGGTCTGCCCCAACGTGCGAGCCCGCAGCCGAACCTGTCCGCCCGTGTGCGCAGGCAACGCCCAGCCGGCGGCGGTGCCGGGCGTGGCGCTGGGGCTGCGCGGCATGGCTGGCAACGACGCGGTGTCGCGCGAGGCCGCGCGCGTGGCCGACGGCGCGGCGCTGCTGCCGCCCAGCCCGCCTGCCACTCAGAGCGCCGCGCCGGCGGCGCCGGCCACCGTCGCCGCCTTGAGCATTCAGGCTGGCGAGTAGCGGCGCCAGTCGCTGGGTACCGCCACACGCGGGTTCTGCTGTTCAGTTGGGGATTTGGTTTGGCAGCCAGGCCCGCATGCGGGCCTGGCTTTTTGAGACCCTGCATGCGGGCCTGGTTTTTTGAGAGCCTGCTGTCCGTGATACATCAGTGCGGGGCGGCGTGTGGGGCTGCCCGCGAGGCCCGCATGTGTGGTGCACATGACGCTGGTGAGCACAGCTCCTGCTCTGTTGCCCGTCTGGCCATGTGTCTGAGGAGCAGAAGCTGTCGCGCTCGGCACTATTTGACTTTGCCGCTGCCTGAGGTGCGCGGCGTGCAGCTGCCTGCGGTTCAGTATGTCACATTCCATGGCTTGCTTGCATGCCTGGCCTTGTCTTTCGCGCTCTCCGCGTGTTATGTGACAGTCCTGCTCCGTGTCCACCGGCTTTAAGCATCACGGTCTCTTTACGTGGCACAAGCGCGCACGGCGTCGCTAGCTCCTGCCCAGCAAGCAGTGAGTGGCACACTGTGTATGCTTTTGGCGCATGACGGGCTCACGCCACTGAGTGCACAGTCTTGCAACCGCCGCCAGGCAAGCCTCCTCGTTGCGTACCAGTGGTCTGCACGCGTGCCTCCTACCTTGCTTGTCGTTTGGTCAGAGGATGCCTGGAGCGCAGCTGGGCAGCACCTCCCCTCAGAGCATGCCGACACAGCATCCCATTGCCTGACACTCTCTCACATGGGCAGCAGGCACGCGCGCTTGCACAGTGCGCATAGCCCGCTGACCTGTGGACGTGGGACACAGCAGGTCATGCGGCGCAGCCGCTCGCACCTGCACTGCCGCGCCCGTGTTCACAGCAGGAGCGCGCGCACGCCTCGGCGCCGCATGTGGCGGTCGGGGTTCGGCAGCGTGGCAGCATGCATGCCGAGCGCCGGTATGGATTCAGGCAGGGCGGGGCCCTGGACAGGAGATGCACAGTGCCGCCACCAGCCTTACACAGGCCCGAGCCTGGCATGTGCTCGACCCGGCGCACACACAGCCTACTCGGCATCACCTGCATCTTCATCCTCTGTAAGAACACCATCACCATCACTGTCATCATCACACAGCGCAACACCATCGCCGTCACCGCCACCGTCGTCATCGTCCACCGCAAAGCCCACGGCCCGCAGAGCGCCCCTAAAGCTCTGGCCGTCCTGCTGCCCCGCGCCCTGAACGTCGCTGTTTTGCACGCGCAGCACGTCCGCGCGTCCTTGCCGGAGCAGGGCGATGACGCAGCCCAGGAACGCCTGGCACGACGGGCCACAGGCAGGGTATGAGGTGTCCAGGTGCAGCCGCCCCAGGCGGGGGTGCGCGGCCGCATCCTCAAAGCTCGGACAGAAGAGCACGCTGCAGCCTGTAAAGCTCAGCTCGCGCAGGGCCGGGAAGCCCGCCAGGCTGCCCAGGGCGCGGGCGTCCAGGGCGCCCCCGATCTGCATGTATCCCATAGGGTGCCGCCCGAGGCGCAGTGCCTCGAGAGCGGTGAGCACGCTCAGGCCCTCTGGCAGCTGCTCAAAGCAGCTGCCGGACAGATCGAGGAGCGTCAAGCGGGTCATGGCCAGGACGCATGCAGGCCAGTCCCGCAGCTTGCACCCCGGCAGAGCCACAGTCAATAAGAAAGGAAAGCAGGGCGCGCTAGCGGGCAGGGCCTGGCCTGATAGCTCGTCGTGCAGCGCCTCGTCGTATGGGGCCCAGTGGGTGAGGCAGCGTAGCCGCGCGAGGCGCCAAAGGGACGCGGGGAGCACCCGCAGGCCGGGGCAGCCCTCTATCACCAGGATGGTCAGGGACGCCAGCGCATCCATGCCCGGCAGCGCGTCCTCGCCGTCGGCCGCAAACACGCACTGATTAATCAATAAACTCTCGAGCGCCGGCAGGCGCGCCCAGCCGGGCGCGCAGCGCAGGCCGCGCAGGCCGAACAGGCCCAGAGATGTCAGCTGTACCAGGCACGACACGCAGGCAGGCAGCGTGGCCTCCTCGCAGGCAATGTCCAGCTTCAGGGCCAGCGCGCGCAGCCGCGTCAGGCCAGCCAGGCCTGTGATCAACTGTGACGCGCTTGCAGTGGCCAACCCGCTGTGCATGTCGGCCACGCCCGCCAGAATGGACACCTTGAGGTGCTCGAGCGCGCGCGCTTCAGCCAGGTACTGCCAGAACGCTGCAGAAACCCGGTCCACGGGCTTGTCAGCCAGTTCGATTCTCAGATCCAGGCGCCGCAGGCACGAGCAGCGCGCTATGGCGCGCGCGGCCCCGGCCAGCGAGTCCTGGGCGGCCGCTACAGCAGCGCCTGGGTGCGGACGCAGATTGAGCCCGTAACTTCTGCCGAGCTTGCCGATCGCCTCCAGCGCGGGCAGGCTTGCCAGCAAGGTCGAGAGCCGCCCGGCGTCCGCGTCGGCCACGACCAGGCGGCAGATGGACGTCACGGTGCCGCCCTGCTCCTGGAGCCACCGCCAGGCGCACGCGCCTGCGGGCGTGCCTGCAGCGGCCGCGGGGTGTCGGTGCAGAGAGCGCAGAGGGCCGTGCCGCACTGCACAGCACACACGCTCGGACACGAGCGGCGCAGCAACGCACCGGGTCGCTCCAGCGCCCGCCACAGCGTGCCCGTGATGCCGGGGCGCAGCGTCGTCCAGAACGGCGCCTTGAGCGCCTCCTTGAAGCGCCTGTCGCTCGGGGCACGCGACCAGCTCGGCTCGTCGAGCCATTCGAGCGCTCTTTCACTCGTCAACGTGCAGTGCGCGCCTGCACACCAACCGCAGCGTGAAGGCCTGTGTCCAGCCCCCGCGCAAGTGGGCAGACTGCTCGACGAGCTGGGCCGCGCACGCCTGCAGGACCTGCACGGGCTGGCAGGCGTTGAAACATGGACTGCATCCTTCTCACCAACTGTGCGTGGCGGAGGCTGTTCGTAAGCAGGTACCTCTGCAGGGAGCTCGTCCAGGCGTAGAGCCCTCGGCCGAGCGGCCACACCGGCGCTGGACATGCTGCGGATGCTGCTGGACGGGCCACAGGCGGCGGTCGGTGGCTGTGGCAAGGCTGGATCAGCACGCCGCTGTGTGTTCTAAATAGCAAAGCGTGTTTGCGCGGCCAGTGGTGTGCAGCCTGGATCAGCCACACACGGGCTGCACAGGCGCGCGCTCCTCCGAGCTCTACCCGTCTCGGACCAACCTGCAAAAGTGGCTGTTCTGTTTGCTAAGTCCATCATGTGTCAGTTGGGGTGCATTTTTTGGAAGGCAGGGGCGCATTTGTAATGTTGTCATCAGAGCACATGTGCGATCTGAGCCTGGCTGAGGCTCCAGATAGCAAGGCAGAGGCCTGGCAAGGGCCAGCGAGTGCACAGCAACGCGCCTGATGACACGCGGGCGCTCTGCTGCCCGCAAGCAGGTGCGGCAGCAGCGTCACTGCTCCCTGCTCCCTGTCCTGCCTCTGTGGGCGGCGCATGCCTGTGCCGAGGTCCTCCCCACGCGCACATTGGGGTTGACGTCCTGTTTGCACAAGTGCACGCCGTGCCCAGCATGGGTCTGCGAACTAACCCAGCCACGCGCCCCGCTCCAGGGCCGGAGCGACAGCGTGGCCGACGGGGATGGCTGCTCCTGCTCGCTCGAGCTCGAGCTCGGCGGCGCGCCCGTGCGCCGCGTGCGGCTGAGGCTTGGGCGCCGACGCGACGGCAGTGAGCAGCCCGCACGAGACGCCTACACTGCGACGCTGGTGGGCCTGCTCGCGCCTGGCACCTGCCTTGACGTGCGCGACTGCGCTGTGACGAGATGCGGGCTGGCTGGTCGGGGCGCCTGTGCCTGGCGTCTCTGCAGGCGTGCCTGCTGCACGGGTGCGTCCAGCAACGGCGTGAGGGGCTGCTGCTGCTGCGCAGGAGCGGGCTGCGGTTGCGCTGGCAACCCTGCTCAGGGACACCACCCAGGACAGCGACAGCGTCAGCACGTGCGGGGGCGTGGCGGCCCTGGTCAGGCTGCTGGCGCCTGGCGGGACAGACGCCGTGCGTGAGCCGGCCGCTGCGGCGCTGCGGAGCTTGTGCTCGAACGACAACCGGATCCACCGAAACAGCGTGCGGGAGTGCGGGGGCGTGGCGGCGCTGGTCGGGCTGCTGGCGCCTGGCGGGACAGGTGCCGTGCGTGAGCCGGCCGCTGCGGCGCTGTGCAACTTGTGCTCGAACGACAAGCGCGTCCACCAGAATAGCGTGCGGGAGTGCGGGGGCGAGGCGGCGCTGGTCGGGCTGCTGACGCGCGGCGAGACAGATGCCGTGCACGAGCTGGCCGCTGGGGCGCTGCGGAGCTTGTGCTGTTGTAATGTCCAGAGCCAGGACAGCGTGCGGGAGTGCGGGGGCATCGCGGCGCTGGTCGGGCTGCTGGCGCCCGGCGGCTCTGACGCCGTGCGCGAGGTAATTGCCGGGGCGCTGGCCGGCCTGTGCGCAAACAACGCCCGAAACAGAGACAGCGTGTGGGAGTGCGGGGGCGCCGCGGCGCTGGTCGGGCTGCTGGCGTCCGGCGGGACAGGTGCCGTGCGCGAGCGGGCTGCCGCGGCGCTGGAGAACCTGTCCTGGGGCGACAATGCCAGGAATGTGGACAGCGTGCGGGAGTGCGGGGGCGTCGCGGCGCTGGTCGCGCTGCTGGCGCCCGGAGGGACAGATGCCCTGCATGAGTACGCTGCGGGGGCGCTGAAGAATCTGTGCTGCAATGATGATGCCAGAAATGCGGACAGCGTGCACGAGTGCGGCGGCGCCGCGGCGCTCGTGGCGCTGCTCGCGCCTGGCGGCTCTGCCGCCGTGCACCAGAATGTTGCCAAAGCGCTCTTTGTCCTGACCAACCAATGCGAGCAAAGCCGGGAGGCGGTGAGCGCATGCGGGGGGGCTGCAGCCCTGAAGGGTGTGCTCGCATGCGCCAGCTCGGCAGCGGCGCATAGGTGGGCAGGGGCTGCGCTGCGCAACCTGGCGCATGTCTAACAGGTGGTGTGTGATGAGGAGGCGGCCAGGCTGGGCGCATGCGCCCTGCGGTCGAGTCGCGGCCTGGCGTGCGGCAGGTCTGGGCTGTGCGGGCTGCAATGAGGAGGCGGCGGCAGGGTTTGAGCGCATGCTGCTGCCAGGTCTTGTGTGTGTACAGGATCGGCCTGCAATCAATAGAACGGCCTCACATGAGTGCTACAGCTTGAAGTGTGTATATGTTGGGTGTGCATGCGATGTTTCGGTGTGCGTGTCAAGTCCTGCTGTGGCGCAGGCCCAGGCGTGGGCATGTGCCCAGGCGCCTGTGCAAAGCTTGAGAGAGCGGTGTCTGTTCACACAGAGCCTGGGAACAAAGACTGTGTAAAGCAGCAGCCAGTGGCTCATGCTCTGTCTCCGCACCCGCCTGTATCCAGGAGGCGTCTCGCCATGCCATGACTCACACCTTGGCAAACCAGCGCTGGCGCAACCCTAGGCCGCATCGGCCCGGGGGCTCATCAGGACTGGGCCTGCCTGTACAGGACCAGGCCCGTATGTACATGCGCGCTTACACTGCCTGGCCTAAACCCACCAAACCTAATCTGTCTTGGCTCCTCAAACACATGGGCCTGTCGTGGACCCTAGCGCCGCAGGCGTGCACGGTGTCCTGTTGTGACGCCCTACCGCTTGAGACAACCGCGCGCGGCTACGGCGCCTAGCGCCCGGAGCCGCCGCGCGGCCGCTGACCGCGCGCCGCCGCCCTGATCTGCGCGCGCGGCCTCGCCGTGGCGCATCTGCGGCGTGTGTTGTGCCCGCGCAGGCTTGTGCGTGCAGTGGTCTCGTCTGGGCGCACCTTAGCGTTCCAAAAAGCCGTCACAAACTGCTGGAATAGCTTCAGGGCGGCCTCGGGGCCAAATGCGGCCAGCTGCTCAGGCGCCTCGGCCCATACGGCATCCACCGTGCTCCTTGCGTAGCCCTCGCAGTCCCAGATGCCCTGGGCCGTGCCGCCTGCGCTGTCCTGTGACTGCGACGCCCGCGCGCCGCCGCCGCCGTCGCTGTCGCTGGCACAGCCGCTGCCGCCGCCGCTGGTGCCATCCATGCTGCCGTCGCTGCCGTCGCTGCCGCCGCCGTCGCTGCCGATACCACCGCCGCCGTCGCTGCCAGCGTCGCCGCTCGGCGCGCGCGTACCCGTCTCCTTCGCGCTCAGGGACGCCGCGCTGGTGCTGGCGCGCGGCGCGGTGTCCGGCGGCGGTGGCGCCGCTCGGCCGCCGGCCCGGCCGCCGCCGTGCGCTGCGCCGCGCGCCGCGGCCTTGGTCGCCGCTCGGACTTTTGTGATATGAACCAGCCTCGCCTTCTCTTCCGCTTTCCTGGCCTTTAGCCGGGCGCGGTACGCCCTGTGCGCGCGGGCCGGCTCGGCGCGGCTCCCGCGCCCGGGGCGCTGTGCCAGCGGACGAGCACCTGTGAGCATGCAGCAGGAGGGCGCCCGGTGCACGCCGCGCACCGGGCGGCGACCGCCTTTGCATTGGGCTTGAGGTGCGCCCCGGCGCCCCGCGCCGATAGCGCCGCGGTGCATGGGCCAGCCGTCGGCGGCGGCGGAGCGCCGCGGCGCCTGCGCGCACGCGCATGTGTCAGTGCGGAGGCCGGCGCCGGCGCCGGGGGAGAGGGCCGTACGCGCACCGGTCCGCCACCTGCTCGCCCGCGGCGCCGTGCCATGCTGTGGGAGCGCGCGCCGCGGCGCCGCCGGCGCCGCGGCGGTCCCTGCGCGTGCGGCAGGCCCCGGGTTAGCGTGGTCAGCAGGCACGAACGGCCTCCTCTGGCTGACCGAGCGGCTCGGGGTCCAGCGGCAGAGTCTTAGTACCTTGCACACCTCGCGCCTTGCACACTTTGCATACCTCACGCACCTTACACAGCAGAGCTTCAGGGGTCACATATCTATGTTCTGAACAGAGTCAGAAGAGACAGAGTCCTGACACCTTGCACACCTTGCAACATTATAGGGTTAGGGCAGGGTATAGGGTAGGTTAGGGTATAGGTAGGGTATAGGGTATAGGGTAGTAGGGCAGGATAGGGTTAGGGTTAGGGTTAGGGTTAGGGTAGGTATAGGGTAGGGTAGGGTAGGGTAGGGTAGGGTATAGGGTATAGGGTAGGGTTATAGGGTAGGGTATAGGGTTAGGGTAGGGTAGG
>JAABUP010005623.1_pt1 | contig 18779 bp, 22 predicted proteins | sample 5559201 | NCBI WGS metagenome assembly JAABUP01 (sample SAMN10711887, study PRJNA513373) | rock metagenome | isolation source: Antarctica rocks | place: Antarctica
GGCATGTCTTCTTCCAAAGAGGCCTCAATTCTCTATCATTTTTAAGACAATCCCAAAATCCCCTGATTCCGCAAATGAAACTCGTCATCTGCCCCACCATTTGCCTAACACTCGGGTCTCAAGTCTGGCACTTCTGCTTCTAAAAGGGTCATAATCCTCTACTACATTCAAAAGATTTTATATATCCAACTACCTAGCTAACTTCGCAACTATCAGACCGCCCAACCCGCGAAAAAGCCCTCTCATCCCTCCGCACCTATCTCTGCAGCGGCCGCCCCTTCACCAACCTCGAACTCCTCAAAGTCTGGAAAGGTCTCTTCTTCTGTACGTCTCCCCCCTCTCCCCCTCCCTTTTCACCCATCTCCAACCCCAAACTAACCAGCTCCAACCAGGCATGTTCCACACCGACCGCCCCATCCCCCAACAACGCCTCTCTACCTCCCTAGCCTCTCTTCTCCTCCCTCTCCCCACCCCTCTCTTCATCCCACATCTCCACGCGTTCTGGACCACTATAATCACCTACTGGAGCTCCATCCCCTCTCTCAGACTCGACAAATATCTCTACCTGATACGCCAATACATATCCCACAGTTTCCTCTACCTCGCACAGCATAATTGGGATCATTCATTAGTGAAGAACTATTTGGATCTGGTGGAAGAATTACCATTGAGTCCGGGAGACGGGAAGGTGGCTGACGGGGTGAGGTATCATGTACTTGATGTTTGGGTCGATGGGTTGGTCGGGGCGGAGGGTTGGGAGGGGAGGGGGCTGATGAGGCCGGTGGAGAGGTTGGGAAGGGAGGGGAGGACGAAGGTTGTGAGGGAGAGGGCGAGGGATGTGTTGGGGGATGAGCGACTGGAGGGAGGGGATACTGAGGGAGATATTGGTGGAAATGGTGAGGATGAGGAGTTTGAGGGGTTTGGGGAATGATGATACCTGCAACATTTGACCGGAAATGAGAAACGATATTCCAGTTCTCACACACTTGGTTCATATCGTCTACGTTCAGCGGATGCGCAAACGTATTGATATACAGTTTCGTCCCAAGGTGCTAGCGACGACGGATAAAGTAAGCCAGACCTCTCCGTAACATTCGCGTCATGCCATTTGCATTCCTGACCTCTATCCCAGCGCTAAGATGTGACAACTGGAAGTCATTCGGATTTTCTGACGGGTATCATCGAAGCCCAAAGCCATGAATCCCAACGCCTTTTCCCCCTTCAGTCCCTTAAGTATTTTATTTTCCGACCCTTGGTACCACTCCGTCCGCCTCATATAAATGCCCGCTGCGACTCAATACAGTCCCCAGACCCCTATGTACCTCAGCCTGGAATCCCTCGAAGGGCACCCTCTCCCCATCAATACTAATGTACCCCTGATTTCCATGCGGCGTAATTCTATATGCGCTGATTTTCCTATAGTTGACGTGAGGTTGGTCGAAGAAATTTCCACTCTCAACGGCCAGGAAGGATTTGATGGCGTTGGTACGTGAGATGTCACCGTCAATAGTGACGAGGTCTAGATAGCCGTCCGAGGGGAGAGTGGCAGGAAAGAAATTGGCGCCGGGGGCCATAAGGGCCATGTTTCCTGCGTAGAAATTGCCCATCTTCCTGCCAGGTATTGGTGTGAAATCCTGTGGTATGGGTGAGGAAATGGTGCCATAAGCTAGAGGTGGAAGACCATGTTCTTGGTCAGAAGAGTCCCTCCGGTTGCCAATCGAAGCGCGGTTATTCAGCTCTTTTCTGTAGTGCTCTTTGATTGCGCCCTTCGTTGGTATGTCGATCTTGACGGCTAGATCGCATGGGTATGTTGTCTTTTTCAGAACCCTCATAAAGAAGCCGTAGGTAAATCTCGCACTACCCATCCACCGGATATGCTCAGTCCCGAGATCGACATCTGCCACGACGCCAAAGGATTGGGAGAGGAAAGATAGAGTTCTTTTCTCGCCCTGCGTGACCGAGACAAGGTCCAATGGAGTTCGAATGCCTTTCACAGTGCATAATGCAGCAATGCTGGTACTGTCTGTGCCATTGAGATTCCAGCTCATTGCGTTTCCACTCCCACACGGTAATTGGACGACAGCTATCTTAGAAAGCGCCTTAGTCGCTTGCGGCTGCTTTGCTAGACCATTGAAGACCTCGTGCGGTAATCCATCTCCGGAGCACGAGGCTATCACATCATAGGAGTTGGTGTCCAGCTTTTCTGCAATCTCCACCGCATGACCTTGATATAGCGTCCTCTCAACCTCAACCTCACACCCCGCAGCTGCAAAGATGGGCTCAATATCACGTAGGTACCATTTCTGTGCACTGCCTTTCCCTCCGAACGGGTTGATCAGGACTTTGATACGTTTCCTCCTCTGAGATTCGCCGTATGCGCGGTCCAACAGCTTCGAGACCCACGATTTGGCATATCCTTGCTGAGCCTTCTCCACCAGATAATTGACTGACGCTACCCGAACGACGTTCTTAGAGCTAGGCTTGGCGTATTTGATGGTAATGTCGAAATCCGACAAGTCGGCCCACAGTACATTGAAAAAGGGTATGGCCTGGGTAGTCTTGGCTTCTGTGACTGTGTCAATACTCCATTGCTCTTTGCTAATGTTTCCTTTGCCATACCTCTGGTGAATAGGCCGCAGCAATTGCCTGTCCCTGTCCTGATAAAGTCTTCGTCTATTTCCTCATTAGCAAAGTTCCATTGACATAGACATTGGTCATAACAAGGTACCGAGCACAATCAACGAGTCAGTGGCCAAGGTCAAAGATGCATTTCTGCCAACGGGCAATGTGGAAGCCTCTCCGTATTCATGGTCCTGTGACATGTGACTCGGATCAGCAAAAGGGTCGCTCTCTGCCACAGACGCCGGCGCCATGAGGAGCTCAAGAGAACAATTACATGGCGTTTCGGAGGCTGCCCGGAAGTAATCCTTGATGCGGTCTACTTAGGAGCCGAGTCACTTCCGAGGTTCGTTCGGCCGAGGGAAGGCGCCAACACACAAGTGGCAGATCAAATGCAGGTACAATCGCGCTCAGGTACGATCAGGATATTTTATTGAAGTACTTGCAAGTCCTTTTATCGTCATATCATTATAGACTTTTGGATTCTACATGTCGCCCGACAAACGCTAATTGCGCATGCAGATCCAGTACACTCAAGGCTCGTCCTCCTCCCCCTAGCCTCCATTGCCTTGGACTTGACTTCTTCAACGTTCAGGATACTGAGGACAGTCCCCAATTCATGCCAGATGACATGCGCCGTGACGTTGGCGCTCTACGCCAGTAAGCGAGTCTTTAAAGCCATTTGACTAGCTTGACGACAATTAATCGAAAGCATTTGATCATGATAACAAATCTGGGTATCAACAATTCTCAAGCAGTTGATCCTCCAACTTTGTTCAACCCTTTGAGCGATCCAAGACTCAGTGCAAGACCTTGCGATCGGCTCCGGATGCGCACAAAGCCCGTGATGGGCCCGTTTTCTCCTTCTTTCTCGATGCTTAGATTTGCTAAGGCATCCTCCCCTAGATGAAAGGTCAGCATTGGGCTAAGACCATCAGCAATCATCATCACTTACCAAAGACGCTGCGGGCGTAGAGATTGGCGCTTAAAAACTGGCAGTCACCCTTCATCGACGCCTCGGGGGTCAAACAAGTCATGTTCGTACAGTCCATCAGTTGCTTCAGGAATTCGCGCAAGGTCTTAGCTTTCGAGTTGATATTGACCTTGTTCTCCCACTCAAATTCTGTCCACATCGTCCTGAATTGAGTTTCTGTGCAGTGTGCCGGCTGGATGTAGTCCATAATGTCCACATGAACATCATTGAGAATTACCACATTGCTCTCTGTCGAGCTCGATCCATCATAGACCACATTGCCAAAGATAACACCCGTATCTGTAGATGATACTTTGATGGTGCTTTGCACGTTCTGGAAGTCGTGCGCTCCGAGATTCTGTGTTGTTGGTCGCTCGACCACTTTCAAATCACCTAAAGTCGCGAACTCTACCGACAGATTTTGCAATGTTTCGGAAGTTTGGTTGACTAGGAGCACATCCAAAACGATATCGAATTGGTGGACTTTGACATAAGCTTCTGCATACACAGGATCGGAGAACCCAGTCAGTTGCACGACGCGGCTTAACTTCGAGGATAGGTCCTCGGTTGCAAAATCCCCTCCAGTGGCTTTTTCGAGGTCGAGATCAAACTCGTCTGAGCCGTCACCAGTAAGCTTCTTGGCCAGCTGTCTGATTCCAACGACATCGTCCACTTGAACTGCAGACTTTGCCTTCTCAACAGCAGCTTCGTCTTCACGTTTCCTCTCCTCGACCTGAACCATAGCACGGAATGCTTTTCTCGTGTCATCTAGGAACACCGTCTCCAGCTCTCTCTTTTGTGCAAATTCTGCGAGACTTCGCACACAAGACATGATACGATCAACGGAGTCTTCGTCAATTGGTGCCTTTACGAAATGTGATTGGCCAACACGTATTATCGAAATCATTATCAGCATAGCTTCAGCACGTAATGCGTTCGTCCTTGCTATATCGTCTGAAATCTCCGAGTGCCGCATGACCAACTTGGTCATTGTGGAAGATAGGACGGAGGCAAGATAGAAATCGCCGTCCAGGATGAGCTGCCGTAATGGAGGTTTTTGTGCAGCTTTTACCGCTTCTAATTTGGCCTTGGCAGACGAGTCACTGGTCAGTGCCGATTCGGTGGCGTAGGTTCCATCTGCTAAGACCTTCCTTGAACCCGTAGGTGCTGAAGGCTTGTGCATTCCATTACTTTGCTCTTTAGGTTCTTGCTGCTCGTCGGGAACTTCTTCGAGCAACCTCTGTTCCGAAGATAGAATTGGTATCTCACCAAGACTCGCCCGTATCCGTTTCCAAGCTTCTCGGATATCATTCGCTTCAAGGGAATACTCGCCGACGATCCACAGTGCACCTCTGTAAACTTTTCCGGCACGGACTTCGCTCAATGTTGTGACCAGGCGTTCTACTATGGTTGGTCTTAATTTAGGGAACTTTTCCACAACCTCTTTGACGAAAGAAATGACATCGACGGCTGATGTTGCATTGAAATCCGCAATGAAGTCCATGAGCGAGTCTACCACTGAGGCCGCCACTTCGGAGAATTTGATAGCACACTGATGAATGGACTTTATCAGAAGTTGCCGATACTCAGTATTTTTCTCATACTGCTCATCCACGGTCTTTTGCAATTCCTTCTTGAGAAGCATTACGACTTCGTCGACATTTTTACTGGAGACCATCTCCATGGCAAGGCTCAGAGCTTTTCTCCGTACATCGATGTCTGGACTTGAAAGTACTCTTAATATCTCCATGGTCAGATCATCCAATACACCCTCATTTCTCCTACGGAGCTGATCTACACGATCAAGCACAATCAGCTTGACGTTATTGTCCGCTTCCTTGATGCTAAGTTCGATGAACTTGGTCGCCGCGGCTTTCACAGCTACTGGATTATTTGTGAGGGATGTCAGGGCTGAGGCGGCTTCATACACAACGGTTGTCGCCCCAGCTTCTAACAGGTCGAAAATCAGACGCAGATATCGGCCCTATGACAGTCAACTCAGTAGTCGCTACACAACGGATTGACGCGACCTACCTTGTTCTGCGCATTTTGAACGGCATCCTTTCGAATGAATTCGAGCTCCACCAGCTGCAGCAGCTCATCGGCATTCGGTATGGCGTCAAAGGCTGCGCTGAGATATTCTAATGCCTTCTCATGGTTCATAGCACTCAAAGCTGCAAATGCGTTCCTCTTGCATGTATGGTCGCTTTCACCTTCCAGGAAAGTCTGTAGAAGCTCAGGTGCGTCGGGAATCAGAGACTCGGAATGTTGGAATATGGAAGAGACTGCGAACACGGCGTTCTTGCGAACATAGGCATGTCGGTGCTCTAGACATGATCGTGCAGATGACAGTAATGGCTCGATGAGCTCGGCTTCCCTAAGTTTGCACAGAAAACGTAGTGTATTCCCCCTAATGTACTCATTCGGGTGTTGCAGATCGTTTCTAATTCCATTGCTACATCTGCTGTTAGGACAGACCTAACGTGCAACAAAGCATAGAACGTACCAGACCAGGATCATTTCTTGCTTGAGTTTTCCAGAGGCATCCAATTTGGGGCAAATCTCGTAATAAAAGTAGAGGAGCTTTTTCAGAGGCTTGCTCTTCGAGGGCATTATGAAGCGTATGATGTGCATAAGAAGCGATGGCATTGGATCCCCGTTTAGCATTATGGTCAGGATTCTCTTCATCGTTTCCACTTTAGACTATATGCCAGGTTGTCATTGTTCGTTCTCCCAACTGCAATAGCTTCATAGCGACTTCGAAGAATCCATACCTCGTCGGTGCCCTTCTCTAGCTGGGTTTTGAGCTCCTGTAAAGTCGGCTGATCCGAAACATTGTCTTGGTGAACCAGACTGTATGCATTTTCCATGAAACTCGCCATAATGAAGGATCTTAAATTTTGCCTCCAGCCAGAGAGTCCTTATTGTCTAAATGGGCCCTCGATCCAACCGTCTCCTTGAGCGGTACGTATTACATATATTTGACGCCCTGCTTTCTCCTTGGCAATGGGACTAGAAATGAGCGACTGGGTTCAAACAAGAAGGAAAGGTCGCGTAGGTCTATGCTCAGGTTGCCGTCATTTGTGTCCGCAGAGATCATGGTTCATTCATAGCTGTCCAAAAAGTGTTTGGTGGAGCCGAGATAGATTTCAGCGCTAACCTTATTATATTACAAGCCCGAACCTCCGCGATTTGTTTTACTCAAAGCTACATCAAACATTTCACACATTCAGTGTGAAAACACAAGTCGACATGTCTGCTATCAGCGACCCATTCTATGTTCGTTACTAGTAAGAAAGATTTTGCCCGGGTCCCTGCAGCCGCTGATGCCTCTGCAGCTCAGGACATTCCGGGCGGTTTGGTCATGAATTCTTGGGTGAGCGAAGAATCTCGCCCAAAAACAGACACACTGAGACAGAACACTAATAGAACTGTAGAGTTCGACTTCCGTACCCTCGGGGATGGCCGTAGTGCATCGGCGCGTTATGCCAACAATTCGAATTACCGCAATGATTCTTTAATCCGAAAAGAAAGTAGGTAGTCAGGGAAAGATTGCTTAAGCTGGAGCTACAGCAACTGACTCGTGGTAGTGTGTGTCAGCTCTCTTCTCATTGGTGAGATCAAGCGGATCATCAAAGAGAGCGAAATCATGAAGTACTTTACTTCCTCCGGCAGCATCTGCTCCCTACTTGGCTGATATAATCAAAGGGAAGACGATTCAAAATGGCCAGAAAAGAACAAGGACGGGAGACAAGAGCTGGAGATTAGGCTGGGCAATGAACATATATCTTTCGAGGTATGCTCTGGGCGAAACATACAACTGAGGATGCCATAATGTTGACCGGTACCCCACAGACTGCAAAGATTGGATCCCTCGTCGACGTGACTGAATCGGCCGATCCAGAAGGGTTGCGTGTCTTCTACTACCTGGTACAAGATCTCAAAGCGCTAGTATTTTCTCTGATATCGCTACACTTCAAGGTATGCGTGTTTTGTGATTCTGTCAATACTTTGATTTGAGAAAGTAGTGCTGACTTTTGATCATTCAGATTAAGCCAATTTAGATACGTCTGGCTGGAAGAAGCTGGACCAGCGCTTCTTGGGATGAAGGCATGCGTTGCCATGTTTTGTCTTTACATGGATACCCCTTATTGGATCTCGAGACTTTGCTCGATGCTGTTGTACGAAATAATGAGCGACAAGATGTCATGACTGTTGGGCTTGCTATCTTTCATCTGACTAAGACATGGTCTTGATTGAAGCGCAATCCCTAGACGTCCTGTCAGATCCTACAATACTTTATAAAACCTTAGCGTGGGAAAGTGACAACGCGGCCTCTAGCGGCTCCTCCCACCCCGCAAAACGTGAAAGTCGTTGACCCACCCCGAGTCTTCACGGATGTCTTGCGACCACACACCAGTTAAAACATAAACACCCCCAATCTTGTCATACCATTCGTTGTACAATAGCAATTCCATATCCGCTTTTCCTCTTGTGCCTTACTTCTTCCACAGCTGTTCCATTAATGCGCTCGATCAGCCACATGTGCATCCAATGCCGACTCCCAGTGATAGCACCGATGCTCTTCCCTTAGAGCGCCAGCGGTCAACGCACACCACATGCCCTCCGGAAGATGACAGGCCTGGTCAATGGAGAGTGGAGGTCTTGGATAGATTAGATCGTACGGCCTTAGATATCTCACTTGGAAGTGGCGAATCACGGCAACTTGAGGATCCATCGAGTGAAGCGGAAAGCCCGAGTCCTTCAGATACCATCCAAGACATCCAAGATCAGTCTGAAGATCAAAAGGTGAGATATGGAGCCTCAATGGAGCCAACGGAGTCGACGCCCCCGCCGATGGACGCAAGTCCATCCGTCTCACATTCAGACGAAAAAGAAGTCGAGCGGAGATATCCTACTGCGCCAACATCTTCTGCGCTTGACCTCCAATACTCAATACGCTACGGAATAGAAAGCACTCGAGTATGTCGATCTATTCACAAAGCACACAAGAATCCAGCTCTAACACCCGTACAGCTGATCCAGACCCATACCTCCTCCATGCTCCGCGCCGGAAGCAAATTTCGTGGCACCCAACAATCAGAGCACCAAAAATACAGCGTCGAAGTCGACATTAAAACAGTCGACATGTCCGAATCCTTCATCTGCGGCTACCTCAAGATCGAAGGCACGTCCACCCCCCCTCCCCTCAACCCACCCCCTGCTAACCCCCCACCCCAGGCCTAACCCCCGAACACGCAACCCTAACCACCTTCTTCGAAGGCGAAATCATCGGCCCCAAATACACCTTCCAAACCCGGCACAGCGACTGGGGCGCCAGCGACAAAGAAGACATGAAGCACTGGGCGCGCTTCCAAGCCTGGCGGCCCCTCGCAAAACAAGCCAAGAAGCCCGACTTCCACTACAAGAACAGCACGAACCGCGAGAATATGTTCATGCGCTGGAAGGAGAAGTTCCTGGTGCCGGATCATCGGGTCAGGGAGATCAATGGGGCCAGCTTCGAGGGGTTTTATTATATTTGTTTTAATCAGGTGGGGGGGACGATTAATGGGATTTACTTCCATTCGAATAGTTCGCAGTACGTATACGCACATATTCAGACTGTAGCTGCGTGTTCTTGGTGCTAATGTGTCAGCAGTAACAACAACAACAGATTCCAACAGCTCGAGCTGAAATGGGTCAATGATCATGGGTGTTTCGGCGCCATGGAGTTCCGCTGAAAGAGCGGATCACGGATGTGCTTGTTCTTCTCCTTTAGCGTTGGAGTACATGGGATGGCCGATCTATCTGGAGAGGGAGATCAATCTGCTTTCGTTGGATGTTTACGGACAGGCGTGGACGTTCCACGCGGTGTAAATCTTCTTAGTAAGTAGATGTTGAAAAGAAAAGAAAATTTTCGTTGCCTTTCGGGTGGTGCTTTGTGTGAGGAAAGTAGCTTTGTGCTTTGGGATAGGTGGACTGTTCTCTTCCTATCAGGTCGAGGATGTGCGTTTATCGATGCCTTGGTCAGCGTCGCTCGGTGCAAGCAGATAGAGGAGTTCCGCATCCTTTGCTGAGGCGGTTGGTTTCTTGTCCGAGCAAACTTTCATGAAAACTGAGACACTCTCGACGCAGATTACGCACGCCATTCGGTTTTCTATGTCCAGTCTCTCATCAACACGCTTGTTCTATTCTCGATGTTTTCATTCCTGTCGTCAATCGTATCAAGGTAAGCATTCGACAATCTATGTACGAATGCTACAGAGCTCCGCCTCGAAAATGACATCAAAACCTCTGCTTTTATGCCATTAAATTCCTCCAACAATCGACTCCACCAGTCCAACCCCTCTCAAAGCCCCCACCCTCACTTCTGCGCCATCACAACCCCACTCCTCGCATCCGCCTGCGCCAAAATCCTCTTCTTATAAGCCTTGACATCCCCCTCAAACTTCTCCACCCTGCCCCCATCACAAACCCAAAGACTCGAACACACATTCTGCAACATAGTCACATCATGACTAACCATCAAGACCCCCCCCTGAAAATTCCTCAACGCCAAGCTCAACGCATCCATGGCCTCGATGTCGAGATGATTGCTCGGCTCGTCCAGCACGAGGATGTGCGGGTTCGTGAGACTGAGGCAGGCGAACGCGACGCGGGATTTCTGGCCGCCGGACAGGAGGGACATTTTCTGCAGGCCGGTGGTGCCGGTGATGCCGAAGGCGCCGAGGTGGCGGCGGTATTCCTCGTCTGCCTTGCCGTGGTAATTTTTCGCCATGAAGGCGACGGCGGAGGCGTTCATGTCGAGGGCGTCGACGTGGTGTTGGGCGAAGAAGCCGACGCGCAGGCGGGGGTTCTGGCTGATGAGGCCTTTGGTGGTGGTGAGTTGGCCGATGAGGAGTTTGAGGACGGTGGTTTTGCCGGCGCCGTTGGGGCCGACGATGCCGATGCGGGAGTCGAGTTGGACGTCCAGGTCGACGTTTTTGAGTAGGGGCTTGTCGGGCGTGTAGCCGAAGGAGACGTCGGACATTTGGATGATGGGCGGGGAGAGTTTTTCGACTTCGGGGAATTTGAAGTGCACTGTGTATTCGCTCTCTGGCGCTTCGAGGACGGGCATCTTTTCGAGCTTTTTGATGCGGGATTGGGCTTCGGAGGATTTGGCGGCGTTGTAGCGGAATTTGTCGATGAAGGCTTGGAGGTGGGCGCGTTGGCCCATTTGGTTTTCGTACTCTCGTTTCGCGGTCTTGCGGCGCTCTTCTTTCGTGGCGTAGAAGGAGTCGAAGTCGGCGCCTTTATAGTAGTCAAGTCGTTCGGAGTGTTGGTGGACTATATCTGTGGCGACTTCGTTCAGGAAGGCTCGGTCGTGGGAGACGACGAGGAGAGTCGAGGGGTACGACTGGAGGTAGGTGGAGAGGAAGGTGATGGAGGGGACGTCCAACATATTGGAGGGTTCTACCAAATATTAGCAGGCTTCAAGATGGCCTTTTTCAGGGGTTTTGACCATCAAGCAAAAGGAGATCTGGCTCGCAAAAGAGAGCTCTGGCTAAAGCCAACCTCATTCTCCATCCGCCAGAGAAGGTCTTCGTAGCAAAGTGCTGCCTCTCTTCTGAGAAACCAAGACCAGCCAAGATGCTCGCAGCTCGAGACTCCGCTTTGTCGGATTCCATCTCAGAGAGCTTCGAGTGAATATCACTTAGAGTCGAGTCGAGGCCTTCTCGGTGCTTGTCTAGCCTTTCAGCATCTGTCGACGTGTCTGCCATTGATGACCGTTCTTGTTCGAGTTCAAATAATTGCTTGCCGATTTTCTGGGATAGCTTAGCATGCGATTTCACATTCAAGGGCAATGATGCTTTACTTCTTGTTCAGCCAGGAGGTGCTTTCGCCAAACGTCGGCATCCAGTACTGCCTGTAGAGCTGGCGTGTCGTCCCCATTAATCTAGGACGTAAAGAGGTCAATGTGGGTACTTTTTATGATGAACTCGGACAGGGTCAAAGAGAAGTAATACCTCCTGCTCGACATGAAGAATAGAGATATGCGTGGGAATAGCCAGCTCTCTTTTACTCAAGGCCCGCAACAAAGTAGATTTGCCGATACCATTCTGGCCTACGAGACCATACCTTCGGCCGAACGCCATAGTCAACGTAGTGTCAGTCAATATTCGCTTCCCACCAATGGCAACATCAACGCCATCAACTTTGATATCCTTGCTTTTGGCTTGGTCACCGCCCAGCTGTAACGGATTGACGGCCATATAGAACTCCTCGTAAGACTGCGCATCTTCAGGCTGATCAAGCAATCTGGAAGCTTCATATTCGACATTCTTCATTACCTTTCGGTCTTGCTTGGCAGCGATTTTCCGCTCAGCTTTTTCGAGTTTCTTTTTGTCTACCCGAGACTCTACCTTTCTGCTGTTGGCAGATTCAAGGTCTACGACTCCACCTGCCAGTCCGAGAGTAGAAGAGATGTTACGTTGAGACCCGACTTGTATGGCCTGAGCCAACTTTCGAGTTTTGGGGGCCATTTGCCTTCTCTCGGGGTCGACGCCATTTGCGGCATTCAGGTTAGCAATGAATCTGTCTACCAAATTGTGTATAGACGTTGTGTTCTCCTCTGAAAAATCCCCCGAAGCAGATACGAGCAAGGCAGTAATGGTTTCGGAGGCTTCCTCCAGCGGTGATTGTCCGCCATTACCAGACTCTGGGGTGTATAGGGTCGATGCGTGGTTCAAGTAGCCCTTGCACGGGTAAGCATCCCTTACATGTGAGATGATCCGGTACCTGATATATCCATGAGACTCACAGAGGCGTATTCGGAGACGACCTGATCAATGCCCGGAATCTGAGCTCTAATCTCGGCTTCCATTTTGGGGCCAAATGAGATGAGGAGTTGTGGCGGCGTCCGCAATCAGACCGGTGTCACGGTGGGACAGTGATCTCCCCCGACTACGTGACCAGGCGGCTTTAGGTGCAGGTCAGCCCGTGGTACATTGGAATGAAGCAATATGGAGACCAACGGTCCTGTCCGTAAGTCACAATTTGCTTCGCTGCAGGGTCCGCTCTCGTCTCTGTTGGCCTGAGGCTAGACTACGCAACGAGCAAGACAGCCAAGGATCAGACGCAGCCAATCAACGCGTCGGACCAGGCACGGAGAAGGGGCGTCGCGTGGCTAGAAGCGTGGAACTCGTGTGGACTCGCTAAGAATAGCTGGAAGCAGCAGGGTGCAGGCCGAAGCCCCACTACGCTGCACACCGTCCACCCCATCTCAGATCTGATGGCATCATATGAAGATCCCATGTTTCGGATTGACCGGTGGAACTACGTCCAATATTCCTACCAACCAATACATCATCCCAACAATATTGATACAATCAATTGCGCAATGAATCCCTCCGGCCGACCCCGTCTACACTCTTCACTGCGAACATGATTCATGAGATGATCACCTTCTCCGGAGCGTGCGCTTCTCGGTCAATCATGGTCGCAAAGTCTCTCCACCACTACCACCACTACCAGGCTTTCCCGTCTGGTAGGGTCAGCAATCCTGGCATGTTCGCCCGTTGGTTGCAGCTCTTGGCCGCGCACTTCCAACCTCCAATTCCCTGATTCGGGCACTTCTCAATCTCTTTGGGATCGATCCCGTGCGCGCCACTGCTATCTCCAGCGGGACCAGGCGAGGAGAAGGGCGAGGCTCATGTAGGAGAAATGGAGGGACGGGCGTAAGGAATCCCAGAGATGACAGATCTGGTCTTCGGTCCTGCCTCTCTGGTCCGTGGTAACATCGACTTCCTACATTTCTACTCGTCTCACACGCAACCGCAACCATGAGCACATCGTGCAGCCCGTTGCTCCCGTCTGATAGGGACCATTCACCACCTCCTCGCTCGACCCCGCCATACTTGCCGACCAAATTGAAGCAGGCAGGCACAGATTGCTTACAGATCTGAGGCCTGGAACCCTGGCCCTTGGCTTTTTGGCCGCTTAAAGGGCTGCAGTCCGCGAGGCTAACGCATGAATTCCAAGACCCCCAACCTGGTCCCGGCTGCCAGGGCATCCCTTCCACGCATCGTGATTGGGACTGTCGTCTGCTTCTGTAGGATCCTCTCCCGGGAAGGGTGCCGCGCAGCTGAAAACCGGTGCCTGTTGTTCATCTCATCCCCTTAGGCTGGGACTGGGAGGCCTAGGGCAATCCCCGGTCCTCGGCCTGCTCTGCACTTCGCCAGAATGTCAGGAGAGGAGTAGCATGAAACCGTAGAGAGATCCTCTCCAGGCGAACTGACACCGGCTGCTCGCGTTCCCCTCCAGAGGCTCATTGGGTCGTGCTTAGGCGACAATTGACGCTGCGGATGTCGTGAAGGGCAGAGATTCGCAAACAGCGTACGGATTAGGCTCGTTCCTTCTCCACCGCAGGGTATCAGGTTTACACGCCTATCCGATGGAATGATACAGCGCCGCGTACCCAGGGTCGCCGTCCCCACGGCCGTGGAGGAAGACGGGTGCATGCAACGCAGACAATGCGTTGTCCGGTGGAGGCCTTCTCACCTTCTTTTCAGTGTCGGCAAATAGATGAGTGTAGTGGTAGTGGTAGTAGATTTAAAGGTAGCCAGCAGCGTGTAATGGGCGTCAGTCATACGTTCGGAAAGGGCAGAACGTATGATTGGGTGTGAAAGGGTTGGTCGGCTTGGCCTAGTCCAAACGATCCTCGTTACGCATTTCGCAAAAGCCTTGAACTCTCTCTCCAACCAAACCAAGCCAAAGCAAACTCTCTCTCCACCGTCCCCACCCCACACCTTCCACATGACACGGCGGCCTCCATCTCGTCGTACCGTGGACGAGCATTCGAATTCCCTCTTCTCTTCCGTGGTTCTCTCCCCAGCTCCGTGAAATTGACTGTCGTTGAGCCTGGTGTTGAACCCGGCAGAGTCCTCCACGCCCTGACTCCGACCCTGACGTTCGTTAACTTGCCCGCCAACCACATTCGCTGGATGAATCCACCAGCTGTCAGAAAGGCTCTTCCTCCTGTTACGCTCCAATGTGCTAGGGCACCTTGGTGGACGGCCGCTGTAGACGCCAGCGAGCGCGCTGGTGCTGGTGATGGAGACAGTCCCATCGGTAAACCCTCCCCGTCCCGTCGTGTGACTGTGCTATCCTCCTCCGACTTCGAGCAACTCTGATACCAACATTGTTGGCTCTATCTATAAGCAAAGATCCCGGCCGTTCGTAGCCACCATATACGGGTCAAGCTCCTAGACTAATGCGTGCCTCTCCAATAGCTCTGTGCATCGGGAACCCTGGGCGTAGCGGCTGTAGGTCTCGCTTTGGGCCACCCTCAACACGCAAGCGCCGCCAGACCATCCTCAAAGAAGAGGAGGATGCCACCTCGATCATCGTTACGTGACAGCCGGTCTCTACAAGACATACCTGCGACGCCTGCCAGGTCGACCCAACCAGCTTCTGCTCCGACATCAAGACTACGAAAGCGAGCTTCCGCCGGCCGCCCATTAACATCGTCAAGTAATATGAGAGGTGGTATACGGACGCTTGGCTCAACACCGGAGACTAAGCTTAATCATGGATTTGAAGATGGAGCCGAAGGCCAATCCTCACTTCAAGCGTCGGAACAATCTTTTGGGCACGGACCTTTCACATTCGAAATTAAGGGCTCCGAGAACACTCCTCCCCACTGGCTCAAGCGTATGTCTGCACTATCGTCTTTGAAGACGGGAAGCCCTGAGCCTACTCTTCGACCTGGATCATCATCTATATCCTATTCCAACGGCTCAACCGCGCCTATGCTTTCAAATCCGTCCGGATCAAGCCCTGGCACGTCGTCAAGAAACAAGTTGGTGAAGCGAAGCTCGTCACAAAAGCTGCTTAACGGGAGTAACACGTTGCATTCAACACTTCGTAGGCCAGCCACTAGCCACCAGCGGTCTGCCACTCTCCAGCAACAATTTCAACAGGATGAAGAACCTAGTCGACCTTCAATGGCCGCTTCATCGATCTTACCGAGTCGTGCTCTTGGTGACGAAAAAACAATCGACACCGACTCACAAGTCTGGCTTCCCTCCTTCAAGGCTCAAGCAGCTGGGAGATCAAGAGACGGGTCTTTGCGGAAGCGTAATGCCAACAGCAGCACATATCGCAATGAGTGCATCAAGACAATCGTACCTGACATGAACGAGGTTGCCACGCTCTTGATGGCAACTTCTCTGACCGCAGACTCCTTGAACGAAGCTCCCAACGGCCGTGCTTCGAGTTTATCCCGTCTCAGCAGACCGTTAACACCTAGAGGCCTGGGAGCATATGAATCTCCTAAGACGAATAACACTCGAGACGAAGCTGCTGACGCCCCAGAGCTGAAATCAAGACATTCTTTCTCTCTTAGCGAGATGTTTCCATCTCCTTCACCTTCAACTTGGAAGATGCCCCGAACAGCAAGCCTGAGGAGGACCAAACCGTTCATCCGAGATACAGGCGACAGAAGGGTTGTTTCTGCTCCACACCCGGGCGGTCCTCGCAAAACCGCGCGCTTTTCATATGGGGAAGGCAGCTTTGGAAGTGACAATATCACCCGTAGTGATGCCGAAAACCATACAGGCCACTCTGAAGGCCGGACAGATCTCCCTAGTATGCAGCAAAGTGGCTCTTCTTCGCCACTCCCGCCTCTAAGTCGCCTGTCTGTTTTTGAAATCGATCTTCCCGATGCCACTCCTTCATATCCCAGAACGCTACACCCGGAGAACCAAGACTCTTCCCCACGAGAGTCCTCTATTCACTCGTCCCCATCAGCATTCTCTCCATCTGCACCTTCTGTGTCGAAGACAAGACCTTACCGGATTTCATCGGCACCATCAGAACCCGGATCGACTCTTTTAGGGTCTGACAATGATAATAGTCGGTTAATGTCAGGTGACGAAGATGATCTTGATTCACGGAGCGAGACTATGTATGACTCCACAAGGACTGGTGCCACTGACAGTAGCCACTCCAGCAAGCGCAGGCCTCCAATCGATACCATATTCGACGAGTCTCCACCGCCTGAGTTACCATCAAAGAGAAAATTGATTGATTTACAGGATCTTGTGCATCGCAATGACTCATTTCTTGCAGCTAGTCAAAAGAATCGTCAATCCGTAGAGGGAGAAGCGGATGTGTCCACACCTATTCCAGCGACTATTCCATGTAAGGAAGATAATAGCCCCACTCCCATGGGTGATGCCAGCGGGATTCTCCTCTCTCCAGAAGTCCCTTCGACATCTTCAACAGAGCACCGAATGCCCGATCAGCATGCTCGAAACAGCGATCCAGATCAAGATGATGAATTGTGGTCTTTCGAGCGTGCCGAGATCTCCCATGCAGAGGCAGTACATATAAGAAACGTGTCACTTAGTGGAAGCAACAATCCTTCAGCATCCACACCTCCGCAGGGTGAAGTGCATAAAAGACGGCAGTCTCCTCCATCTGTCGGCGGACCGGGCAAATTGCTAAAGTCGAACTTGTTCGACTGGTCAGAGCAGTCACTACCTGAGAAAGAATCCTCACAAGGAGGTTCTCCTCGCCCAAAGACGGTGCACGGAAGACAAGGCAAAGACGTACGAGGGAGTCATGCAAATGGACGCCGTGGTCCAAGCGCTTTACACTTGCGAAGCCAAAGTGTCCCTGTTCAGAAGGACATGACACACCGTCGTAATCATAACAACCCTTCTAATCTTGACTCGTGGATGTTAGGGAACAAGGGCCCTAGTGAAGACTGGGATGGTGATTTCGACTTTGAAGAGGCTCCTCTTGCGAATAAGCAGTCAACAGCTAGCAACGATCAGACACATCCTAGCCACTCTTCAGGCATGCTCGTTCCCCGAAATATACTAGAAAGACAAGCGAGTGTTCACGGACAATTTGGACAAGTAAAAGAGCTGGCCTTGCTTGTGGAAGACCTCAAACGCCTTCAGCAGCAAGCCGCTGGGCAGGGGATAATGCAGGGTCAATCTGCGGAACTATGGAAAGAAGCAGAAGGTATCATCAATTTGGCTACGTTGGATGACGAAGAACAAGAAATCTTTCCCCCTCGGTCACCTCAGTCTCCCAATTTCGATTTCGATGCTTTCGATGAGGAATCTCCATCAATACGTAGTCGAAGGAAATCTGGGAAGCAACCACCCAAGGAAGGACGCGCGAATGTGGTAGATGATTCCTCGGGTTCGCAGTTTTTATCGGGGCCAACTCAGGATCTTTCTGGACTGGAGACACCACCTAGACCGACATCTAGGCCACGAAAGGAATCCACGGCGAAGGCCAAATCCGTCCTTGAAACTATCCATCAGCAACGGAATCATTATGATGACGTATTGCTAGATGCACCTTTCGCACAGAAGAAGCTTCCTTTCGACACAACATCACTTAAAGACCTGGTCACACGAGCTGGTGTAGTCACACGTGCTTTAAAAGAAATTGTTCGTCGAGCAGAGAACGGACCGGGTATGCCAGACCCTCGCCCATCAACTCCTAGAGACCCGCCTTACATCAGTCAAATGTTCCAACCACCTCCTATTTCACCCTCTCTCAACCAGAGTCCCCGCATCACTCAGAGCCCGAAAAGCCCGAAAAGCCAGAGAAGTGGCACTTTCATGAGAGGAAACATTGCTGCCAACGATAATGATATCAACGGACACATGAAAATGATGACGGTTGTCTAGATGTCGGACAACATTCTGTTAATCACCTCTTTCAAAGGTTTCTCCCACAACGGAGGAGCGCACTTCACTTCTTGTACCATATCATGTATTTCTTTTAGAGTTCTTTCGTTTGTCGGTCGGTCGTCCGTCCTCACTCGTCACAGCATTTTAGCGACTCGCATCACGGCATAAATCAGCGAAATTCGATTCCACGATACACAAAGCGGGCAGCGCGCATTATTCGGAAAACGGTCAAACGGGCATGGTTTCTTTCGTTCCAAATGTTCCCTTTTCCCTTCTCTTTTTCTTTCACCCCCTCAAAACTCCAATGACCTAGAGATGATGGCTTTACGGACAATACAAAAAGTATCGGTATGAAATGTTATAAAACGTTGCCAAAGGCCGGGGGGAGGAATCGCTTGAAATAATTCGGGGTGCTTGCATCATACGCAGCAAGGGAGGGATGGATCCTTAAAAGTCGGTGTGACTCGGGCGGTGGGGATGCTTGCGTGGTT
>JAABUP010005624.1_pt1 | contig 18779 bp, 25 predicted proteins | sample 5559201 | NCBI WGS metagenome assembly JAABUP01 (sample SAMN10711887, study PRJNA513373) | rock metagenome | isolation source: Antarctica rocks | place: Antarctica
ACAGCTCATAGCATGCATGTGTAAAATACATATGTGAAATCCTGTTTAGACGTGTTGAAATTATTGTACATCCTTGCACAACCAGAATTGCCTGTAAAAGTCAACATAAGACGGTGATAACCAATTTTAGATGCCAAAAGCACCAATGTATATGTGCCTGCTAAAAGGTCAGTACAAAGACTCAAGTTGCACTAAACTTGGGCATCTGGAGCTCTAGTTGCCCCATGCCTCCTGCACGTGCGTGTCTTGTCAGCGTGGCGGAACTTTAATGAAGATCCTCTGTAAAAAGACTTGTGGCCCTTTGACTTCAGGGTGTCAACATACGAAACTAGTCATAATAGAGACACATGACCCAACTATGACTAACCAGTTCATGAATGACTTGACTGAATCAATCTAAGTGCCTAGCACAACTCAACAAAGACTATTTTCTCAAGTACATCAGTAAGCATGCTTATTCTTCTACATGCAGCAGCTCCCGTCAACAGTGCCCTCCACAGGCAGGCACATAGTAAATCCCAGCGACTGCGTCAGCTGTTTGTATGCATGGTGTATACAATACAGTGATTCCAAAAGCTCATAGTCTTGAAGCACTTCATGTGCAGACACAAGTTATGCACACTGTGCTTGCAGGCCCTCAATGAAGCTTTTGTGCCAGGCCAGACATTTGCATTTGCTGATGAGGAAGACTTTAGATGAAAGGAAACTGCTGGAGCAAAAGACATTGGCAACCTGCTGGAGGGAGACCTGAATGCACATCCCCTACGGGGCAATCTGGCAGTGGCTCACCTGGTGTCTTGTCAGGGCAAAGTGCTTGTAGACCTAGGGACCAGCTGCAGCTGTGCAAAGGAGACTGGACTCACTACAGTGTAGCTAGTTTTATCCAAATACCTGCTTGCGTGTTGTGAATGTGTCAAGTGCCTGCTCTCGTTGTTGATGTATCCCTTTTGCACTGTTTGATACATGAACTAGTTGGTGCCGCTGCAAGCCAAGCGCCAATGTCTGGTTTGTTGCTACACATCACATGCAGTGGAAGAGTGGCCTTGAATGCTGAGCTGATGCTTGAAGAGGAAGAGCGGCTAGCAAAGGTGCAAAGAAGTCAAAATACGAGAGGCCAAGAGTCAATGTCAGCAGGCAGGTCAGTGGCATACGAGAAACGCTGCCACTTTGACGTGGGGATGGGGAAAGGGTGAGGTGGGGCAGCAAAGCTCCACCTGCCAGCTGGTTTTCAGCTCACTTTGGTGTCGTCTTCATCTTAGCTGCATAGTACATGCCAACTTCACAACCTGGATGCGAATGCAGGTGGCATGGCATATCAGTTGCTCTGTGCTTGTGTACATTGAGGTCAGACAGCACAGCAATCAGCAATGCCAGCCAAGCATGCAAAGCATAATCCAGCCAAGATGTGACAGTTCTTTTCAGTTCTTACATATCTTGTTTTGTTGTGCTTCAACACAGGCAACCATTGTGAGTTAAACCATGCTTCTTGTGATTGGCCACACATTACCAAGCATGCCTGCTGGGATCCATTGCAGTCTTGTCAAGAGTTACATCAACAGCAGCCCAAGTTTACAACCAAGAGTGTTCACTAATGCATACCATGTGATGCATGCAGATGTATTGTATGTAGTCATGACTGCCATTGTGATTGCTGCTAATGGTTCGCAGGTGCAAATGCAACAGAAATGCTGTGGAAATGGATCCAACAGGGAGGTGCCTCATCTGTCACTTGATGACAGCTGGCTCAGAAGCATCTGCTGTTTGACATTACAGCGAATAGAGGCCAGCAACAGTCATTGGCTGCAACGGCCTGTGACATAGCAATACCATCTGAGACGTGCTTTGGCTGGCACTAGTACTGCCTGTGTTACACACCTCCGTCGTCTTCAGATGGCATGGTCCCTTTCATCTCCTCAGTCAGGCCAGTGCATGGGGTTGCTACTGCACAGGAGTTTGCACGTGTCGCTTGTCTGATTGCTAGAAGAACTATTTGGCAGATGATAAGCAACCCTGCAGAGGCTCTGCAGCAGAGCAACAGAACTACAGTGGTTGCCTTAATGGCAGGATCTACGGGCTGGCTTACACGTGTGGTGCACAAGGACAGTATTACCTCAGAACTCGGCTTTGAGCCGTAAGTGTGGGGTAGAAAATCAAGTTGCACGCCGCACAGACCGCACCTCACTATGGACGTTGAACCTTGAGGCTCCAAGGCTTGCAGAAGCGGCGAAACAGTCCTCAGTTATTCTCAGCTTCGAACAACGGCAGGCTACAGGTTGTGATAGGCAAAAGGGCAAGGGGAGTGGCGTTATGTCCTGTAAAACTCCCGCAGAACGTGCAGGCTGCTCAAATGCAGAGATGTGATAAGGCCAGCCCAGGATGTCAAGGCAAGCGAAGGCGACGGAAGCAGCACGGCATTGCTGTCCGTCATCATTTTTGTGTGGAACTGCAGGAGTGGCTTTACACATAGCAGTGTAAGGTATCTGCAGCTGCCAGGTCATATTTCACAGGCTCAGAAGCAGCGGGAAAGCCCTCTGGTCATGAATTGATTGTTTCAGTCACACCGCACAAGCACTTGTGACTAGCATAAATACCAACATGCCTCAATCAGCATTGTAAATGTCTAGATCAGATCCGAAGTTGATAATATGCAACTCTACAATGGGACTACAATGCACACAAGCTAAAATTTTGCAGCATAGAAAAGGCATGATGTAGCATCAACAACCGGCTTGATCAGCACCCAGGGTCTGTGCCACAATGCTGGCAAGTCCAACGCTTGAACCTCTACCTCACATAGAAGGCAACAGCTTCTTCCTCACAGCCATGGGCCTCACTGAGCTGGCAGGTACACTCCAGACAGACAGATGGCTCTCAGAACAGTGCTGCAGCAGGGTGGTTGTCTGCTCAGCCACGCCTGAAGCTCTCTGGTTCATGCTTGCTGCAAAGTCAGCTGCTTTGCCTTGTGCCCGAGACAACCACCTTGCCATGCCACCGTTTTCTAGGGCAGTGTCATCCCTTCTCGGAGGCAAGCGAGACATTGGGCTGCGCACAAGTCCCTGGTTGTGGTGAAATCTAAATGGGCTGACCAGCTGTTCCATATCAGCTGCTTCTGTCTGTCTGCTATCAGCCATGATGTCCTCTTCGGGCATCCGCAAGGGGATGTTGAGAGCAATCATGGTGCATGAGATGGCAGTGCCACAATGCAGGCCAGCAGTGGACTTGCTGCTGGGCATCACAGCCGCCTGGTGGCGTAAGGCTGCTGTGCTGCTCCTGGCATCACCACTCCCCCAAAGGTCTGAGATGTTCCTCCTAGGCCTGTCACGCGTGTTGTGGCTGTACGCCACAGCTCTTAGGATGTCCCTGGCCGCTGCATGCTGGTCAGCACAGCCAGCTTGTGTGCTATCAGCTGTGAAGGCATTGCTCATGGGTACAGATGCTGCTTCAGCACCATGTATGCTGAGAGCTGCATCGCTGCTGTCCTGACCTGGGCTGGGCGATTGCAAGACTGCTGCTGCACTGCCAGCTGTGTCAGCATCAGGCCTAGCATTGCTCTGCTGGCTTCTTGCAGCTGCATGGTGGCTGCTTGGGGTGCCCTGGCTGTGGTCAACTCATCTGATGCTCTCTTCAAGAAGCCATTGGTCTACCCCTAGCATGAGTCTTGGGACTGAGATGGTGACACCTTGTCCCTGCTCAGGAACTGCTGAAGCCCTCTGAGTCCAGGCAGGGGAGTGTGTTGCCCTAGCTGCTGCCTTGTGCTCAGCAGTCCTTGTCTGAGCTGGACCGGTGCTTGGCAAGAACAGCGGGTTGGCTGCCATTCTGGGCAGCACCGCAAAAGGTCCTGAGGTAGCAGCCTCTGAGGCATGCAACCCTTTCTGGCTCAAAGCAAAAGCAGACAGCTCTTGGCTACGCCCATGTGGAGGCACCCAGGCGGGCACTGCTGGAGCAGACTTGGCTGGCAGCTGTATAGGTGTGGACGCTCGCTGGCAGAGACCATGTAGGTGCAGCTGCAGCTGAGCTAGTGTGGGGCGATCTACAGGCTTGGCAGCCCGGCATAGGGACACCATTAGGCGCCACTGTTCTGGCACATAGTCTGGCAGTGGCATGGCATCTGCAAGAGGGGAGGGATGCAAGCCTGTGGCCATGTAGTAGCAGAGCCCACCAAACTGGTAAACGTCTGCTGCCGTGGTGAGGGCGGCGCCCTGGTGGGCCTCCGGGGGAACGTACCCCACCCCACACCTGTTCATAGTCACAGTTTGTGTTGAATGCAGCATTCATGCGCAGATCAGGCATGACTGGGATGTTATTTTGAATCAGTAACAAGATGCTAAATCACGCAACAGAAGCAAGTACAAAGAGCAGAAGGCATTGCATGTTATGCTGCTCCATTGTAACTGATACAAAGTGAGCAGCACCAAAGTCACATGCGCATGTAATTGTTTGGTCACAGCCAGGCAGACTTCAAGACAGATCATGACTTGAAGCAGTGCTGACCTGTAAGGGGAGGGCTGGATGGCGCAGCCCTGCCCAGTGAGCCTGGCAGCGGCCCCAAAGCCTGCCAGCTTGACAACATGCTTGATGGCAGCTGGCTTCTGGTTGCCTTCATGCTAGAGTCTGTCTCTTGGCCAACCTTGCTAAAGAGCTGCACACACAACATGTTAAGATCAGACATGATGCTACTCGAGTCATTGACACATTGACTGACAGTAAGTCTCAGGGTGGCATACATTCGACCTCAAGGCCTGCAAGGGGTTCAACACTTTTTCTCCATGCAAAGCTGACTCTGGTGGCAATGTGCAACCTATTCAACATATATGAGTGGCATTGAACCCAACTAATTCTTCTGTTGGCATCCTTTGCATGCAGCAATCCTACAAGGCCATATCCATGATCGTTTGGATCCGTCACAAACGCATTACACACGCAATTAAAGCAGCTGAACAATGACCATGCACATGCTGCATTTACGCATTGACTCACTTACATGCAGATACACCATTTGAGTCTCGATATTCCACAGGAGACATCGAGGCAGGCCTCTTACCAAGACATGATCAGGAGTGAGGCCCCTGTGCAGAACTCTGCTCCTGTGGATGTGAGCCAGGGGCTTCAGGACAGCCTTGGCGTGCTGCACCAGGGTGGGCAGGGAAGGCCCCTGGTACTTGTTGCCCACACCGCCTCTCTTGCCCCATACCTGCTGCCTGTGGCCACAAGCAGGACCATGTCAGTACCTGCCCAGCTCAGCCAAAGTCAAAGCGCTCGTGGCCAATTGGAGTGCTCCTTTTTGTGCAAAAGGCGTTGATTCCAATGCATGGAAAGTATTTGTGCATTCACAGCACGCGTGAGACTGAGAAGTTGTTCCTAGGCTTTCAGGTGACACCTCAGAGTCCGAAATTGACCTAAGCAGTTGTTCAAACAGATTCTGTGCCCATACACAACTGCCACTATCACAAGCACAAGTGCATGTCAAGCCCTAAAAGAGCAAAGCTCAGCACAGAACACACATGCAGTGTTCAAGACTTGACGGCGCAACAGCATAACAAATGAACACTTGAGATTGCTCTTATACCATGTCAAATGACATGTAGCGGTCTTGCAAAACGATGGTCATGTCACAAAGCTTCCGCTTACCCCATGCGCTTCTCTAGGGAGAGGTCAGCCATGGACATGCCAAAATAGGCAACCTGACAGGGGTCCAGAGGGTTGAGAGGGGTGGCAGGAGGCTTCAGCCCTAGAAGGGTGACGGGGACGACATTGGGGTGGGCACACTGCCACATCAGCATGGCTTCCATGGCCAAGCTGCTGCACTCTTTTGACGCCCACTCCTTGTCGCCCTGTGCAGATGTCTGGGTAGCTTAGACAGGCAAAACTCATAGCGATTGCAAAGTGAAAGCCAGCTGCAGACCAAAGCAGGGAGACATCCGTCGAGCAGCAGAAGTTTTGAATATGATCTGCGGCATGATGGTTTGCTTGAGTTGCAGCCACCAACTTCATGAAAGTTAGTAGTGCAAGTGCAGTCCGCATCCATGCAGGCAGGCACGAAATTTGCGTGATGATTGGCGTTGTTGACGATTTGATGAAAACAGCAGGCCTGCAGTAGGCAGCAAAAAATAGGTGGAAAGGGCTGGAAGCCTACAGTGGACAGTCTCAGCACAGTGGGAAGGGCTGAGCTGGGAGGGGGCAGCGAGGTGAGGATGGTCAGGTGGGCTGGGCCACAACCCAAGTCTGCTATCTTCTCTGTCATCCAGCACACCTGAAGCGCATGCACCAGCAGTCAGAGATTGTGTTTTCGTGTTTTGACACACTCAAAAGATTGCTGTGCAGGTCTGCCAAAGCATGGTCGCAGAGCTCAAAGGTCACAGGCGTTTGCTGAAGTGCTTTGCCATTCAGGATATGCAAAAGCCTTTTCTGAGTAAACATGCCATGCAGTTTTTCCTGGAAATCATTGCATGTGATTGTGTGCAGGCACAAGCTGCATTACCTGAGAAGAAGGCTCAGTTGGCAGGGCTTGAGCCATCTCCTCGAATGTGCGCCTGTCCAGGCAGCAACCCCTACTGATCACCATGCTGCCATCACCTCCCTTGTCAGCAGTCTGCTTCCTGACCTTGCTGGGCGGGACTGTCTCCAACATTGGGTCATTCTCCTTGTTGCTGCTGCTGCCTGATGGCACCAAAAGCTGGGCTTTTGCCAAGACAGGCTCGGAGGCAGTACCAACAGGCTGTCCAGGTGTCCCAGCAAGCTCTTTTGCAACAGCCAGTGGCTTGCTAGACAGGCAACTCAGCTGAGCGAGCAGAGGGGGTGACCTGTTGCTTGCCCTCAAACTCAGGTTGTCAGGCGCAGGAATAGGTGGCATGCTGGCAAGCATCTGCTTGGCACTGCCTTTGTCAGCTGGCAGGCTGACCATGAGTGTGGCCTCACAACTGCCAGCTGGCATGCTGCTCTGCACTGGCCGGAGAGGTGCTGATACCTCAGTCAACAGGTCATCAAGCACCTGATCCACTGCAGCGTGCTGGGGAGCAAACAGCTTGGCTGGCAGGCTGACCCTGGGGCTGACCCTGGGGCTGACCATGGGTTTGACCCCACTAGTGTCAGCTGGCATGATGCTCTGGACTGGCTGGAGAGGTGCTGCTACCTCGGTCAGCAAGTTATCCAGCACCTGGTCCACTGCAGCGTGCTGCTCAACAAGGAATCCACCATTGCAGTGAGATCATCACTGAAGGTCTCAGCTGCATTGCCAGCTGACTTGCTGCTGCCCGCACCAACCTGTGAGATATTGTTTTGAAATTCTGAGCTGTTTGCCAAAAAATTGAGGTCAGTCACACCTGCTGCTGGTCTGCTGAGACTGCTGTCAACAGTGTTCTGCTCATTGTTCTGTTTGCAGACTGGGACCGCCTGATGTGCTGGCTGCACACGATTCTCCTCTGACATGCGCCGGCAGAGGTTTGCAAGGGCTTGAGCCAGGGCTGCCTCATAGTCTGGGCTGTCAGGCATGTCAGCAAACAGAGGCGTGGCTGAGGGTGAGACATTGAGGGCAGGCACCTCCACGCTACAGAATGCTGCACCAACCTGAGGTGATTCCCAGCTTGCTGATGGTGGGCTAGTCATGCAGTGCACTGCATGCACCTGTGCTACCTGTATCTGAGGCAGAGCTGTGGCTGCAGAGGGTTTGGTATGGGAGTCTAAGTTGATGCTAGGCTCCACGGTGGTCGGACGGTTGACAGGTGAAGACTCAACCAGAATAACACCCTTTGGCACAGACTGGTGGCTGCCACTGTGGGGGTTGGTGTTGGGTCCCTCATACTGTGGCACCAGAACTGCCTCAGCAAAAGAGCTGGCAGACAGTGCTGTGGGTCCACCAGAAGCCTGAAGACAGCAGCTGGATCAGTGTGTTGTCACCACAGTGTTGATGCACTTCCAAGGATGTTACAGCAAGCACATCGGTATGCAAGCTCCAGGGTGCAAGAGGTGACGTCAGCCCTTTCAGACAAGGCAACACACCGAGCAGGCCATACTGGTCAGTAGCACACAGAGCTGTACAGATGCAAGCAGCACGTTACCTTGCTACCGCTGGGTGTCTTTCTGTTGCTCGAACCCATGAAACAAACAGTCAAGGGTCGTATACATCGCCATAGCGGGTTTGAGACCCGAGCGGTCTGCAAGCAAGAACAGCAAATAAGAAAACTCGTATACTGTAGTTGAAATCACAAGCATAAAGATGCACAGCGGTAGCAAGTACTTTGCCAGAAAACAGCGGTGCCAGCGGACGGGTAACATACCTGAGGTGACTTTCGCGACGTTTTCGATACTTTGTCACCGCCGCTGCAACGCCTCTGCCAGCTAAAGCGTCCAAACGCATATTTCATGCTTGGTGTAAAAGCTGACGACAGTTTGTGATAGGGTGTCACCAGGCACTGAAGTGGGTCATGCTACAAACCGCGGCAAGTGACACGGAGCCACTGCTGTAAATTGCTCAACTCGGTGAGCAAAGCACATTAAAGAGCTGGTCCTCCCTGCACGACCTGTGAAGCTAGCGTGATTGGTGTACCCTGACTTTTGCTGCAACACTTTGACTGACTGTTTGACCAGTCACTAGGATTTTGCGCCCTTTCATGACTAATCGTCCAACTTCGATAGAATGACATATATGACACATGATATCAAGACTGACGAAGCGGCAGTCAAACCTGCATACTCAAACCTTGCATCGTGGCGTGAGAGCTTGCGCTTGCACCTGCACCGGCGTTGCACTGTCCGTTTGTCGAAGTCGCGTGTGATCTAGACCGCGCCACATATTAGCAATATGCTGCAGAGGAGAACAATGCTGCAGCGCCTTCTGCGTTTGGCGACGGCTCTGTTGATAAGCTCCAGCAGTGTCATCTGTCAAGGTATGGACACGATCTGCCTGCCCTTGTCCTTGCGGCAGGCGTGCACTTTCTGCAGCCTGGTCAAATTTAACCAAAGTGCTGCCGAGCAGCGGCTGACCGGGTTGAATGAGGCTTTGCGCTAGCGCGTTATGGCCTCTCTCTTATCTAAGGGCTCGTCTTTGATCCGAACAGGTACATACGGACCGCCTGAATCAGAGGTGACTGCTGTGCCCCTTTGGGATGCTCCGTTGCCCAGCCCACAATACGCTGGCTACGTGAACATTCCTGACACGGACAAACATATCTACTACCAATTGTTTGTGAGCCAGCAGAGCCCTCTGGACGACCCATTGATTGTCAGGTGACTGCTGTGCTTCGGCTCGATAGACTCAGAGCATTGTCAGAGGAACAAGCTGGGTTGTCTGTATATGGCGTTATGGACTCTTTGCAGGCCCTACACCCTTGGCCTGATTGACGACATTCAACAATACAGCATTTGAGTATTTTAAAGCAAGTGTCATGCCTGCTGCAGCATCCCAGGAGGTCCAGGTGGCAGTGCCACGTGGAGTCTCATTGGGCCATTTCTGTATGCCAACAGCTTCAACAATCAAGCAAACCCATCGCTGATTCCAGACAATGTCACAGTCACAGAAAACCCTTATTCATGGACCCAGGTGTGTACACTAGAGGACATTGGACAGTGCTCATGACTGGCTGAGGGCAGGTGACTGTTCCCATCCATGTCAGAGCTTTGCCACATTTCCATTGACTGGCAAATAGTCAAAGCAGCGCAGAAGCTGCGACAGCCCTCTGGTCACTGCTTGACCCTGTTTGTGCAGGAGGCCAACCTGTTACTGATGGACTCAGTGGCCGGTGTGGGCTACAGCTACTCCCTCAATGACTCTGACTATACCACCAGCGACTCACAAGCTCAAATTGACATGGAAGCCACATTGCGCACTTGGTTCCAAATGTATCCTTACTTTGCAAACCACACTGTCTTTCTACAAGGTGACTGAACATGGCAGCCCTCAGCTTGCATTTGGCTGCAGTCAATCAGCTCAAGTGTGCCACCAATGCATTGCTCCTCCTTGCCACACCTGTTGGGTCTTGTTCATGTATACACCTGATGCTTGATACTTTGTGCTGCACATGTCAGTGTCACCAAACGCTGCCATCAAGGCTCCAATGCTGAAACATAAGATTGAGCAAATGGATGCACAACACAGGTGCCAGTTACTCTGGCGTGTATGTACCTTTGCTGGGAGAAGCTATCATCAATGGCAATGAAGACGGTGCCTCACCATACATCAACTTGGAGGTGTGCACTGCTTGCAAGTCAGCCTAGCCATACCAGTGCATGCCAACTGTATTCAGTGTTGACTCTCCATGCGCTGCTTGTCCATGCTGCAGCCTGCAAAGAGCAGAGTTTCTGCTGTTAAGCTGTGCCAGCATGGCTGCAGGGGTACCTCATTGGCAATGGCGCCACAGACAGCTCTACAGATAACATTGACATATTCACACTCTACAGTCACTGGCCCCTGTTGCCGCAGTCTCTTGCTGACAGCCTGACAGCCAGCAACTGCGGCACACTAAGCAATCCCATTGGTGGGCCTGCCGTTCAGCCATCCATTTGACAGGGTCAATGCAGAAGCTTGACTGAGATTCTGTCACAATTGCAACAGCCACCGTTTGCAGCATGTTGATTTGCATAAAGGGATGCCCAGGCTTGGAACAAAGTATGTTTGCTTTGGCAATCTACCCTGACAGCAACTAGACTATACACATACCAGCACCTTTTGCCACCCATCACCTTGTAAATACCAAGGCGCAAAGGGCTTTTGTATCATTAGTGGTATAGTAGTACCCCCCGGGGCACAGTGCACCACGTGGTTCAACGGTTGCAAATCTGGACAGCGTCATGCATTTTATCACCAAAGAACTTGTACTAGTACTGAGCAGCAAACAATGATGTCGAATGTTTCCGGGTTGACCATGCCATTGGCAACAGGTCTGTCATTGGTTGTCGAGGAGGGGGAGTGCTGGCATTGCAATGTCATGGTGCGTGATGTGATTGGTGCTGGAACAGGTTCAGATCCTGGCCAGACTGATGGTAGTGCTGCGAGCGCAGGGGGGGATGGTTCCTTAGCTGCAAGCGCATCGGGCATGTATTACCATGTGATGATGCTGCTGTAGATGGATTTAACAAAGTATGATGTGTCGTGTGATCTGATGAATGCGCTTTTGCGGAGCCATAGGTGCAGTTTCTTTCATTGTAGGCATAGAAGCATGCCATTGCAACATTTCACTAATGCCACAAAGACCATATGCTAGATGTTTATGTAATACAACTTGCCACACAATGCCGCAAGGTAGCATGATGGTCACTGGCTTGCATGCACGCTTGCTTGCTAGCATTTGGTCTCGCAAGCATAGGCCAGACAGGACAAATAACAGACACTATGAACACAGAAGATGCAAAGGTCAGCAAGGTCAAAGTGGATTGGCCTTTCACATGCGCAGACAGTTGCAGTACCAAAATGACATTTGGCTCGATTATTTACGGCCATCCCTGCCTGACTGCCTGATCGTTTTTGGCTTCCCCATACTTGTCATACCAGACACTGCTGCGGGAGCTTTTACTCTTTGCTTCTGCACCAGCAACATCAGGTCGTCCATAATTTGACCAGCTAAAACATATTGGATCAGGCGGTGCTTTCAGAGCTGCAGTGAGGCTGTTGGCTGTCTTGCTAGGTAGTTGCCACAGCTTTGGGTGTCCTCGCATCTGCTGAGGGACTACAAGGTGCTTGGGATTTTCACACAGAAAGCAGAATGGAGAGCCAATTTCTTGCTTGACGGTATCTGGCAGTGTGTGCCAAGATTCCATATCATCTGCCTGTAGAAACAGACAGCAAACAGGCTGATATGCTGCAGGCTTGTGAAACTTGTGCTTATTCATGGTGAACCTGCTGCAAGGTTGGCCAAGGGGAACTTACAGAGTAACAAGCTACCACCTCGACACAGCCAAGCAGTACGCTGGTGGGGTAGGTCTTTGGGACATTGGGTGAGATGTCTGTGCCTTCTTGTTCATGAATCTGCCCGTAGAAGGATTGCATTTCCTGCAGGGATGAGTTAGAGGTCTTTGAACTGCTGCATGCTATGACACTGACTTCACCATGGCACTTGTGCTTCGCAGATGACTGCACCTCTATCTCTTGTGCTGTTGCCTGCTTACTAGTGGAGTGAATCCAGAGCTGTCCAGTATGCTCAGTAGGCCAGCCACGACCCTCAATGCGTTTTAAGCCATACACAAGCAGAGATGCCCATGGCTGATGCATAGACAGCACAGCAAGAGGAGAAGACCGCGGTCCTGACATATGAGTTGGAGGCAAACTGGTGAGGGTCACTGTGTTTAGTCTGTAATAGATCAGTGGATCCTTTGAGACTGTTTGATATGCCTGGCTCTGTTTGTGACGCGAGCCCTATTGCTGCTCAATTGGTGCAACACCGGCTGTCGCACATGATTCAACATGCCCGGCCCTGTAGGCGGTCAAGGTGTTCTGCATCGAGGCTGCAACGCGTCCAGCAAGCTTTGCGTCACGAGTTGGCAGAGATAGGGCAAAAGGCCCTGTTGCCTGGCGCCAGATCTGAATCCTACGGTATCTGCTTCTCGGTGACTCTGCTTTGAAAGATTGCAAGACAGAAAGGGAGACAGATACAAGGCTCAACTTCAACATGGCACACACAACGTTGGGCAAACTTTTCGTTGGCGTTACGTCGGGGCGTTACGTCTGGAGGTTTTAGCATATAAATCGGATAAGGTTCGGGATACCGGCGGCAACCCTGAAATGCAGCTGCAAATTTCCGACATAGGGGGTGCTGGAAAGGAGGGGTCAGGCAGTCGCAACCCCTGACTCCCTTCAGAAATTTGCCGACAGCCCCTCAACCCACCCTTCCTTGTTTCGCCACATCAACTTCCGGAATAGACGTTGCAGCGGAAGTTTTGCTAACGCCGGTCGATCAAAATGCAGACCTTCAGCCACAGTTTTGTTCGTGGGACACCAGTGCACGCCAATGCACAATGCAGCAGACCAAGGCGCGGACGAGCGCAGCACACCAGAGCAACTGTTGCTACGGAACCTCGCACAGAGCTCAAGACCGCTAAGTCCGAGAAGGTATATTGTGGAAGTCAATTTGCACATACTAGTGTGGGGAAGATGTGATGATGCTGCACATATCGGTTGGCCACGCAGATCTTTAAGGAGGCACAGACGATGTTGCCTGGCGGAGTCAACTCCCCAGTCAGAGCATTCAAGTCAGTGGGTGGACAGCCTATCATATTCGAGAGTGTCAAGGGCAGCAAATGTTACGACGTTGACGGAAATGAATACATTGACTATGTTGGAAGCTGGGGTCCTGCAATCGTGGGCCATGCAAATGAGGAAGTCAACGCTGCTCTCAAAGCACAAGTGGATAAGGGCACCTCGTTCGGGGCACCCTGTGAGCTAGAGGTATCTCTTCACGGTCAATCTGCAGCAGACGCCATTGAGCAGGGCTGTGTGATCAAGCTGCATGTCATGAAACATCCTGTATAGTAGTTATATTGCTGCTTGTACTCCTCCTAGCATTGCTCATTTGACACAACTTTTTCTTCCTGAGCCTCTTGTCATGCAAACAAGTCACTGCATACATGTCACTGCATACCTGCATGCCTTCTTAGCCAGTTACCGTGTTGTGCCAAGTGTCATGGCAAACATTGGTCTCATCAAGCCAGGTATAGTTCCAGCATGTAGAATTTGCTTCCATGCATTGTGCAGAACAAGCTGGCCAGAGTAGTCATTGACAGAGTGCCATGCTTAGAGATGGTACGTTTTGTCAACTCTGGGACGGAAGCTTGTCTGTCTGTGCTACGGCTGATGCGTGCCTTCACTGGCAGAAACAAGGTGAGACATTGTCAAGGTTGAGGGCGTAGTGTGTGCTTGGATGTTGCACGTGGCAAAGTAGCAGGGGTTTATGGAACGGCTTTTCAGTATTGCTTGTGGCCATGTGCTGCAGAAGTATGCATGCTGAGTGCACCAATGTTGTCAATGCGCCTGCTTGCTTTGATCTTCTGCTTTTCAGCTATTGATGCACTGTGAACGCTGCAGTATAAGCTGCATCCTGATGTGATTGTGAACCTTGGCAGATGTCAAGGATGCTTCACATTGGCAATCAAGTACATGACTCTTACCATTACTGCAGTACAGGGACAAGCATACATTGCTGTATACTATACTTGCTATAGGCACTCTTCTGCAGGCTTACAGATGCTCGCCAGCAGTTTGGCTTTGGCTGCAAACATACACTGCAACACAACGTCTGATCTTGTTGTTAAACTATCCTGTTGAATTATGTTTTTACTCGCTTTTTAATGTTGCAGCTATTGAAGTTTTCTGGCTGCTACCACGGACATGCAGACTCCTTCCTGGTACAAGCAGGCTCTGGAGTGGCCACTCTGGGTCTACCAGACTCACCTGGAGTGCCAGCTGCCTCTACAGGTATATGCACTCTCCACTCTTGCTTCCAGCGGGTCCTCCTGTCTTTGAGAAGCTCATGACTTGTTGCCATAATGAACCTACACTGAGCAAACATGCTGTGCTTGTCAAGGAAAACCTGGCAATTTTGCAGCAACCCATTGTTGCTCAGTCCAATTTACAAAGCTGGGTTGCTTCAGTTCACAAACATGACAAGCATGTGCACGGTTTCTCACAATTGAGACATGGTGAATACCATGCACAGTAAGATGTGTGTGTTGCCTGCAGCTGCTACTCTGACTGCTCAGTACAACAACTTAGACAGCGTCAGGGAAGTTTTTGCTGCAAACAAGGGTGAGATTGCTGGAGTCATCTTGGAGCCTGTTGTTGGCAACTCTGGGTACATTGCACCAACTAAGGATTTCCTCAAGGTGACTGTGCAAGCTGCATTGTACGCAATGCTGTGCTATCATTGATTGCGTTGTACATTTGTCGGCTGCCCCTGCCTGGCTATGCTGCTGCAAAATTGTGGTTCATTTGCTGTGCAAATCCTTCTTTGTTGTTTGTTATTGATTTGCGACTAAATCAACATGCACAACATTGCAAATGACGTGCTCAAGAAGGGCTGCTGAGTCATTCAGCAGCCAGCAGCCGGTGTCCAGCAGTGCTGCGTGTACTGAAATGTTATTTGGCTTTATGGTTGCTGCTGCTCAATTGTGAGCTTGGAGATGAACAATGTCAGCTGCATCCACAACAGCTCACTTGCTGAAGACTGACGCCTATGCAGGGCATTCAAGACATTGCACGTGAGGACGGAGCTTTGCTGTGCTTTGATGAGGTCATGACAGGCTTCAGAATAGCCAAGGGCTGCGCCCAAGAGTACTTTGGCGTCACTCCTGACCTGACCACACTGGGAAAGGTCATTGGTGGTGGTCTGCCTGTGGGAGCATACGGTGGACGTGCTGACATCATGAAGATGGTGGCACCTGCTGGACCCATGTACCAGGTACAACATGCTACAGAATCTGTCAAAAAATTGTGCCACGCTGCGTATGTTACAAGCACAGAGTTTGATGATGATTGACAGTGGTGCGTCGACTCCACCACACCAATATTTAGTCATCAGCATGCTGCACGCTGTCCCTGGTCATGTCTCACACATCACATCAAGCAGAGGAAGATCCTGGAGAGAGCGCTCAAGGACTGCAACTGCATCAAAGCCCTCTGCAAACACGCATCAGCAAATGAAGCCAGCTGCATGTGTGACTCAGTAGGCAAATTTTGGTAAAGTTTTTGTATGAGGCAGTGTGCTCAAGTACATGTGATAAGCTTTTGATTTGGTGATCATGCAGGCTGGAACTTTGTCAGGCAACCCTCTGGCAATGACAGCTGGTCTGAAGACCCTGGAGATCCTAGACCGACCTGGCGCATATGAGCATCTGGAGAAGGTCACTGGTAGATTGATTGAGGGCATTCTGCAAGCAGGCAGGGATGCTGGACATGCCGTCACTGGAGGCCACATCTCAGGTAAATTGAGAATCAGTAGTACTGGATCTGCACAGACTGTTTGTGTTGGATGCAAGTATGCAAACTGTCTGTTAGCTTGCAGGATTGCATTCTTTTGTGCATTGATTGCTCAGCAAGGATACAGGATCACAAATTTGCATGCCCTGTGCACATCCTGATGAAATGTGATAAGGTCAACCCTGACTCGGGACTTCCCACACACAATTCATGTTTGCTGCCTATCATTGCTTCGGGATGCATGACAGGGGGCACAAACTGCGTAGTTTTGTGTGACCAGCCTTGCCAATTGCTGGGCAGCTGCAAGCCCTGGACATGTAGCAGCATCAAGCCTTGCAGTGCAAATGTCTCTCACGTCTGATCTTGTCCAGATTCCAGGAGCTGTCTGCCACCTGCAGGCATGTATGGCTTCTTCTTCACAGAGGGCGAGGTGAAAAACTTTGAGGACGCTGCAAAGCAGGATACAGCCAAGTTTGGCCGATGGCACCGTGGCATGCTTGAGCACGGCATCTACCTGGCACCATCTGCCTATGAGGCTGGCTTCACATCTCTAGCTCACACAGAAGAAGACATTGACAAGACCATTCAGGCTGCACGGGAAGTGATGCAGTCCATCTGAGGAACCACTAGAATACTGTAAAAAAAAATCTTGGGAGCAGCCCAAAAGGTAGACCTTGTCAGCTTTGTTGTTGTGTCTCATCTACTTCAGGGGGTTATACTGTCAACATTCAGTGTACTCAGGTAGCTTTCAATGTCTCTGGCTAGGCTGTGTGCCCGAGGGGCAGCACTGCAGACAGCGCTTTTGTACTTCTGTTGAATACTGTATGTTTTTTGCTCAATTTGGCTTTCACCTGTGGCTTGGGCTAATTAGTTTTGCCTAGACAGTGTGCAGCTTGAATTCAATCCTGATCTCCTGCTGACGGCACGAGAAAACACTCACTGGAACCCATGTAAGTTCTGAGGCAAAGCGCTGAAACGCCAACTTGATGGCTCATCAGCATCCCTGCTTATGTCCCTGTTTCAAATTACCACTCTGTGGGCTCTTCTTTTTATTAATACTTTGCACGCTATTGGTGAGCGACTCAGCTGCGGCTACGGCTTCAATCTCTGAACTGATTCTTGAACTGGTTCCGGAACCAGTTCAGGGATCCCTGGCTACTTGTCATCTGCGTAAACAAGCTGCAGCCTCACTTAGACCAGGCGCATCAATGGGCTGCAATGACAGACATACTGCAGTACACGTGCCAAGCAACGAGGACACGTCAGGCACATCACCTAATCACATTACGCATGGAGATTGCTCATCCTACTACCACCGGTTCAAAATTTTGTTGCAGCGCGGTATAAAGAGGCGATCTTGCTTTGCAGCACTCACTTTTTGCGTGCCTCGCCTTGCTTCGGTTTTGGTGGGATCTCACCGCTCTGCAAGGGCTTTGTCCGTTGACCACTAAGCCTTGACAAGTGTAGAGGCGGCAGCCCAGTCAGCGATAGCTTTTGCCAGGTAAAAAATACCGCTGAGACCTGCTTGGACAGCCTGTCACCTCCTTGTGCTCTGCGCTCTGTTCTGCCCAGTGTGGGTGCCTGGCTTTGGCCCCCCACAGCCTGTCAGGCTTGCTTGGCGTTTATCCAGCTTGCTAAGTTTAAGTGCGGTGCTGTGCTGCACAGGATGGCTAGCTCGGGTGTTCAGCGGAGCCTGCTGTATTTTACGCTGCTGCTGGCTACGGCAACATCATCAAGCGCCCAAGTGCCAAGCGCCGCTGACTATCTGGCTCCTATCCCCGCTCCTGCCAACTCTCCTTGCGAGGACACCGCTCCCGACTGCATGGACGTCTGCGGCTGCGACGACACTGGGATCGAACTGGCCTGCAGACTCAGCTCTCCCATCGGAGAGTACCTCAGGTGTGCAGATTACAGGCATCCTGTCTGATGGCACCCTGTTCCTGTGCTTGCAGAGCTAACCTCATCACAGTGACTTACAATTAGCTATTTGGAGTGCAGGGCCAACTGCAAGAAGACTTGTGGCATTTGTGGTCCTCTAGCGCCTGCGCCATCACAGCCGTACCAGCTACCAACATCATATGGCTCCTCTTCAAGCAGCTACGCTTGCACTGATGTGACTCCACCTCAGAGTCCCTTCACTTGTGCACAGCAGGTAGGGTCCTGCACAGAAAAGTTTGCTGGCAATGCTTTTAAGTGCTTAAATGTGACTTGACAGTCTTGCTGCACTGCAGAAAGCATTTGGAAAATGCACTGCTGCATTCATCACAGATGCAGCACCTGGGGCGCCTCTCGGTTACTGTCAGGTATGTGCCATGCTATGTTGCTGCTGCTGCTGCTGCTGTTGTGACATAATGCTTGTGCTGAGTACACTTTGCATGTGCAGATCACCTGTGGAAGGTGCCCTGGATTTGCACCGTCCATCACCACTGTGGTGTCTGGTGTTACCCCGGCATCTGCCCCTGCGTCAGTGTCAACTCCAGCAACCACACCCACAACCCCTTCAACCGGCAGTGTCACACCAACAGCACCTACTGTCTTGTCACCACCAGCAGTCACACCCACCATTCCCTCTGCTAGTCCTATTGCAGCTGGTAGTCCTGGGTTTGTGTCTCCAGCAGGGGCTGTCCCAAACAGCCCAGCTACTTCTGGCACTCCCACCAGTCCAGCTACCAGCCCTGCTCACACAAATTCTCAGGCCTCTACCTCTCCAACTATAGTGCCATCATTCCCTCAGTCAAGCCCACAGCCTTCTCTCCCTACCTCAACCATCCCGCTTTCTCCTGTGCCCTCCTCTCTACCACCACCCCAGCAGTCATCTCCTCCACCACCCACCCCACAGTCCTCCCCTCCCCCACCCCAAGCCCCTCAAGCTTCCCCACCT
>JAABUP010005626.1_pt1 | contig 18779 bp, 20 predicted proteins | sample 5559201 | NCBI WGS metagenome assembly JAABUP01 (sample SAMN10711887, study PRJNA513373) | rock metagenome | isolation source: Antarctica rocks | place: Antarctica
ATAGCTGTGGACATCACAAACACCCAGCGATTGCTGTGCAAGCATGCTCTGGCGGTGTTTGTTTGACAGGGAACGGCGCTGCCGGTGCCTTGCCCTGTGCATGTGCTGCAGCACCCGTATGGCGGGTAACAGCGGGGGCCCAGGGACCCAGGCCGATCAGCCTGACCCCCTAGGCCGCATGTCAGAGCTCTTTGCTCAGGTACTAGTCCTGCTGGCTGTATGACCTCAGACCATTTTCACACTTGCCTCAGAACACACTTGCAATCATGTACATGGCTTACAACGTAAGGCATGACACAGCATGTTAAGCTTCTGCCTATGCATGCTGGGCTGCTGTGGGGTCTGGCTGGAGACAAGCTGCCCACACGATAGTGCAGTAAAGCAGGAGCAAAAAGTGCTTCGGGCACGCATGACCTTTTGACCTCTGTGTTTTAAGGGCCGCTACATTTCAACCTGGTCATCACAGCTTTACCTTATAAGTCATGCTTACCTATAAGCCAAGGTGGTCATCACAGCTTTGCCTGACTAATTAGTAGCTTGCATCAGATTGGCTCATGTCATGTGGGCATACTCACCACCAGATGCTCAAACATCTCCTCCCACCTTGTGAGTACGAGCACATTGAGGCTCATCTCAGCAAGTGAGTCTGGCATCAGCGGCAGCACTGCTGTCATTGTGAGCATTATCACGCTGGCAACCTTGCTGATGGCTATCTGTGGTAGGTGTTTGAGCATGTGGACATGGTAACAACAGATTGCCTAGCATTTAGTGTGTAGGGTCAACCCCTAAGTCCTAAATCCTCGACAACCTTGCTGATGACTATCTATGGCAGGTGTTCGAGCATGTGGACATGCTAACAATAGATATCCTGGCATTTAGGGCTTAGGGTTAAAACCTGGCTTTCTGACAACCTTGCTGATTGCTATCTCTGGCAGGTATTTGAGCATGTGGATATGGTAACGACAGATATCCTGGCGACGTTTTTGATGGCCGCAGCTGCGCAGCAGTGCAAGCGGCGGGCTGTAGTCACCAAGATGGTAGGGCAGAACGGGGAAGGGCCCCTCAACCTTGAGGCACAAAGCAGCCAAGGGCCCCTAGTGTTTGCTAGGTACGGTGTTTATGCTGCGCACACAACCCACTCCTTTGGTTTCAGTATGCCTTTGTTCACGCCTTTGTCATCTGTGAATACTTCATGCTTCTTCTGTAAGGGTCGGGTAAGTGTGGCTGTGTTGTCAGCATAGTGACATGCACGTCAGGTATTTCATTTGCGCAATGAACAGCCAGGTCCTAGCATGGATTCCATCTTGTGGACTGACTGCATATGCTCTTTAGACGCGTCGAGCTAGCCATTTGACCAGTCCAACATGACCTAACCTGAACCGATTGACTCAACCTGACACAAGTTCAACTTCAGCTCATCTGACCTAACATCGCCTTTGTCAGCTAATCAGGCTGACATCCACATCTTGTCATGCAATGGATGATCGCGGCAGAAAAGACGCAAATCGATTTGAGATTTCTGTCTGCAGATCCACAAGTGTTAGAGAGCTTCGGCCGACGTCAAGCTCGACTCGGCTGCTCAGCCCAGCCTCCTCTTCAGTCTCTCAGGCCAGCCAAGCCAGCGATGCAAATCACATGGAGCGGCATGGCAAGGAGGCGGGGTTGACTCAGGGGTCACATGGGGGCCCACAGCACTTACTCACCCCCAGTGGTATTGCTGCTGAACTCAAGTAGGTTCTTCTTCTTCACACGGCTTTTTTCCTTCCTCTACTCCTACTTCTCATTCTTCGTCTTTGTCTTGTTCTTCTTCCTCTTTGTGTTGTTCTTCTTCCTCTTCCATTCTTTGTTTGTCAACCTCCTTCTTCTTTTTCTCGCTATTGTACATTTGGCCCTCTGCCGCATGATGTTCATCAGTGTGGCATGGAGGTGCATCTCACTCAGGGATTGCATGGAGTCCCTAGTTACTGGAGTCATATGGCATTGCTGCAGAGCTCAAGTCCTGTCTTGTGCTTCTGCCTCATGTTCAGTCAAGCATGCTGTGCTGTCAGCCTTGCAAACAGCATCAAAGGTGCATGACCGAGGTATTGCTAACCATCAGAAGACATTCACTGTTGCTGCTCAGAACAAGGTGCATAACACTGGATCAACCTGCTCTACACCACACAATTAAAACACATTCAATTCCACTTTACAAAAAGAAAGCTCTACGTGCTTGTGGTTCAGGCGGTACGCCTCTTCTTTGTTTGGTTGATGTGTACTTACAGCCTGTCTAAGCCGGCACATTGCCCAATATTGTGCATTATCCTCTACTGTACATTGCCCATTACTGTGCATTATCCCTTCTGTACATTACCCATTACTGCATTACTGTACAGGCCTGACTGGACACCTCAGGAGGCAGCACAGATGCAGGGTCCCCAGTATGAAGAAGTGGATCCCCACGACCTGGGCGAGGCGGCGCACTTCTGCCGCTTCGCCTTTGCTGCTTATGGCTACATGCTCTACATCTGGAGCAGACCCCAAGTGGTGTAAGTCCCCCTGGTGCTTGCATGTCTACAAGGCTCTAAAGCAGACATGGCCTTTTTGTGCTTCTAATAATGACAATTATAACTCAACGCTTTCCAGCTCATGATGAGCTAGGTACGTGCAGGACAAGTCTTGTCTCTCTTTTTTGCTTCTGTCTACATGATACGTGTTAATAGTTGAAACAGACAGAGTTGTTTTACTGTTTTTTCTTCTTATCATAATTTATGCTTCGCATGACCAAGTCAGCCGCTGTAGCTGCGCCTGTGTAGACTGTCTTTTGGGCGTGTGTGTGCTCACATGGCTGTGCTACCCACCTGCTTTGTACAATGCATGGCTACTGTCCGCATGGCCACTGTCAGCTATGCTGTGGGAGGCAGTACAGCTGTGCGGACCATTCTGATGTCATGCTATGTGTCATGCTATGTGTCATGCTATGTCATGCTATTTAGGTTTTGTTACAACTTTGTTTGAGATTTCAACTGCATTTTTTTGTTGGATTTTGGTCCTAATCGGGGCTTGAATGGCATGTTGCTTTTGCTGCAGGGGTTGATGTCAGCTGTGTTGTGGCAGGCACTGCAGTTGTTGGAGCATTTCGGTGCGGCGCTACATGCAAGTCAAGCTGAATGGCATGTTGTGTGGCTGCAGGGGGTGGTGTCAGCTATGCTGTGGCAGGCACTGCAGGCGTTGACCCATGCCGCTGCAGCGCTGCATGCAAATCATGCTGAATGGCATGTTGTGTTTGCTGCAGGGGTTGGTGTCAGCTATGCTGTGGCAGGCACTGCAGGCGTTGACCCATGCCGCTGCAGCGCTGCATGCAAGTCATGCTGAATGGCATGTTGTGTTTGCTGCAGGGGTTGGTGTCAGCTATGCTGTGGCAGGCATTGCAGTTGCTGGACCATTCTGATGCGGCGCTAAATGCAAGTCAAGCTGAATGGCATGTTGTGTGGCTGCAGGGGTTGGTGTCAGCTATGCTGTGGCAGGCACTGCAGTTGTTGGACCATTCTGATGCGGCGCTACATGCAAGTCAAGCTGAATGGCATGTTGCGTTTGCTGCAGGGGTTGGTGTCAGCTATGTTGTGGCAGGCACTGCAGCTGTTGGACCAGCCCTGTGCGGCGCTACATGCAAGTCATGCTGAGTGACCGGCGCAAGCTGCCTGACCTATCTGAGCTGAAGGTGACCAACCACATGAACAGGGAAGCCATTCAGCAGGTGAGCATGTGGCAAGCCTGAGTCGTGCTGGACACAACCGCCTTTGGTGACAACTGCAGAAGCTTGGTTTCTTGACAGCAGCTGCACTGGGTTTGGAGCAAGACAGGCAGGTGGCACATCATAAGCATATTATGAAATTTTGCAAGATTGTTGTGACAGCGTTACTGTAAATGACAGTATTGCGCTGCATTGCACTGTGCTGTAAGAAAGAATCCTCAAAGCGCTGGACTGTGACCCTATACAGATGGATTTGGTTCTTGTTGCTTTGCCGTGAATGCTGTTGACCTCTGGACTTTGTGGTGTAGTGTCTGCGCCACCCCCAGACAGTGCCACACTCAATTGACTTCCCTGGATGCAGTCCTATCTGTCACTTGTGGTTTTCACTGATGACAGCTAATTTGCCTGTCTGTCCTTTGTGCAGATGACAGCGCTGCCAGACAGGGATGTCGTGTTTGTGAGGTTCCAGAATGAGGGCACCAGCCATTCCTGCCTGCCGTACTTCATCGCCATTGATGAGCACAGCAAGTCAGTAGGTCAGCTCCATGCAGTTGCCCTTGCTGTTCTGCTGTTGCTGTTTTTGTGTTGCTGTGTTCTGCTATGGCACGTGCTCATGTACTCTGCTTTGCCCTGTCACATGTTCATCTGGGGACTTGGGTTGGATCAACAGGGAAACTTGGGCCATTCTCAAGCTTGACTTCATAACATTGCCAGACGGCATTGTAGTTTTTTTGATTTTTTGCTCTTTTGTTTCTTTTCTTTGCTTTTCTTCACATCAACCAAAAGCTCAAGAGGCTGAGGCAGAGCTTGAGCACACCTCAAGCTTCTCCACATCAACATGCCTGAAGGCACCGTCTGTTCTTTTGTTTCTCATCTTACATCAACCAGCTTTGCTGCTGTACAGCGTGCACAAACCAGGCATGTCCTCAGCACTATGCAGTAAGCATCCGCATGTGCTGTGCATAGTTCCATCAGGTTTGTGAAACCTGAAACATAATGTGTGCAAACCATGACGTCTAGCTGTGTTGCAAAGTGGTGTCTGTCCGAGGCACTCTGAGTCTGGAAGACTGCGTGACAGACTTCTTGTGTGAGCCGGTGGACCTGGATGAGTGGATCAGGGAAGTGGACAGCTCACAGCAGCCCAGAAGCTTCCAAGACAGAGTGCCTGAGGTGAAGCCAGCCAGTAAGCTTCCATGCATCCCATACCCTGTGCAATGTTTCCACCTTTTCCAATACTCTTGAGAGGCATGCAGCACAGAGAAGCCTGATGTAGTTTAAATCCAGGCTTCTCTGTAAACAATGCTGAGAGGCATAATCATTCCTTTTCAGTCCTTTGTTCTGATGCAATACATGGCTCAGAAACAAAACCTAGAAGAAGATCTGGTTTTGCACCAATGGCACGTAAGTGGGCTGCCTGTTGCTTGTTGCCATTGAACAGCAGCGCGTCTCATGCAATCAATCCTCCTCCTCCTCCTCCTCCTCCTCCTCCTCCTCCTCCTCCTCCTCCTCCTCCTCCTCCTCCTCCTCCTCCTCCTCCTTCTTCTTCTTCCTCTTTTTCCTCCTCTTTTTCCTCATCCTCTTCTCCTTTGTCTTCTTCTTTTTCTGAAGCCTGCCAAGGCTGGCATCAGCCTGCAATCTTTCAGTTGGCTGCTGAAAGCACTCGCTGAGCTACTATTGCAAGCCCACCGTCTCCTTGTACACATCACATTGCAAAGTGTCTGAGTGTGTGTGCATGCAGCACGCGACACCAAGGCTTCGGGGCACAGCGGGATTCTGGAGTCAGCCAAAGCAGTGCTGGAAGACCTGCAATCCACTGGCATCCTTGAGGGCTTGTTGCTCAATCCCCCGGTAAGAAAAGACATGAGAAGAGAAAAAACAGCATTTTGGCATTAATAGAGAAGCCCATGGGTGAGAGGTGTATTGGGCTTCCCTGTCTTGCGACTCCTGTGTTACAAATCCATATACCCTGGTAAGATTGCTCTTGTCAGAGCGCAGCCTTTACAAAGCTTTGCAAGCCTAGTCCTCTGGTCCCTGTCTGTGTAAGTGTCAGAAACCCTAAAACACATGATATACCCCTGAAACCCTTGTACCTGTAAGTGTATGTCAGTATTACTGTTGTGATATAACACATTGACCATTGACCCCATTTACCCATGAGCTGGTCTCTGTCTTGAAGGTGCGCAAGTCCATGTTACTCTAAACTGCAGGGGATGACTGATGGTGGTGATTGGTCACAGCCTTGGGACTGCAGCCCCTGCTTTGATTGCACATGCTCTTCATATTTGTCATGATGGACAGCTGTTTCAGGGACCAAGTGGGCCGCGTCTGTGCTGTAGGTGCGAGGCTCCAGGGTGGAGAGAGATTGCAGGGGATGGCGACTGGTGGTGACAGGTCACAGCCTTGGGGCAGGAGCCTCTGTCTTGGTTGCCCTGTACCTGCGCAACTTCTTCCCCAAGTAAGTGTGCTACTCATCAAGGCATACTCTTTACACTGGATTGTGGTCCTGCACAGCTGAAGTTTAAGCCGCTGAACATGTTGCGACCTGTTTTCCTGCAGCACAAGAAGGACAGATCTCCACACCACTCAACTAGTGCTGTTGGGGTTCAACGTCAAGTCACATGGTTATGTTGGAGTGCCATGAAAGCACTGGGTGACATTTCACCTGTCATTGGTGTGACCTGCTGGAGGGCAAAGTGCAGGGCTTTTGCCCTTCAGGGGTCCCTGTCAGACAACCAACTAGTCACAAGGCACTCCTTCTCGTCAAGAAAAGAGGAGACTATGCTTCTCGGCATTGGTTAGAGATAAGCCCCAGGGTGAAGTATGTTGGGCTTCCCTGTGGACTCCTTCTTCTTCATCCACTGCAGTAAATGCGGTCATGCATTGCAGGGTGAAGTGTTGGGCTTTTGCCCCCCCAGGGGGCTTGGCAGACCCCCATGTAGCTGAAGCAGCACAGGAATTCTGCACCAGTGTGGTGCTAGGCAAAGACTGGATCCCCCGTCTGACAGTGCACTCATTTGAGCGCCTCAGAGATGAAATGGTGCGCACATGGTCTGCACTGCTGCATGAAATGATGTCTTTACCAGACAATGATGCTTGTATCATGAAGTGATGAGTGTACAATAGAATGGTGTGTGTACATCATGAGGTATTCACAAAAGTACAATCGGTGTGAGTCAAGATTCTTGAATATGCCTCAACCGGCATGGTTCTGCTTCCTGAGCTGATACTGTATTTGCTGTGTATAGCATGTGCTGGTTGACAACAGCGTGCTACATCCTACAGCATGCTTTCATCATTCATCTCTGCTGTCCAAACAAGCACAGACATCATTGCAAACACCAGGCAGCATCAAGCTGAGCACGCTGCGTCACTGCCAATTCAGATTAGGCACAGATCGATCAAACACCAGCAGGCAGGTTGCGAATTCTGTTGGTTGCAGATCATGGCAGCAGTGCGGTGCAAACAGAGCAAGATGCGCTTTTTCTGGGGGGCTCTTTTTGGCAAGACGTGGCGGGAAGATGACCTGTTCCATCCAGAAGCCCTGGTGCAGGGCCGCGCCAACCAGATGCTGCAGCAGTATAAGTCATCGTCCCAGGTAGGAGTAAAACCTGACCAACTTCTTGCATCTCGTGTCTGTATGCAGCCTCACGCTCTGCTTCTCCAGAAGTCCTAACTTTCCTAATCAATGCATTTTTGTAGTCAGTGTAGTCAATCTGTTCTGTTCTGATAATGTTCCTCTTCCTTCCTGATCAATGTTATTCTGGAGATATGTTGCGATCTACGTCTGGCTGACAGGCGCTGCTTGCCTCCCTGCTGGCTTGCATCTGATGTGTGGGCAAACAAGAGGAACTGTGCTTGTGTCAATGCTTCCCATTTCTTATATTTCACATTCGCGTTTTGATCAGATTGACACCAGGGACCAAAAAAAGGAAATGTCTGAGACAAGTTCCTGGACAAACTTGGATTTTGCAAGCAAGTCGGAGTTTCCACAGTGGGTAAAGCCGTCATTCCTTTGGAAGTTTCCTGGAAATGTCTTTTAACTCACAGTGCAAAGTTGAAAACAGTGCTGCCAGAGTCTTCTGAAGACAAGCCTTACAAACGGCAGAAAAGCAACAAAATCTGGATAAACCAGCTTACATCTGCAAAAATAATTGCTATGCTGGTGTGGTCACAGGCTGGCAACCCCCGGCGAAACAGGTATGAGCAAGCCCGGAACTTTGTGCCGCCGGGTCGCCTGATGTTTCTGAGGCCAATCAAGAGCGCTGCAAAAGAGCGCAGGTCCAACAGGCAGTACAAACCTGTATGGATCACCGCCCAGGTAAATCTCTAAGCGTTCTGTGTGAGCTTGTACGTGGGTCAGTACGTTTATCTTGACAACTTGCTAGCACAGAGAGCTTTGCAATTGTTTTGCTCACACAAAGAGCTTTGCAATTGGTTTGGGAGCATGGATGTGATGGGGCAACACCCGATAGGTTGTGCAAGCATGTCAAGAGTGCACATCACTCACATAGGTGTTTGATGCAGTCAGTGGTGACTAATGGGCACAAGTACGTGTTTTGCCATTTTCCTTGACTGTCTCATGGCGGCGGCTGCAGCTGCATGAGTTCACTGCAGATTCCCACAGCATTGATGCTATAGTTAAGTATGTTGCAGGAACTGAAAAGGGAAGGTGTCCTGATATCGCCACGCATGATGGCAGATCACATGCCAGACTACCTCACAGCCGTCTTGCAGCGTCTTGCTGAGAAGGCGGGAGTGGAAATGCATCAAGGTGAAAACTTGAATGGGGATTACACCATAGACATCCCGCCTAGTCCAGCTGCATCGCCCCTGAGGGGTAAAGGCAAAAGGAGGAGCAATGACATGCAGGAGATTCTCAGCAGCAGTCTTGCGACAGGCAGAGCGTTCACAGGCTCAGAGAACAATCCGTAACTTTGAGGTCATGTCATGTGTTGTATGTGTATATCATGTCATGATGAAAATCGCTTGTGTGAGTGTGTGTGTGTGTGTGTGTGTTACACTTGTAGTAAGTGATTAGTGTTTGCACTGCTGTACATGTGCTGTGACTGTTCAGTTGTCCTCTGCTCTGGCATCACTGGCATGCTTTGCAAATAAGGCACTGCCTGCTTGGCAAGCAGCGCTAAATTTACTTTGGTGTGTAAGCACTGTATGGCAATGAAAGGCTTCGGGTTCCTTGCAGCCGAAACTGTCAACTTGAAAGCAACGCTTGAGAGAAAGGATCAAAGATGTATGCCAACTTAAGTAAACTGACTATATGGGCTGAAAACAAGAGCTTAATTGTGCAACAAGTCAAGATAGTCAAAGCCAAACCGAAAGAATCATTCCGTAATGAAGAAGCTACGCATAGTGTCTGTGCTTTGCATAAAAGACTGGCATAACATGCTTTTTTTTGGCAGAACACTCAAACATCATGTGCAGTTCATTCCCAGTAGCATGATCACAGCCAGTGCACATCCTTGCTGCCTGACCAGCACCTAAAAGCCGACCCACAGCAACTGGCCATGGCAAGCCTTAGTAACCAATTGGAAGCCTCAACTGCAAAAGCGCGGCATGCGCCTACCAGAACAGGCAATTCACAATACCACTTAGTGCATGCATAAGCACTACTGATTTACGTGCACATACTGGTAGTACTTCGAGCATTCCCTGCCCTGACTAAATGCTTGACAAATACAGACAGACGTGAACTTCATCGATGACACCTCAACCTTTGTGTGCAGGAACAGCTTCACCAGAAGTCTCTTACCACGGAAACCGTTTCATCTTCTGACAAATGCTCTCGTGCGTCGCTTGCGATGTCATCTTTACGCTTCTGCGAGCTGCTTATCGCTGCCGCTTTTCAAAAGTCTAACCTTAGCAGGAGTCATCTTACGTTTATTGCGCGTCCCTTGGCGCCGTGCCGGAGTAGCACTGCGACCAAGTTTCAAAATGGCTTTGACAGTATCCTATCACACGACCTGTGGCAAGCCACCATGTGCAAGGTGGGTTGGTGGTGTTCATCGTTTTGACTTTCCATCTCAGCTTCCATGTCTGACGATTGTTATGTTTGCTGGTGTGCAGGCGCCTGCACCTTTGGCTGCTGCCTTGTCAAAGCCTTGGCCCTGCTGGCCTGCAGCGCCTTGTTCACAGAATGCCAACGCATTGGAGAACAGGTGGGGCCCTTTAGCACAGCTACCACCTGAACTCGGAGGGGTTTGACTTGCTCGTTGCCAACTTGCTGATCAATACTGCTGCAGCCCTTGGAGTGTGTTGTCAAGGCACAGTAGCACAGCCACAAAAGGAAAGTGGCAAATGCATGAAGCCAGGTTTGCCAGATGTTAGTGCGCTCAGCCTTCAGCTACAGCAGGAGTGGCACCCTGACAACAACGCTCTGCTTGGTGGCATCAAGGTCAAGCCAAACAGCGGCATGAAAGTCAAGTGGTCCTGCCACAACTGTCCAGCAGGATGCCCTCATGTCTGGAAGACAAGTGTGTATCACCGCACAGGAGGCAGTAAATGCCCATATTGTGAAGGGAGAAAAGTCTGCCAGCACAACACTCTCGCTACCAAGGCACCAAGACAAACAAGATACTGGGATCAGGACAAAAATGCCAAGACGCCTGATCAGACACTTGCTGGCAGTGGTTTCAGAGCTTACTGGAAGTGCCCTATCTGCAGCCATGAGTGGCAAGGTCAAGTTGCGAACCGTGCGCAGAATGACAGCGGTTGTCCTCGCTGTAGTAGCAAAGCTCTTGGAAGGACCACAAAGCAACCGACATTTGAGGCAGCACAACATCAGCTGCTGCTTGAATGGGACTATGAGCGCAATGCTGTGGATGGCATTCATCCCAACAAAACCACCCTTGGCAGCAACAAGCTTGTGCATTGGGTGTGCCAGAAGTGTCCAAAGGGACACCTGCACAGGTATCAGATGCGTCCTGATAGTCGTACTGGCACACGCTCTTCAGGGTGTCCATACTGTGCTGGCAAGCGAGCATGTGAATGCAACTCTTTACAAGCACGTTACCCAGTCATCTCATCAGAGTGGGACTATGCACGAAACGACATGACACCAGCTGATGTCACTGCGAGGTCTGGTCAAGAGGTCTGGTGGAAAAGCAGTGTGCGGGGCAGCTGGCTGCAACGCATCGATGAGCGCACGGAACCTCGCGGCAAGCCAAAACAATAAACTTGCCATCTATTAGGTGTGCTTGTCGTTGTATGATGACAGAGTGCATGTCGACAGATTGAGCAAGCTGCTCAAATGCCATTTTGTCGCAAGTCAATAATGACAATCGTCACAGCTGCGATAGCCACTGTGTTTTGTTGCAATTTAATCCACACATAAGTGTGCACATGTGCCTGCTATCTAGGGACTGATGCAACCCTTGATACTCCAACTGGCTTGTCTTTGATGTTCAAGGTAGTAAAAGCATCTCATGAGACACATCATGTTCTGCAAAGTCAACAAGAAGTGTTGCATTATTACCAAGGGTAATGTTGTCACAATCATCAATGTGTCCATCTTCTTTCACAATGAGCTGATGGCTAAACTTTTGGCTGGCTTCGCAGAGCACGCTGCTGTCATTGTGCAGCTGCTGCTGCAACGCCATTCACTTTGTTACAATTGCTGCTGCTGCCATGCCTCAGGCTGTTGCTCTCATTTTGACACTTTGCACCTCGCCTGTCAATGTTACGGTGGTATGTCATCATCGTACTACGGTAGTACCAGCCCTTTATGTAATTTTGCTTGATCTGCTGCGTGCTGTTGATGCTGGACTCACAAGCAACAGGTGGCATGCGTCAGACAAGCGTGATGCTATATGGCAGTCAAATGACTGTCAGTCATCTGTTAGACAGTCTGGCTGCAGCATCTGATTTTGAAGGTGACGAGATGACTCTGGGAACACAGACTTTGACTGTCAACAGAACCAGCGGCTCTGCAGGTGCCCACAAATATACTTCAAAGCTTGATTGTATGCAACTTTAAAGCTTGTTAGCAACGTTGCACATACCCAGAGTGTTCGTCACCAAATCAACATGCCTGACTTGTTACATTGACGACAACAAGAATAGGGCGTCAAACAAAACAAGTATATCATTTTCTGGAACTTTTCTTCCCGCTTTGCAAAGTACAAATAACTAGTAATGCTGCTGCTGCTGCTGCTGCTGCTGCTGCTGCTGCTGCAGACTCATCTGTACAACGCTGATATGCCGCTGCTGCTGCTACTGCTGCTGCCATGTTCATGGCTGTTGCTGTCTTTAATTTTCCAACCTTGCACTAAGCGGGTTACAATGACTCTCTTGCTGTTTTTGCATTGCAGCCTTCTGAGCATCTTAGCTTGCGCTACAGAAATGAAGTGAAAGAACTGAACTATAGTTTTTGCAGGCCTCCAACGCCCCAGCACTTTCCAGTTGGCTCTGGCGGCTGAGCTCCAGGGCACAGCAATGCTGCTTGACATTTGTGCAGACGCTTGCATCTATGTACGACAATGGCATGAAGACAATGAAGTCATGCACCGTTCATGCTAGGCAGGAGCTGTTTGGTTCTGACTTCACAACCTTACTTCTGGGTTGCTACGTCTTCATGCTTCACATGTCAAAAATACAAAGACCAGCATGGGGTATTGGTCTCAAATGCAAAACACATGGTGATGGTTGCAACCTTGCTAATGGGAAGAGGCGTCTGTGACTTCAAAGGACTTTCTACAAACCTACATGTTTTCCCTGCTGCCTCTCTCCTTGTCTGAATTGCATTTGACTACCTCCTGTCTTTTTGAATGCCCCTGTCTGCTGGTGGATCAGATCAAGCACCACACTTGGTCTACAGGCATGCCCATTGGTGTCGCCATTCAAGCACAGTTTGACTATCATAGGAAGTTTCTTTGCTGAATACAAGTGGACACCTTGTAGCTGAGTTGCTCTATGAAAGGTCATTGTTGCCCTAGCTAGGGATCCCTAGTGACTTGTAGGTCCTCAGGTGAACTACAACTGACCTCAGGATGGTTAGGACTTAGGACTTAGGGTTTAGATTCCCTAAACCTGCTGCGCATTCTGCTTGAGTGAGAAGTGAGTTCTACATTGACCCCAAAGCCTTCAGCTTAACCCCCAGCATGTGCTGATGGGGGTGATGGCGTAGGAAAGCTTTGTTTGCACGGTGATGTACATGTGACTGGTCCTGCAAGGCAGTGCCAAAGTGTCCTGACTCATGTGTCTCGAGGAATAGGCAAGGAAGCCGTGACTGCCCTGTGCACGTCATTGATCAGTATTGCTGCAGTTGGTCACAGACTTCAGGCTTTAGGCTTGGAGGTTGTACTTGAATTGCAGACCAGCATCAATCGCTGCAACTTGGCAAGGCATCTCTGTGACAATGAGCAAAGTAGTCAGGATTGATTTGCAAGAACAGAATGTACATACCAACCCCTTGCTTGCATGTGACCTGTACGTAGCGCATTTTGCTGGATAATTGTTGCAACCCATGGACCCAATGTGCAGGGTAGCTTTTGCTCATCCATTCACTCGGGTTTTGCAGGTGAATCTGCAAAGTCATAGTAGATGTGGAACATAAATTGTCAGGCTGGCAGCTTGATCTCAGCCTAGCAATTTGCTCTGCTGGTAACAAAGACTGGGGTCATGGTAGCAAAGCTGGTGGACCTCAGGGCTGCATTTACAACTGCACGTCGACTGCTGTCATCCATTTTAGCACTGGCATGCCCAAGCAACTTATAATGTCTTGAATGTCCATCTGCCCTGTGCGCACACCCTATCTAGGTGGCATTGGGTGCTAGCATTCAAGCATGCCTTCTTGACCTGCAGCGTTTATGACATTGTATGAAACTTCTGACAGGCACAGGTGCGTTGTTGTCACATTTCAGAGAGTGTTGGTGCCTGGAACCAAAAGTGCACAACTGCGCTTCTGTACAATGAATTGTGCTGTGAGGCAGGCCAGAGGGTTTGCTGATAACTGCATGCATGAAGAAATACCTACTTCATTACTTTGTGATGTCAATCTGGATCATGCTAGTAGAGTCACACATGCTTTAAGGCATCTAAAGCGCAGCGCTTAGTGCGCAAATTGGCACACAAGACGCATACTGTCGTGCGTGTACTCAATCAGCCATGAATAGCATTGGCTGAGCTTGCCAGCATACAGCACACACTCTTGAAACACTGCGCAGGCTGCAGCGCATGCCCATTGTACTGCCACCTCCAGCATGGTACTGGTTTTCGACCAACCTATAGGCTTGCAATCGTTGGTAGCTACTATAGGCCTCATGGAGCAGCTCCCTGCCTGCAGAAGCCTGGCAAGCACAATGCAAGCATCCTGGCCATCCAACTTGCTGCTAAGTTGCCACAGAAGTTTCAGGTAGGCAACAGCCCCCTTATGGTTCTAAGGTTTGCCAGCATGTGACAAAGCTTGCAAAAAGTCATCTCAGCAGGCCTAATCTAAGACATGCGAGCAATGAACCCCAAACTGTAGGCAAGGAGAGCATGCAATGCTGTAGCTAGGGTGTTGCAGATATCATTTCAAGGTGTTCATGCCAGCATATGCATGCATGCACAGCAGGCATATGGGCAGGCACAGTGCACTGCATACAGGCACTTGCAGCAGGATCTTAGCCAAACTTGCGTCAAGCGAGTTAGGGCAGATGTGAGCAAAAGCTGATGTATATAGTAGACATGCATATGCCAAAAGTTTATCCAAATAACAACTGACCAGCTTGGATATTGTACTCCCCACACAACTCAAACAATGCGTATGACAATGACTTTCCAGCTTTGCACCTCCACCGGCCAGTGAGCTGTGTAACTAGGTGTGCATCAAATCTGCATCACCACAATGTTGCATCTTGCAATGTGGTGTGTCCTTGCTGAGGGCTGTGTCTGGTGAAGTGACACAACAAGGCAACGATATGTGTAGAGATCCCTAGAAAGAGGAACTCAAAGGCCTCTGGCTAGCCAGCAAGGCTGATTGCTTGTGACAGGCTTTCCCCCCCTTCTGCCTGTAGCAGAGCTGCAGAGCCTCAGCCACCCTGCCTCGCACCATCCTCGCGTATCAAACCAAATGCAGCAATCAACCTAACAGATGCCCACCTTTTGTAGATAACATGCCCTGAGGTGCGTGGAGGCAACTTGAATAGAAACTGCATTTGATTCGGAGTGTTGTTTCAGTTCACAACCACCACCTCACTTCATGTGAGTAGTGAAAGTTCTCACAGTTTGTCAGGATTTTCACAACTCATTCCCTCCAGCCAATAAATTGTTGAATACGCAGTTGATATTATGAGAGGTTGCTGTCAGCAAAGACACTGCTGCATTTAAATTCCTGATCATGTTATGTTGTCTATTCCTTTGTCGTAATCATTGAAACATGCAGTAGTTCCTGCAGAGTCTGCATGGTGCGAGTCTGCATGGTGCGCGTATGCAATCCTCATGCCTCTCAGTCCATGCCTGTTAGGCAGGCCATGTGAACATGTGCACATGCGTATATATCATGAGGCACGTACAGTACATCAAATCATGACTTGATGGCAATTGTCGAAAGCACCTTTTGATCCGGTAAGTAAATGCATTGTGCACACAATGCAAAATTGTCTGATTAGTGACAACATTCATAGGTGTTCTGAACACCTAAAAGTTTTCTCAAGCATACTGCGTAGTCTCTGCCATGCCTTTCTGTCTGTAAACCATCACATGCATCGATGACACCTCATGCCGTTGGAACAGGTGTGCACTCATGCTCACCCTTGTCTCTTTGTCTGGCAAAGCTTGTGTCTATTGAGGCTGGCAGACATGGTTGCTACTTGTGTACAGCAGCAGCAGCAGCAGCAGCAGCAGCAAGCACTTGCAACATCAAAGCAGCTGTGCTGGCAACAGCGGTCTTGGCAGTTTTTCATGCTCACGGTTGCGATAGGGATAGAATGCAGGCATAGGTAAAGACGACGCCAGTCACAACACACAAGAAAGAAGTGACTGTCCTTGTTGCAGTAAGAAAGGTATTGGAAGGCAAACAAAGCAGCCAACATTTGATGCAGCACATCATTTACTGCTGCGTGAATGGGACTATGAGCGGAGACCCAAGGATAATATTCATCCTCTGCCACTCTTGGCAGCCGTAAGCTTGTGCATTGAGTGTGCCAGAAATGCCCCAAGGGCCAGCTGCACCAATATCAAATGCGTGCTTACCATCGCACTGGCAAACACTGTTTGGGGTGTCCATATTGTGTCGGCAAGCAAGCATGTGAATGGAAGTCGCTGCAAACTCAGCATCCTATTATTTCATCAGAGTCAGACTTTGACAGAAATGGCTGAACACCAGCTCAAGTCTCTTCTAGGTCTCAACATCATGGTTGGTGGGTGTATACTGTGCAAGGCATTTCGGCTCAAATGGTATGTGTGTGCACAGCTCCTCAAGTCAACCCCAGATGATGATGAGACATCACTTCAAAATTGCCTGTATACAACTTCATTTGCCAAGCAGTTATTGCAAAGCTACTTGACAACGCAATACTGCAGACTTATGAGATCTTCCGCATATTGGCATGACATTGCAATATGGATTGTCAATGACAGCATGATGCAGCAAGGCGTATTTGGCGTATGCTAGAGCAAGACTGCAGCCTCTGCACATGCCGTGAGATCCCTTCAGGTTGGAGGTTGGGCTTGTATTGTCCTTTGTCGTTGTTGTCGCCTGACAAGGAGCATTTGAACTGAAAGATAGATTCTTTTTGTTGATGGACATGGCGGAAACAGCAAACGAATGTTGCGCTTCATGGCTTTGTATTTCTGAATTCTGCCATTGCTATATTAGTACCACTGCCACACTCTTTGTTGCAATCCATGTACACGTTACTAAATGTCACAATTGCTCTCCATCTCTTGTCATTGTCACCAGCGTCGTCACAGTGACTATTGTCATCTTGGTTATCACTGCTCCCACTGTTGCTGTAGTTGCTGATTCTTACTGGATCCTGCCACTGTGCTTTGTGCCATGAATGTTTACATGGACAGTTCTTGTGGGGCCAAGCATTGCAGTATGCATAGAGCAAGTGAAAATCATCAGAATGACCAGAATGTCGTGCCTGTTACGCCTTGATGTACTGATGAACATACATACATGCTGAATGAGTTGAAAGCAATGATGTGATGAACTTGTGCTGTCCTTGGTGTACGAGGCTTACATGCACCTCGAGGATGTCTAGTGAGCTCACTAGACATACCACGATCTTCCTCCAGGTGTGACATCGTCAACAACGGTATGCAGCTCATTCACTGCAGTTTGAGCATCTCAGGTTGTGTTGCTCTGCAGAAGCCTTGGCAGAGTCATTCACAGGTTGTAAGAATCTGGCTTGCAGCAGACGGGGAATGAGCTCAAGTACAGGGCAGGCTCGATCGATGACGTAACAACTGCGGCCAGCTGCGGCAAGCCTTGCGCGCCAAAACCAGCTCGGTTTGAACCCTGAGCTGAGACAGCACACACACTCTGCTTATGCTGGTTACCTGCACATCTGCTGCTTCCGTTCGCCTGAAGATACACTGCACGTCATCCACTTTTGCTCAACAACGCTAGCAGTTATTCGTAGTTGCAGCTTGCGCTCTTGTTCTGAAAGTCAACGTTACTCACTGCAAGATGTTCGGAAGAATAGGGGCTTTTGGAGCGCAGCTGGCAACCACAGTTGTCTTTCTCACTCACATTGCCGTCGAGAAGGCTACAGATGCTGGCCTGGCTCCGCCACCGGTTCTTGTTGGTGCAGCAGTTGCTGTTTGCGGGACATCATACGTTGTTAAGAAGCTTCACAGGAAAAACCTGCACAACAGGAACAACCGCAGATCTTGCAAGCAGAAGGTACCTTGTGCCGTGTCTGCAGCACTTTGGCAAGCTATCCCGAAGCAGCTGGCAGTGTTGAACACTTGTTGTTTTGCAGAATAAGCAGTCGAGGTCTTACGAGGCACCTTACGATGCTTACGACCAGCCTTCTCAGCTGACAAACACTCGGGAACTCTCCACGCCTCCTTCTCCTGTCAGTCCAAAAGCTGCCAGACATGCAACACCTTCGTCTGCAAGGTCCAGCCCCTCGCGAGCCAACAGGACTCCTTTGACAGACACCGCCAACGGATACATCTACAACGATGTCTCCACCCCAGTTCCGCCTCCAAAGGGCCTCTCCAACCAGTTTTCCGGGTTCTCTGCAAACCACATCGCTCCCAATGACAGCCACGTCACACCCTCACAGGCTTTGCAGCTCAGTCCATACTCTCCCACCGGCAGTTTTGCCAATGCTCTGACACCTCTGACAGAGATTCCGGACAACACCGATCAGCCTGACGATTACGACGATGCCGATGGTGAGGAGTGCGAGCTTCGAAGATTGCGGCATCACCACAGGACCTGCAACACCTTAGCAAACTTGAACCAGCCAAATTTGCCACCTCCCCTTTCTTTGGATGCCCTTGTGCAGCGCCAAATTGCTGCCCGGTCAGCTTCGTCAAACCTGCGTGTCCGCAACAAGCTGCAGCTGACTGATGGCAAGGAGAACACTGCTGCCATCCAGGATGGCAAGTAGACTCTGCCAGTCACTCAGCTGAGTCAGCGCGGCATGCGGGCCATATGAAGTTATTGCATGACATGTAATCTTATGTTGTTCAAGCTGCAGCCTTGACTGGTTCTTTCTTGACTGCAAACTCCACAATTATTCCAAAGCCGCAAATATATTACTGGATACTTATACCTTGTTAGTTGAATAAGATGCAAATTGCGTTTCAATTAGCTACTACATGAGTCATTACCCTACTCACCTTTTTTTTGCATTCCACATCATCTTTGTGCCACACCAGTGGTAGATATATCTGTGTACATTTCCATTCTATCATTATGCATGATACACATGAAGCTTTGTAAGGCACACTGTGCTGTCACACAGGACAAAGTGTGACATCATGCTAGACACTCTATCATTGTTGTATCCAGCAGCAGGCATAGAACAAGAGCGTTTGCACAAGAAGGTCCAGAAGCTTGCTGCCTGAACAAGCTTTCCTTCGATAAAAG